>Ga0065711_1046423_pt1 | contig 12899 bp, 9 predicted proteins | sample Hoacrofraction12_FD_59098 | JGI IMG/M metagenome (GOLD analysis project Ga0065711, IMG submission 59098) | Hoatzin crop microbial communities from Cojedes, Venezuela - Epithelial fraction 12 v2 (version 2) | ecosystem: Host-associated > Birds > Digestive system > Esophagus > Crop | place... | reverse complement strand
AAAAAAAAAAAAAAAAAAAAAAAAAAAAAAGTCTGTGAGGCCTTATGATCTATCAAGTGTATGGGTTCTGTATTCTCCCTCTGCTTCTCCCGCTCAGTTCTTGCACAGTTTTGTTTTCCTCGTGCTTTTTGGTGTGTTGGATTCTAATCAGTCATTGCTTTCATGTATCGTGGGTTAGATCTAACCTTTCCCTGGAAAATTGCTCTTAAGTGAGGACGTTGCCTCTGACCTTCCTGAAGTGTTGTTACCAGTATTTGTCACACTCGGTGACCGTCGTGGTATATAAGTGAAGTTGTAGTCGTCAGGGACTGTTTATTTTTCTGTATCTGCATAGTTGTTAAATAAGAGGAGTAAACATTTGGTGTTAAAATTTCTGCAGGCAAGAAAGGCTGACTGACATATGGGGAAACTATAGGACAAATGACTGGCAATTACTGGTTGTTAAAATACAGAATTCTGACATTTATGCTGAGTCTGGACCCTGTTACTCTCTGAAGTGGTACTTGCTACATTTTTTTTTCTTCCAACCCATATGCTCAAAATCTTTGTAATGCAGTGCCATTTTTCTAAATTTCTAGTTGAAGATAACCGTCCTCTAGCCACATTTTTACTTTGTGCTGTGTTACCTTGCTCTCATATGCAAGACTCTATACTAAAGGTGAAAGACCACTGCTTCTGAACCACTTCCGTCTGCACATGAGGAAGAACTTCTTCCCTCTGAGGGTGACGGAGCACTGGAACAGGCTGCCCAGGGAGGTCTTCTCTGGAGATATTCAAGACCTGCCTGGACAAGGTCCTCTGCAGCCTACTGTAGGTGACCCTGCTTCAGCAGGGGGGTTGGACGTTGGACCAGATGACCCACAGAGGTCCCTTCCAACCCCTACCATTCTGTGATTCTTCAAAGAGTTGGCAGTCAAAATTGTTCATGCGTTTTCCCATGGGGCATCTACAATCGGAATCCATTTACAGTGTGTAGTTGGATTCCGAAGCATTAAGGTTTTGATAAAACTGTAAAACAAGATTTTGATGAGCTAAATTAACTCTTGTGTGATTGTCAAGAGAAGCAGCTTGATTTGGATAATTAAACTGCTGAATTGTGGGATACTTCAAAAGTAGTATCCTTTTCAGATGCAAAATTTGGCTCATGGCAACAGGGTCATGTTGTCTTATTCAAGCTCTTTAGATGTCAGGTGCCAGTTGCATGTTTCGAAGCAAATATGATTCTTTGATGGAGAAATGTTACAATGTTGCCACCCCCGCTCTGCGCTCAAGCTGACATATTCTGGTTTTTTAGGTTTATTTTTAAGCTTATTCAGATTTTATTTCTGGAGATAAGTTCCTCAGCTACATTGTCAGCATTTTGTTCAATTTCTGAAATACAATCACTATGTTTATGTCACCTCTCGTACATGGAATAGTTTCCTTGGAATTTTGCTACTATGCTACTGTGAAAACTTGACTTCAGTCTTCCCACAGACCAGTTTCATCTACAGCAGCTAATAATAGATACTAATCCCAGACTGGCAGTGCTTTTTCATCAAGATCTGCTGTTTTGGCTAACTGCTTTATCCTCCCCTTCCTTTGTGTATGCAGCTTGCAGCCCAGCGACTCTGCCCGTGCCTGGCGGTGACAAGAACCCGTGCCTTAGGAGACTGCAAATTCTGCCTGGGTTTGGGGTTTCAAAGTGCATGCTTTTTCTTTTAAACAGAGTGGCGAGATCCAGAATTCATGAGAGAAGTTGAAGCAGCTACAGGACTGGATCTTGGTTCTTCTAAAAATAGTGGAAAAGGAGGCAAAAAGAAAGGGAATAAGAAAAAATACCCAAATCTGACAGACCTGAAGCAGCAGGCTAATACTTCCCGTTCCCGGCTTGAAAAGAAAGTCTTCAATAAGTAAGATGCTTACGTTCTCTAAAGTCTTTTAAATTGCTGTTTCCCTGTTGTTTCAGTAGTACTTTCTGCTTCTACATTAACGTGCACTTACTGAACAACTTTCTTTGCTAACTGCAGAGCAGGAATGCCTTCCATAGCTCTGGAAGGTAAAAAGTAACAAGTACTCTGATGACCAAGATTAATATCTTTGATTTTCAGCTAATTTACAAAATTTCCCTATGAAAGTTTTTTTTTGTTTGTTTGTTTTGTTTTTTTCATCCTTCTTGGTGTTTTTTTCACTCCTTTAATTGCTGTAGTGGCTTCTCTGGATGATCATTTATTAATGGATGCTACTTTATGTGTGCAAATAGTCCCAGATCTGGAAAGAAGATGATGCGTTCAGCGTGACACAGCTTACAGCATCAATCACACTGTAGTAGCGTAGGTGAAGTGAAAGTGAAGCTTTTCCTTTTGAAAGCCTAAGGTGGGCTGTCCTGAGCAGAACTTCAATTGATCAAAGGATCTGTTAAAAGTCACTAGCACACAGTAGTGGCTTTGAGCCTCTAGTGTGTGCTCAGAGACTTTCCTGGACTTTTGGCTGCTGCCTGGGCTTCTTTACTCCTCTGTATTTTCTCTCACTCTTGGGTGTACTAAATTTGTAGCTGTGCCTGATGCAGTGGCTTCCAATCCAGTATGTGCACACAGTGATCCCTTCCTGTGTATTATTCAGGGTCACGCTGCCATTGCATTGTTCTCCTCCTTTACTGAGAATGCCTTCAACTGGTGAAGAAAAATATTTGGATCCTTGTGTTACAGTCCTTGTTCCCATAACCCCTGCTGCCTTTTGTAAATATCAAAGACTGGAACCTACTTCGGGTCTCTTTTCAGTGTAAGAGTTTGGAAATTCTTATTCACTGTACTGGAGACGCATGGACGCGGTGTTTTTCCCCGTGATGGTGCTGTTTCCATACGTCTCCCTTTCCTCCCAGCACATGTGCAAAAGGTAGCTCTTGGCCTACCTTTGGCTCGAGAGGAAACTGTTTGGATGGCATGGGCGTTTAGACATTTCAAACGGAGGTGTGTCCATCACTTAGACAGATGTGAGCTAACTTTAAAGCCAGGCATGCCAGCTCGGGTAGAAGTGAGAGCCTACCAGCCCACCATGCTGAATGGGTTTTAGAACGTGTAGTAGCTCCGCATGGCTGCTCTGTTATGCCATTTCTGATAGGTGGTCTTGGCTGCAATATAAATCTGCCAAAGGGTGCTCTGGCCTTCATCAAGTGGGAAGGAGCTACAGCTGTTTAAAGAGTTTCACATGTCAAAAATGAAGTAGTCAAAGGATTGTGAAAAGCGTGAAGTTGTCAAATCAAAAACACAAATTATTATTATGAAATCATCAATGGTGGATTACTCCCTAAACATACTGAATGAGTTGAACAGCATCCAAGGCACAATATTTGTTTAAACGCTTATTTTCCCTTTTCTGATGTAATGGTAATAACAAAGCCAATTCCACATTGCTTTTTGTTACAGAAATAGCACATTTTCTGTGAAATTCATGTTACCTGATCTTAGTTACAACTCGGAGACAGTTCTAATGATCAGAGTTTCATAATGGCTTGAACAAAATAAATTTGAAAAGCTGTTTTTGGTTTACTATGGTTTGTGCTAATGATTTTGATTGTGTGTTAGTGCCAGGCATAGGGAATCAAACCTGTCATGTTTTAATAGGTTTCATGCTTTGCACTAAACAAGATGATAACCTTGGCTCCTTATAACAACCCCAAATTACTTGAAATGTATAGGTGATAAACCCAGGCTCTAGTCTGCCAATAAAGTTAAGTGAAATTGCACACAGATCATCAAAGTGGGATCTCATTTCATTTACAGTATCGCACAATCCAGTGGTGCTAATGTAAAACCTACATGACATGAAAGTGTCAAGGCCACTCTGCACTGCTAAAGGCTCACTTTTCTCCTACCAATTAGGCAAGATTTGAAGTGCAAAACCATGACCACATTTTCCTTACTCTGGTAACTTTAATGACAGAATTTTGTTAAAAATACACCTCTTCTGAGGTGTTTTTTCAGAATGTTGGCTTTCATCGCGGTTGCTGCTGAGAAAATCTTTAATCCTGCCATTTAGAAACATTATGAAGAAGTATCCTCTGTTTTGAGATGTTTCACAATGGCTTTCGAACTGAAGCCATTGCAGAGAGCAGTTAGCTATAAGAGAAGTCACCTTGCCTCTCAGAAATAACCACAGGAGCACAGCTGGAACCATGTGTAGGGCCTGATCCTGGAGCGGGCTGGTGCACACTACCTGCTGCGTGCCCTGTCCTCATTCTGCTGCACAGCCTGCAGCATCCTCAGACGTGATAAAGGCAGACTGTGACAACGTAGAGTCTAACAGCACTAGACTTGAAACCATCCACTTTGTGTGATAGAACTTGCTGGTTGCGTTTCTGATCTGGAACTGAAAGGAGACATCAGTTGGTGCCGTGCTCCTAAGTGGGACACAGTCCCTCAAACCAAGCCCTTTGCCAGTATACCTCCCACGCTGGCAGAGCATCCAGGCCTTCACAGGGAGTGTTAGTCCCTTCTTCATAAGCAGAGGTGGGGTGACATCTCAACACACCTGCACGTATCAATTCATATCTCTGAGCTCTTGTGCCAGAGGCACCCAAAGTAACCAGTAATAATGGAAACTCTGGAGTCCAGGGAAGGACAGAATTCCCTAGGCATAACGCACTCAGCTGTGCACAACAGCTACCGTAAATTTCTGTGGGGGCAGATGGATGCAGCAGAGCATTCTGATTTCTGGTACTGCCTTTCTTCTCCCTCTGGAATTGCGAACCCCTTCCTCTGCCTTCACAATTAAGGAATATTATATAAGCTTGCTCTCTCTATGCTATTTAGGAGACTCTCCTGCTCCTGTTCATGCTGTCAAGGCATCATTTTCCCCACCTTCAAAATCTCAGCTGTGTGTTCTTCACTCAGAATTTTGTGCAGGGAAGAAAAATGCAAGTTTCTTTGCTCACTCTGTTCAAAAGCATAGCAGTCATTGCCAAAAGAAGAGAAGTCTCTAGGCACCATCTTTCCTGGGAAGAAACAGCAGCAGCAGAAAAGGAGCAGCAACATGGGGGCAAACCCTCATCGGATGTAGGAGCACCAGGAAAGCTTAAAAGCTCCAAAGTTTAATTCCTTTCTTTCCTTTTTTGAATCTGGGGAACACTCCAGAGCCTTCTTCAAGCACAGCAGGGGGCACGAATGCTTGCCCATCATCAGGTAGCAGGGATCCCATTCCACTTCATGTAAGAATAAGGTAGCAGACATATTGTCATGACTATACTAAATTCTAAGCACTGAGCTGTTCTGCAACATTAATTTATCCCTCTGCATAGAGCTACATGACAATCTCTGCTGCCTTACTGAACCAGTGTTGTGTTTGTGGATTAAACAGTTGTTGCTCAGGAATGGGGATGCTGCTGGTATGAGCAAGAGTCTTACTCTGCCCACAGCTGATTTAATGGGGTTTTAGTCACCTGTGAAAGGAAAGTTGCTAAATGAGTTATAGTTACATGAATTGAGCAGCAAGCCCTTCCCTCACAGAAACATTCTAGATTCTGCAGGTTGGACATCATAAGAGTTTCTGAGTGTTAGGTTTTTTTTAGATCCTGTTAGTACTTGAAGTTATTTTTTTCCCCAAGAACAATTAGGTGCTTTTGAAAAATGGAACTTGCTATGTGTGACTATCAGAAATAATGCTAGGAGGGTGGAATGCACAGCCATTAAACTGTAAGACTTTAATTTGTTTACTCCTGTTAATAAAATCATTGCTGAATTAAACTATTTGTATTGCTGCAGCTAATTTAGTTAACAAGACAGATTTGTTCAGCCTCATCAGTGCAGTGTTCAGAAGCCTGGTAGTAATTAATCATAGTTCATTTTTTTCCCACAACATTCATAAACATTCTCTGAGATTGTGTAGAATCAACATAACTGTTTTTATTTTTTTTGTTTCTCTTTCAGAGGTGCTATGAAACGGGTGGTGAAAGCAATGAACCGAGTGGACCAAAGAAAGCACGAGAAGTTTGCCAACCAGTTTAACTATGCACTGAATTAAATCGTTAGTCGTCTTTGCCCTTCATTTTGTTACAAGAGTGCAACTGCACAAAACCTTTGTCTCAGGTCTTCGTATTGACACTAAAAGACTGAGCTATGTATATTCTTACTGGGGTAACTTTTAAATTGTTTTCAACTTTAACTTATTTGATAATGAACATTAGTTTTGGCAAAGATGGGGTGGTATAGGATGGAATACATTTAACATGTTAAATTATTATATTTTAAATATACAGGAAATAGAGCGTGTTTTATGACTTGTATGTACTCTGAGTGAAGTGTTCAGGTTTGGGGTTTTTTTTTTTCCTTTCCTAAGGGACTCATGTAATTTATACCTCCTTTGCCAAAATGTGTGTTGTAATTTACCTCCGCTTTCACACCTTTGGAAAAGAGATGCCTTAGAAACAATTAGATTTTTACCAGAGATGGCAACCCACAGAGTATTTGCTGAGCCTAGTATTGTAGAAAGTGTGCCACATCAAGCAGCACAGTGACTCCTGCAGCACCTGTAAAGACCTCATGTGTACACACGAAAAAAAAAAAATTCAGATCAACTGATGCCTTCAGGTAGTGAATGGAGTAGAGTTTGATTTCAGCAAACTGAAATTCAGGAATTAATTCAAACTTGGTAGCTGGGGCACTGGTGGAGAAGCTGAAATGACAAAGGTCATCCTGGTCTGCTTCCTGTCCTCCCGCGATGGTATCCCAGGATCTTTCAGACCTACATCTGGAAAGTATGCTGTGAAAGTTTGTGGAGATACTCAGAATGTGCTGCAGTTTCACTGATCCCAAAAAGCTCCAGCACAAAGTTGAAGTATGAGGTTTTAAAAATTGCTCAAGTGGCAGACTGTGCTAGTGAACTGCTTGGCTTGCCTCAGTTAAAATTACATCCACCTCCAGCCTGAGGGTGCATCTAAGGATCCCGATATAAACACGAGCATCTAGACTCTTCTGACTCCAGAGAGTGAACATGCCTACTGAGATGAAGCAGCTGGATCCAGTGTGGTTTGTTGTTACGGGCTGGGTGCTTAACCAGATCTTCCAAACCTGCTTCGCTGGCTGTAGTCATGTCTTACGCAGAGCAAACCAAACGTTGACCAGTTGTGTTCTTGCAAGGTTTCATACAGCTTTATGGATGAAGAAAATCCAGCATATCAAGGAGGACAGAATGTTTGAAAATCAAAGTGAACAGCAGAAGTCTTCAGTAAAATACAAATAACAAATTAGAATAGATTCTCTACAGCACTGGCTTAGTCACTCATCTCTTAGGGGTGTTTCTTCATGCATCAATAGACTATAAGAATTAAAAAAGGAGAAAATTTAAACTCCTCAGTGTAGCTTTGGCCCACCTCAAGCAAAAGCTATTTTTCTGTTCTGCCAGATACCTGTTGACTTGCACAAGTACTGCTTAGAAAGCACTTAGTGCTGAATCTTGATAATTTATCGTGTAGGAGCTCTGCAGTGTGGAAGACATCTTCCTCTTCAGCACAGGTATTTAGAAGATGTACTTCTAAACTACCAGAACTAAAACAATAGAGAGACAGAATTTCAAAAGATACCTACTGCACTGGGGAGCAAAGCTGCTTGTACTATCAGTCTAGCTAGCTTGGCAGTGAAGGCTTTGGGTGAAAATGCAGGCAGGGACAAACGAAGTTCATCACCAGGTCAGCTGAATCTACTGTTAAACTGATTTTATTTGTTATGAAGGATAAAGACACACAAAAATAAATTAAAACAAAACCAACATCAACACAACCCTGCACATTTGAGTGTAATATAAATCATCAGATGCTGGGATCCCAGAACAGTCTGAATGAAACTGTTTGATCCTGGAAATTAACATTCAGAAGAGCCACAATGGTCTTGAGCCTGCACAGACTGAAGGTGTTCATTTGTAAGACATGCTTTCTCTCCTCCCTGTAAAAAGAGTGGGGAATTTATAGTGTGCAGTGGCACTTAACCTTTCTTTGCTGGGGACGTGAAATGTCAGCACTAGAAGATTTCCATCAAACAGTAGGTGCACTCTACCCCTTGGAGTTCCCATTTTGGGCCTTTTGCAAATTAATAATTATTAAAACAAAGAAAAAGCCCAAAGACTAAGACTGGAAAGGGAAACGGTAGAAATCTCTGAGAAAAAAGTGTGGTTGGTAAGTAATGCTACTCACAGTTCCAGAATTACCAGCTGAAGCTGCCTGCCTGAGTGTCCGATCCACCAGTTAAACCTGATCCTGCCACGTGATCTGTGTGTGCTCCCCCCTTCTCATGCAAAAAGGTGTTTTCTAGAGTGCCTCTTCCATGCGGAAAAAGAATTGGCAGAACTGAGGTTTCCCAGCAAGTGACTGGGAGCTGGCTAACTCGGACACTGGCGCAGGGACTTTGGGCCAGGTTAGCGATGACCTTTTTTAAAGCTCCTTTGGGCCAGGTTAGCGATGACCTTTTTTAAAGCTCCTCTGCTTTTCTTTTTTTCTCTGGTTTTGTTGCAAGAACTTTCTTTGTCAGTGGGGAATATACCCAGCTGGATATGAACCTTTTTCTTGCTCCTGCTGCCTTGAAGGAAGAAAGACATTGACTCTTCATAGCAGAATGCGTTAAACACCTCCTCTGTGGCACTGCCTTGATGCCAGCCTGGCCTCTTGCCATCAGGCATCTGCCCCTCATCCAGCATTTGAGAAGCCTGTGCTTCCCCTCCTGTGTTAATTATTGCCTCGTTTAATCAAATTGCTTCTCCACCAGGGCAACTCAGCATATATACACACAGTGGGTCTTGAATTTTGCCACTTAAACATTCTCATTAGACCTGGTCAGACAGAATTCAGAGGATTTGGGAAGCTTTCTCCTTTTCCTGGATTTATCTGTAGCTGTGCTGGAGCATTGGGGTTGATGTAGCTTGAGAGTTAGCATGACTGGGCCGCTTAAGCAAAACAGTTAGCATAGCTGGACAGGCCGCTGGAAAGGGCAGTTATTCATGACAATTGAGAAGGTTCTGATAGTGCACGTGGTGTGGGTTAGCAAAACCAAGATGTGTTCAAGGACGTGGAGGCAGTCTGTTGCTATTGGCTTTAAGTGCATAGTTACCAATCATAAGGGAATGTGGGGCATGTGAACAGCACGTGATTTATGTCTGTAGTCTATCCGAATAAGCGTGATCACGTGTGCAAATATGAAAAATGTATATAACCATGCAAGCGGAGCAATAAAGTGAACTGACTGTGCATTGCGTCAATGTGTGAGAGTCGTTCCTGTCCCTGCACAGATGCTGAAACTCGGCACTGGAGGAAAAATTTTAAAAAGGCATCTATCTCCAAAGATCCAGCATACCTTCATTAAACAGAAATCCAACTTTGAAGTTCAAAATAAATCCATCTACTTTGTAGATGCATCACACCTCTTTGTGCATCACTTTGCTCACAGAAGTTTACAAATTTGAGGTCTCTGAGCTCACCAGCTTTTCAAACAGCTAAACTGTCTGTGTGACATTTCTACTGGAACTTCTCTATTCCTGTCCTCAGGGCTTCCAGGAAAAAAAAAATAAAAGATCCAAGTGTCATTCACATAATCTCTGCTGTGTGCATTTGTCTTTGTAACTCACTCAAATGCCTTTGCAGTTGTACTGTAACATGCTGCTACTTACAGGGGACACTGCACATGGTTTCCAGATACGTAAACACCCCGGGTGATTTGGCCCTTAGTCTGTGGTGTGAAGGTAACTGCAGTATGGGCTGAATATTCTGCATTCCTGTAAGGACAAGATAGCTCCAAGCTGGAGTGAGCTGTGCTGATGCCTCCAAGTCATTCTTTTGTAACCAGCGCTCTTCCAGTGGGAAGAGAAGAACTGAAAATAAAGACTTCTCCATGGGTATTCTTACTTGAGCACACAGTTGCATCTGGGAAGTAAAAACCTGGAAGGAAGACACTGTAGCAGTTATTAATTCCATGCTGTTTGAAGTTGGAATGAAGTGTCTGGCCTTCTGATAGAAATCGCATCGTCACGTAAACTCTTTGGTAGGGAGTTCATGAGCACGGCTGCTGAATAAAAATAAACCTTCAGCACATTTTCTCTGCAGTCACTGAAACAAGATGATGGGTCCATACTCATCTTTTGCATGATGGTACCTTGTAATTTCATTTTCCCTAAATGTGTTTTAGGCTTGGCTTTAGCAACCCAGGTCTGGCTGAAGATTCTTATTAGAAAACTGTAACCTATAAAAGCTCTTAAAAATGATAGTTGAAAGATTTCTTTGGGTTGGGTTGTTGGGGTTTTTTTGTTTTGTTTTGGTTTTTTTGGAAGCAAGACAAAGACACGGGGTTTGTACATGGCTCTGCATGGAGAACACATCACCCTGTGTAGAACAGTTGGCAGGCTGGGGGCACCCGTCAGTTCAAAATGGACATTATCAAAAAAAAAAAAAAAAATCTTTCTTTTGCGGAAGAGAAAAAAGAAAAAATAAACCTGTTCCACTTAAAGTAGCTGTGGAAATGGGCAATAAGGATGTTCCTAATTAGAAGGAGCTACTAGCCAGAAGCAGCACTGAATTTCAGGAACGTTGCCAGCAAACCCCTGATGTATCAAACCAGTTTAGCAGAGAGAGCCGTCTGGTGGTCTCTGACACCCGTGCAAATACCTGGCTCTTCATGCAACAGTGTTTGTAGCTTATCCAGAGCTATTAAACACATTAATGGTTTTCATCATGGAGGCGATATAAATGTCTCTGTAGGTTACACATCACAAAGGGTAGGGAGATGCAGTTAAGTAGTTAAGTGATGAAAATTGGTTATTTAAAATGGTACCTTTTGAAATGATGATACTACCACATAGGAGAGCTTCATCCCTTTACAGAATGGTCTGGCCATGGGTAGTAGCAAACAGGTATACAAAGGGAGCTCCAGCAAAGAAAGGTCTGGGTGCCCAAGTCCAAAACAGCAGCCCAAGAAGTGCTGAAGTTTCCTGGGCCCGTAAGGGTCCGTACAGCTGCGAGCTGCACTGGCCTTCCCGCCTGGGCCAGAGTTCTTGCTTAAGCCTAATGAGACCTGGGGAAGGAATTGTACGAGCACTTGAGAAGTCTTGATCTGGCATGGATTTTCACACCTTACCTAACGCCCACCAAACACGTACCTTGAACAAAATCACTGTTCTTAAATAGTCAGTGGCAATCACAGCATGCAGCACAGCTGTCGTGTTGGAGCACGTGTTCAGGCAAGGTGGAGTTCCAGACCCCTGCTCAGCCCAAGAGGTGCCAGTCCCATGCCCTGCCTCAGGAGACAACCCAAGCCACGCGCGACTTAAATGGCAGGGAGCTGGAAGGAGACAGTTTGCATCACCCCTCCTCCTGTGGGAGCTGAAACTGAACCACAGCAGAGCTAGAAACACTTCATGTAGGAGAGAAGACTAGAAGAGAGCCCTCCAGATTACAGTCCCCAGACAGGGCAAAGGGTGGCTGGATTTGGATCCTCATTCCCTAGACACCTCCTATTAAAAACAGATCGCTGAGTTTCATGGGTTCAGGAAAGCTCCCTCATAGCGATTGTCATCAGCTAGAAGATTAGCCCTTAGGACCTCTTGGACACCAAAGCCTGAGAGAAGGGTGTTATTCTGATCACTACTGGAGAGCGATTTCTCCATAGGTCTGTTTTGGGCTGCACTGGGACAGCTACACTTAAATGAAACCAAAACAGTTAACAACATCCTGCTCCCGGGTGGAAAGAACACTGGAATTTGCATCTGGAAACAGGAAAGAGCTCTGCCCCAAGCAGTGCCCAAGGAAAACTCTGCAGTGCTGGGAGTGCAGAGCAAAGTCAAGTCCATAGCAAGGTGAGAAAGAAGAAACAGAGCAGAGACTCCAGGCATCAGGGAGAGGTGGGCCAGGAGCAGAAGGTGAAGGCGGGAAGGGGCAGCATCCCACAGCACCCAAACGAAAAACCCGAGCTTGGTAACAGTAACAGAGCCAGCCACCCCTCAGCAGCTACCTGAAAGTCCATCAGGATGCAAGGCAGGATCAGGGTGAGGGTCAGCAAGATACAAAGCCAAGCACAGCACCCACCCCACAGCTCGGGCAAGGGGCTCCCCCTAAATGCAGTTGCCCTGCAACCAGCTGGAGGGCCTGGGGAGGAGACCCTAGCTTGGTTGCTCTCCTCTTAACTGGTTTCGTGGCACTCAAACCAAAGTGGTGCAGTTGTGCCATATCAGTGCGGACCTTGAATGCTGCCAGGTGTGGGGTGAGGACACAGAGGAGGATTACAGAAAAGGGTGGTGGAAGGCTAGCGAGAGAAGGTAGAGCCTGCTTGGTACATTCAGAGCCCAAGGAGCATCCCTCTGCAATGGATGCGGTGATGGTCCTCCCTGTTACAAAATCTGCTACAGAAATTGAAGGACTTACAAAAGAGTGCGGGAAGCCCTGACGGAGGCTGAGGCCTCAGAGCAGCAGCCGAGATTGAGACCTGTCTGGACCCTCCCCATCCAGCGGCACTGGTGACCCCTTCAAATGGGAGAGGTGCTAGGGATCCCAAACCTTAGCCCATCTCCTGGATAACACATGCAGATGAGAGCTGGCTCTGCCTGGCAGCTGGGCAGATCGTGACCTGTGGGACGAAGTTACTGCCCTTCCAGCTGTGGGAGGCTGATGCTGCTCCTGAAGGAAAAGGGGACAGAGGTATTGATTACTCATGTTTCTGAGCTGAAGCTTTCACACACACACAGAATCACAGAATGGTAGGGGTTGCAAGGGACCTCTGTGGGTCATGTAGTCCAACCCCCCTGCCGAAGCAGGGTCACCCAGAGCAGGCTGCACAGGACCTTGTCCAGGCGGGTCTTGAATATCTCCAGAGAAGGAGACTCCACCACCTCCCTGGGCAGCCTGTTCCAGGGCTCCGTCACCCTCAGAGGGAAGAAGTTCTTCCTCATGTTCA
>Ga0065711_1011038_pt1 | contig 12899 bp, 9 predicted proteins | sample Hoacrofraction12_FD_59098 | JGI IMG/M metagenome (GOLD analysis project Ga0065711, IMG submission 59098) | Hoatzin crop microbial communities from Cojedes, Venezuela - Epithelial fraction 12 v2 (version 2) | ecosystem: Host-associated > Birds > Digestive system > Esophagus > Crop | place... | reverse complement strand
CGGCTCATGTCCAGCCTTTCGTCTATCAGTACCCCCAAGTCCCTCTCAGCAGAGCTGCTCTCGATCCTTTCATCCCCCAGCCTGTATTGATACCAGGGATTACCCTGACCCAGGTGTAGGAAGCATTGTGTAACATATTGTGTAACCAGATACTTCTTTTTACCCCACAGGGTCATTCACACCTAAATAATGTCCAATAAAAGTAGCAGAATGTACACATTGCTTGCATCTTCTACAGTGGAAAGGGTCTACAGGTAATGATTCCCCTGCTCTGGCAAATTTGCCAGAACCTACTTGGAAGCTTTTTAAAATTGCCGGCATGCTCCCACACAGCTGAGAGGCAGCTAATGCGAGGCCGTTCAATGCCATATTACTTAAAATCTTGAAAGGCGACCCGTCTAGGGTACTCGCCCAAAGCTGCTTCTGGCCCACGGAGAAGCAGGTAGGCTGTTTGGGCAGTGCTAAATTTCTGCTCTGTAGTCACTCAAGGGCTGCTGTGCGAGACTTTCTGCCTAACGGTAGTCACGGTAGATGCCGTGTCTCCATACGTGCGTTTTCTGTGCTCAGCCCTTCCTGTGGTTTCAGTTTGCAGGATAGCCAGTGCAGCTCATGGCTTTTTTTTTCTGAGTGGGACGCTTCTCTTGGCTGAACTGCTGTTCTTTTATTTAGCAAGTCACCTCCCTTTTCAATTCTGTTTAACAGAAAGAAAATGTCCTGGGAATATCTGCATATATGAACATCAGTGACATGCTGATGCAAGGTACGTACAAGAAACAGGCAATCTGTTGTATATTTTTTTTTCACTTTAATTTTAGATTTAATTTAATTTAATTTTAATTATTTTTTAATGCTTGAAGCAGTGAGAATATAAGTGCAGAAAGATGCCCTTTTCTCTTAGCACATTTTATTTTACATTGAGGAAACTGGCATTTTCTTAATCATTTGGGCAATTACCTAGGCAAAACCACCAAATATAATTAAGAACGTATTTCCTCAGAGAGAGCACATAACACTGAGCAGCTCAGCTGTCCAACTACCAGCTTGTGTTTGCTGGAAGCACCTTCAAGGGGAAGATTCTGCTAGAAATGCACACCTAAGTTCAAACCTTCTGCATGGGCAAAAACCTGCTCCATAGCATGGAGTGTGAAAAGTTTAGCAAATGGAAGTTAAACTGAAGGATTGTGAATGAACGGCGCAGAAAAATGGGCTGCTGGTTTGTCTGTGCTCTGTCTGTACATTGACACGACCAGAAGAAATCAGAATTAAAACTGAGAAAAAAGGTATGCATCTGTTTATTTTTTGAACATTTTAAAAGGGTGTCAAAATATACTGCAAAAATTAAAAATAATCTTACTACTCTGATAATTGATAGCTGTTAAAAAATCTAGGAATGCTAAAACTGAGACATTTGATGGGGAGAAAGAGTTTAAATAGCCAATTTTGTTTTCCGCATGTTTATTCATTTTCTTTGATGGTGTTTTGTACTGACTGTTCAGTTGGTTGGCGTAACAGCAATGCTGTCATGCGGTGCTTTAGGGGCAGCACGCCGTGTTCTTGCCTTGCCTCTGGAAAGTGGACGTGTCTGGATCAGTGTCTCATGTTGAGCAGGTGGGAGGTTGCAATAGGGATACGGAAGAAGACGACAGAGAGGGAGAGCAGACATCGGCATGGTCTGCTCAGAAGAACTCTCCCACGAAGATAAATTGAACACTATAAAAGCTGAGGATTTAAAGGATGATGTGTCTTCATTTTTAAAGGGGATTTAAAAGTTAAAGTTTGCTGAGCATAGCAATAGATGGATGTATTAGGACAGGACTTAAAGCCTGTGTTGATAGCACTTCTCTGAAACCAAATATTACCGGTCCATACACTGAGCTGCTACCACAGAGTAGCAGATGTTAAATTTCACATCCTGGTGTAACCCATGGTAATTTGTTTGCTTACACTGGCCTTAAGAATGTAAAACCATTCGTCTGGTTTTCACGATGGAATTTTACATGGCATCTGCGTGTCTAATCAGAAAGACACTAATTTGGCATGAAAACATCACACAGCCAGCTAGTACTCACATCCTGGGGAGAAGAAATGCACCAAAACAAAAGAAGTATTTGAAAGCTTCGGTTTGTTTTTTATTTTTTTTTTCCCCCTCTAAAAGCTACAGATCCTTTTCTGCCTGTAGTATATTGCATCTGAATATGTATATTTGCGTGTCTGCTAATTGGAAGGATTCCAGCTTGTATGACTATTGTATACACTGCACCTACTTGTCAGTTTGACTGTGAAAACAATCAGTAGTAGTAAGCCAGTAATTGCCTTTTGTTGGTTTCAGATAACAGTAGTCATTTTTACAGGATGTTCAGGCTTGCTTGCCCTTGTTTCAGACAGGGAATTACGATTTTTTCCAAATGGCTGGAAATCTCTAGCTTTAGCCATGTCTAACATCAGATAGTAACTCCATTAGGTAGTACGTATGTGTAATCATGCACTCCTAACTGTAAGACGACGTTCCACATGATTGGCTACAAATGCTTCAGCTGCTTGTTTTAGAGAAGTGTTAGTAGATTTGACATATACTTTTCTGCTTGGTAATCTGCTTAGTTCACAGCTTGGTTAAATGTATTTTTTTTTTTTCTTCTCTCTCAGAACTGTTAAAGACAGCCAAAGGTGTTCTGCTAATGATGGTCTAGTGCCTCCAGCCTTGGGCTGCTCAGCTGCAGCAGCCCCGGATGTCCTCTCCCACCTCATCCACGACAAGTGAGTGGACTTTCTTACTCTAGCAACAGCAGACGTGATACCAGGCAGGGTGTGCTGATGCCCGTGCCGTTCGTCAGCCCAGGCACTGACAGCCAGGTGTGGGGCTCTGTGAGGGATATGAGCCAGCGCGTGAGCCCATCCAGTCATTTTAATCTACAAACTCCACTGTGCTGGGACTGGGGGCACCTAGCAGTGTCCTTATTGCCATTCTTCTGCCGTCTTCCCCCATACATGAAAAGGTACACGTGGATGTTGTTTCACTGAGGGGGAGAGGCACTCACCTGTACGTCCATTGGGTTCCCAGCCTCACCCGAGAAATGGTCAGGCTTCGGCGTGCTCGGGTCCACGGGTCTGTGGTCTGCTCTGGACTCAGGGTTGGGGAGATGGCTGCTTACAAAGACAGGGATGCCCTGTATGGATATTACTACCTCTGTATTTGTAAAACTGCAGAGGTGGGTCACATTTCTTTTAAATCTAAAGTTTACTGCAAAGCTTGAAATTCATACATGTGCTGTCTTACCTAAGCAGGTGCCATTAAATTCAGATGTTAGAGTTGCTTATGCGAATAGGTATTACAAACTTTTTAGTCGTTTAATTTCACCATCTTCTTTCACTACTTACAATTTCCTCTTATGATTTTCAGCAGTAACCAGGAACAGTTTGATACGGCATGATGACTTCTCATTCCAAAAATGGGAGTATTCAAACAAGCGAATTGAGGTCGTGTCTCTGCTTCAGACTGAGATGTCCCCCTCACCCCTCCATTGTAGATATAAAGGTGCAGTTGACAGGAAAAAGTTAGTGCTTAAAATACAAAGTATCTAAAATACATAAAAAGCATCATTTTGCTTTCAACTGCATTCCCAAGCCTGGGATAAGTTAGCATCCTCCTGTTGTAGTAATTCTCCACACATAAAGCGCTGTTGGTGCTATTAGGGTTGCTTTAAGAGTTTAAATCCTTTTGTGAAGCATTTACTTGTGGTTTGTTTTGCTATTCAGCAGCAAACTATGGTTTATTTTGGTTTATTTAGTTTATCCATAAACATGAGCGCTGTATTGCTACAATGGGAAATAAGTGGTGTTTTGGTGTGGCCTAGATAAATCCCAGGTGCCCACCAAAACCGCTCCATCGCTCCCCTCCTCAGCTGGACAGGGGAGAGGAAATGTGATGAAAGGCTCGAGGGTCGAGACAAGGACAGGGAGAGATCACTCACCAACTACTGTCATGGACAAAACAGACTGAACTTGGGGAGAAAAGGGAGTTAAATTCGTCACCCATCAAATCAGAGGATAGTGAGAAAGAAATCCAGATTTTAAAACATGTCCCCCCCACCCCTCCCTTCTTCCCGGGCTCAGCTTCACTCCTGTTTCTCTCCCTCCTCCCCCCGAGCGGCGCAGGGGGACAGGGAATGGGGGTTGTGGTCAGTTCATCACGCGTTGTCTCTGCCGCTCCTTGTCCCTCAGGGGGAGGACACCTCACACTCTGCCCCTGCTCCAGCGTGAGGTCCCTCTCACGGGAGACAGTTCTCCATGAACTTCTCCAACGTGAGTCCTTCCCACGGGCTGCAGCTCTTCATGAACTGCCCCAGCGTGGGTCCTTCCCACGGGGTGCAGTCCATCAGGAACAGGCTGCTCCAGCCTGCGTCCCCCACGGGGTCACAAGCCCTGCCAGCAAATGTGCTCCGGCGTGGGCTCCTCTCTCCACGGGTCTGCAGGTCCTGGCAGGAACCTGCTCCAGTGCGGGCTCCCCATGGGGTCACAGCTTCCTTCAGGCATCCCCCTGCTCCAGCGTGGTGTCCCTTCTATGGGCTACAAGTGAAGATCTGCTCCACCATGTACCTCCATGGACTGCAGGGGGACAATCTGCCTCCCCATCCCTCACGAGCTGCAAGGGAAGACTCTCTGCTCTGACATTTCGAGCACCTCCTCCCCCCTCATTCTTCACTGACCTTGGTGTCTGCAGAGTTGTTTCTCTCACATCATCTCACTCCTCTCTCTTCACTGCCATTTCACCCCCGAGTTTTTTTTTTCTTCCCTTTCTTAAATATGTTATCCCAGAGGTGCTACCACCATCGCTGATGGGCTTGGCCGTGGCCAGCGGCGGGTCTGTCTTAGAGCCGGCTGGCGCTGGCTGTATCAGACACAGAGGAAGCTTCTCACAGAAGCCACTCCTCCAGCCCCCCGCTACCAAAACCTTGCCATGAAAACCCAGAATGAGTAGGAAAGTGAAATGCAATTACACTTACTGAAATGAGATCCAAATTTCTATCAATGCTTTTATTTTTGCTTAAAGAATCAAAAACAACAAGCAATGAGGGAACTGACCTACAGAAGGTAATAGTTCCTTCTCTCTCTATTTCGACCGATATTTGAAAACTGTTTTTATTACAGCATAGGTGAAACAACTGTATTCAGCAGTGCTACTGAGAAGGTACAGAAGAGACCAGAGGTAATGATACCACATAGTCAAGAGATGAATTTTTTTCCCGTGTCTTAGGAAAATCAAAGCCTATGTATTAAAATATCCATTTTGATTTGAAAATTAAGAAACCCACAACAATATTTTAGAAGTTAAATACAAAACAGTAGTAAATATGCAAAACAGAGTTGATAAGCAGAGCGATGAGGCAAAAGAACTAAGTATAATAGTTGATTTTTAAAATGTCATTCTTTGTAATGCTTGGCTTCCCCCCACCCCCTGCGTGTGATGTGTTGTCGGTCTGAACGGGACAGCTATGCAACATCGTGAGATGGGACCACCTTACACAGTATCGTTGAATTTAATTACCAAAGCATCAAAAAGGCAATGGCACTGGAAGGCCTGATATCCACCTTATTACGTACGAACCATATTGTGTCTGAGGAAAATGAGGTCACAAAAAATTACAGTTTTATGATATACAGTACTTCTTCGGTAAGAGGACTTGTCCAACGTGAATAATCCTCTTTCAGCACAGATTTCTCAACGACTTCAAACAGTAACGTGAAAAATGAAATTACAGTACGACTGCTAGCACTGAGTGATACTTTGGTTAAATACACACGTTACACATCTGTGTACAGATATCGGGCATTTCACCATGTTCCAGATCTCTTTTTTACCCTGACAGATTCATTCAAAAGTTTGTTATGAACTGTTGAGATTGAGTTGTTTATACGTTTGGCTTATCCATGAGTATCAGCACTCCTTAAAGACGAGATCAAAACTAAAAACTCTACATAGGACCAATAGAGCAGAATTATTCAAGTTCAGTGAAATATTACAAAAAAAGGCTTCCTTTTTAGGAAAACTCAGCTATGGTTAAAATATCTACTACAGTGCACTGCACTGTAATAAATATTCATCATAAATTAATAATTTACAAGTACCTGAGCAAGTATACAGAGCACCATAGCACAGCACAGCACCAAAGGCAGTAGCTCAGAATTCTTAAAAATAATGCTGTTTTAAACATTAAAAATTCTAAGTATTGTCATAAAAATGAACTCCAGCTGGAGTTTAAAGATAGTGCAAACTTCTGTCTTCACTTTTTAAAACAAAGGCGTCCGATTTTCTGGTCATTTCACATCAGCAGTGTTGCTGGACCTGGATACCTGTGGTGGATGCTTAGGAGCAGGTCTGTTGGAAAGAAAGAAAACAGCAAGTTGTTATTGAAACTTCTGTTAGTTCTGACTGGCAGCATCATGCCTGAGGCACGAAGATGAGTAGTAAAACTTCTTTGAGAAGAGTTGTCCAAGCTAACATCGGACAAGTAGCATAGGACTCCCATACTGAAAGGAGATACTGTGTGCAGAAGTCCCATCAAGAAGCACAAGTGGAACCAGCAGACTCCTTTCTTCAGTCCGGGTGTTGATTGCTGCCTGGCAGCGGGGTAAGCTAGCTCAGCATTTCAGGTGTTGTTCTTTAAAGTCTTTATTTCTTTGGGTGCTCATCAATTTTGCACCTGTTCTAAAATGCTACTTAATGCTGTAGCGTAGCAGTTGGTTTCAAAAAGTTGTAGTCAGCTTGAAGTATTACTACTTTTAGAATATCTTGCTAGAATGGGCAGTCAGAAGCTTAACCAAAGTTCGCTCTTGCAGTCTTTTTGCTAGAAGTATTAGGAAACTAACTGGATTCTATTTATAATTTTTCTGAGCAATGCTAAGTGCCTCACTAGTGGAATTCCTGCAGCTTAAAATACTACTTTTATCTTCCTTGGAGCTCACTTTTTATATGTAGGAAACTGAAGAATATTGGGTAAGAAAAAATCATTGACTATGCCCATGAACATTGGGCATAGCTATTTCACTTCCAGATAATTTTTTTCCAACATCCTTTTTTTTGAAGTGCACAATTTGTGTGCTTTCTGAATGTTTTGGGTGTTATTTTCAGATGATAAAAATTGATGTTCCATTGTGAAATGTGTGAACGGAAAATTGCTTTTACTGGTTGTTGATCTTAACAGCACTCCGTTCTTAGCCTAATTCTGTAGGTGGTCTGAGTAGGACATTTTTTTCTGCTAGAGCTTTGTTTCTCTTGAAATTGGTGCTTCTTAAACACTTTATTTTGCAAGGAAGTGTAGTTATTGGGCCGTTTTTGTAAATATACAGTCAGCTGTTTACAGCCAAACCTTCGTATGTAGTATAAATTCCCATAGTTCTGTGGAAGGCAGTGCGGTTGTGCTGATACGCTCCCAGTGAGGGTCAGTTGGACCCTGTGTGCTTTTATACAAGCGAATAGCAAACGGTTGTTGCGTAGCTCTCGGTAATAGTTACAGCACAGCACAGTCACTCGGGACATTTTAGACCTGCTATAAAATCAAGGCATTTTGATTAGGAGCACTAACCTTACGGGCGTAACGTGAGGCAGAGCTTTGGCGTGCCCGGGCACTGCTGCGCATGCACTGCTACAGCGCACTTTGCTCAGAGGGTCTGCGGGTAGCGGCTTCCGAGGAGGGCTGGGCTTGCGGTGTCCCTGCTATCAAACATAAGGCTGTATTAGTCTTTGGAGCTGACACAACGTACTTAACATAGCAACAACTGAGATAAATTCAAGATAAGTTCGGAGTAGTTGTGACCAGGTATGTTTAAATGAGTAAGCTGTAACTTATTTTTAATACACCAGCACTAACTTATTTTTAATAAACCAGCACTTATATTTTAAAACAAAGGTTTAATGCTACATTTGAATGATATTGTTTCTTTTGCTTCTTTACTCTAGAAATTCTGGATGCATCTATATTGGAGTTAATGATTAATTGGTGGTAAATGAAAACAACATAGACTGATTACATAACACTGTAAAAGTAGTTCTACAGAAAGATGGAAATACTAAAAATGACTTTATAATGCAAATTCAGATGGCCACAAAATCAAACTGTTCGAGTCCAGTTTGAATTGGTAGGATCTGTGGAATTTCTTTTAGAGAGGCTGCTGTGCTTTCATTCTGTGGAATTAAATGATTCATTAATAAAGAACAGAAGTCGTCTGCTGTCAGGGATGAGCTAACGTCTCTTCTGTGTGGTCCCTGAAACATTGCAAACATGGTAACAAGTCTATTTGTGGTCCTCATTAGGAAGAACTGGGATAGATTAAGTGACTTGCTTGGGGCACACAAAAACTCTCCAACATATCCAAAACCTCACTTCAGATCCTTCTACTATTTGTACTGCATAGTCATACTTTTTCTAAGTAATTTTTACTCTTTACTATTAGTTTGCCATGACCATCGTTAGTAAAGTTGACCAAAAAGAAACAAGAAGAGCCTACAAGCATAATCTGGTTAAAGATCCCTTGAAAGATGTAATCGAAACAAGCACAGGCATGAATTGCTCATGAATAAAGTACAACTTTTCATTAGTTGTTTTGAGGATCCCTTTGTTTTCTTACTTTTCATGGCAAATGTTTGCTCTTTCAAGAAGAAAATACAGGCTGGCTATCAGTAGGCATTTTGATAAAGAAGAAAACATGGAGCTTAAGCAAACCTCGTATGTAGCCATTTAAAATTTACCACAAACTACACTTTAAGGCTGTATACAATGTCCCTTTTCTTTTTCGCTGTCGACATAACATGTACTAGTTCTGGGGTGAATGATGAATACTTTGTGCACTGAATTTCTTACTCATACACATGTGCATGTTTTGAAGTAAAATATTCCAGTGTGGAACAAGTTGGATCACAGCAGACACTGACACTTTTAAAAAAACTGAATTATCTCTACAGTAAAATATAAACTTAAGTTGCTTCTCTAATAATTTTTTAGAAGCCATAATGTTGATTATATGAGAGATCATATGCATCACCACCTCAAGTGTGACAGCATTTAAAAACAAAAAAAGTTGTAACAAATGCAAACTCATCAGTGTTATAAAGACAGCAAACAACGAACGCATCTTTGAACACCCTAAAGGCTTCATTCCCTTGACTGCCTTCACAGGAGGGGCCTTTTCCCTCAAGTATTCTGACATGATTAATCACATGAATTAGTCTGATCACTTCAGTATTCAGCTGTTTGCTTGATCAGCCTCTAACTGTTGTTGCGTGATTTGTATTTACTCTTCAACTGGCAGAATGCTTCGGTGCCGTAACTGGAAGAGGAACCGATCCAGGCTCAGCAGTCTAGAGAAACAAAGGTCTGAAGAGCTTCAGATCTGGTGAGGATGAATGAATGAAAGGAGAGGAGAACTTTTCTTGTTTATTTATTTCTGTTTATTAGCTGTTCCTATGGCTAATCACCACCTGCCACACCTGACAGTAAGGAAAGATCGACTTCCCGAGAAGCTCAGAGCAGCTAAGTAATGATGGGACCCCAGCAGTTGTGTTTTTCCCCCTTTTGGCAGGGGAAGCTGGATGAAACGGCTAATCTATACGTGCTGATCTGGAACAATTCTTCAGCTGGGGAGTAAGCACGCTCTCATGGTTGAGCATTATGATATTCTTTGATGCCTAAGCCAAACTTCTTTCGGTCCTCCTATTCCAGAAGAAACATCCATGTGAGGGGGTATGTTGAAACAGCGATTCTACTATAAACATAACTGTGATGGGTAGACAAGGCCAGCGCCTGATTTCTTCCCTCTGCCCCGAGCTTGTAAGAATGTCATCCTTGAGTTAATATTACTCAGGAGGAAGCAGCAAAGTGGTTTGACAAAGTCTACTGTGGCAAGCTGGTAAGAAACGGTAAAAGAAAGAACAAAAAGGGAGGGAATTCAGATAAAAATGGAGATGGAGAATGTGTAATGGCTGAGATGAAGCAAAATGGAGGAGCAATTCATAGAAGGGAGACGCCAGCACAGGAAAATGCCACCAGGAAAACATGTGTCCTTAGAAGCAGAGGCAAAAATATTGCAAGAAATAAATTCCCTCTCCGAACTGATTTCAGGATGGTCTTTAAAATTCTTTATGTGACTCAGGAGAATCCAAATTGATACAGCTTTGTTTGTGAACATGTTTGGAAGCTTGCTGTAGCATTTGATGTCCTGGCAAGTCCCTAGCACAGCTCACAGTACCACCATGGCTGTGCTTTCCTGCTTCATTGCTGTCTCTGTTCTCCCAGCCCAGTATTTTTTCCGCTACAGAGCTTCAGCTCTTCAATAGCAGCTTATGGATAGATTTCTTTGTCCAGTTTTATATCAACAACTTAGCATTTATTGCATTCAGTCTTTGTATTTGGAAAAGTAGTGTTTCAAATATTGTTATGATCTCGTTTTGCAGCTCTGCTAGGAGGAAGAACATAATTCTCATATTGAGCAGCTACAAAGACAGCAGGTGCATGAAGCGTCCATTTTTTTTCACGGATACATCTTTAAATAAGCAACTGGAAAAAGGTTCTTGCCTGAACTTGGTTGGGTGAGAAAGGGCGTCTCCCTCAATCTATTTAGATGGGAACTTATTTTGTGTTAGCCCTAAAGCCAGTCGGAGGTGACATAGGAGAGGCATTAGCAAGAATAACTGTGGCAGAATGAGCAGAAGGTGAGCCCAGCTCCATTTTACCAGGGAAAAAGTAAAAATACCAAGCTATATTTCCTGTAATAAGGATAACCTGTAAAAGATGAGATATGTTTTGGTAATAAAATGATGACTGTATCAGAGGCAGCAACTGAATGTTAACAGCAACAAAACCAAGAAGCAGCGACAGAATGGGCATGCGTGGACTGAACCCACAGTTAGTATAAACCTGCACCATTTCCTTGATTTCAGTGGTGCTGTGCTGATTTATATTGACTGCTAATCCGGCCCGTAAATGAAGTATGTTTGCCTTGCGAGAGCATCCAAAAGAAGGAAAAGCTCTTTATCAGTCAAAAGATTGTTAAATATTGAACTTGGCAACAGTTCGTTTGCCAAGTGGGTTTTTTTTGGGTTTTTCTTTTGTTGTTGCTTCTTTACAACTGATATTTTATCACAAAATACTAATCCCTTCATTGCCGTATCAACAGCCACTAGAGGGGAAGAGAGTTGTCTTGGAGTCTATGTAGTAGCGAGCGGAGGCAGCAGGGAGGTAGCTGGTGCTGAACTACCCCTCTCAGGAGGGAGAAGCGGGAGGAGGCAGCTGTGGAGCCACAGACTCAGTGATGTTCTTCTGCAGCACTGTACGGCAGTGCTGAGCATCTGGATGATATTACAAATGTAGCAATGATTTTTAAAGTGCTTCCTCTTGATGACCTGATAGATGCGCTTCCAAGAGAGTACTGAAGCAACAGATTAAGGAGTATCTATACACGCCAGACCAAAGCTATTCTCAAGTTAATTTACTTCTTCCAAGCTTTGAGGGAGTAAAATTGTTAACTTCAGAAAAGATTTTCTTCCCAAACAGTCTTTTCTGTGTCCCTAGGATATAAAAAGTAGCTGTTTCTGACAATCACGAATGGAGGTTGTGGACATAATTTTGACAGAGGCCACCCTTGCTTGTGCACTAGGTTGCCGTGAGTTGATCCCCTGTTTGTCCCACTTCTGTTTCGTGCAGCAACGGAAAGTTGAAGACGGTGATATTTTGCCTGATGGAGTAACCGTCACAATTAATTTGAGCTGCCGAACTGAAAAGCTTTTTGGCAGCTTCAGATTTGTCTGTCTCTGGTAATGGATAGATCTGGTACTCTACCTTGCACTTTATGTGGGATTTGAAGGGGAGGGCACTTAGTAACATGAACTGTAGTGGTGCATTAGGCTGCTTTGATGTGTGATGACAGGCTGGGGCAGATACAGACGCACCATCAGAATGAGAAATGGTTACTTTTGCTTGGAAAGCCTTTTCTCCATCTGTCTTCTGCTAGCAGCAGACAACGTAAGCTTATAAGTTGCTAAAATAGCAGAAATTACTTTTTTTTTTTAAAGATCTCTTTGATTAAGAAAGAAAAAAGCACTTGTACTTAAAAATCTTAATTTTGACCACTGTGAAATATGCAGAATGTTTTAAGGAATGCAAGAAAGTAAACAACTAAACCATTGGAGCTAAAGACAAAAGCAAGACAAACCAATACGGCTTCAGATTTTGCAGAAAATTGATTTTAGAAAGAATCAATATTTCCTCTGAAATGGAAAACAAAAGATGAGCAAGATTGGAAAGGGAAGAAGAAAAAGCTTAAATACTTGAAAGCAGTTAATAAACTGTCCACACTTACAGAAGTTGGTTTGAGTGATTCGATGTTCAGACTCAGACAAAATTAAAACTAGATGCACTTTTTCACCTGTCATAGGATGTAAGCACACTGCCATGGCAGTTTAGCACGTTTGGTTTCTCTCTTCTTTTTACAGCCACCCTTCAAAGCACTGCACTTCAGCAACAGCTTCTCATAGCCATATCTTCCTATAAATCATTGGGAAGATGCCTCCGCGTAGCTGACAAGGTCACTGCAGGAAGAAGGTGCTCTGTCCTTGGACATGCTCACAAGGGTCAGATGGGCACAGCTGCCCAGGACACAGCTATCTGAGTATGCATTTGCAGTGCGTGCATCCAAACCAATGTGATACTCATTTAAGATAGCTTGCTGATAACGACATTCACTTCATCTTAATGTTGTACTATACCCAGAATAGCATAATGTCTACAAAACAGAAATAGCTGGATGCCTGATTCACAGAATCACAGCATGGTCGGGGTTGGAAGGGACCTCTGTGGGTCACCCAGTCCAACCCCCTGCCGAAGCAGGGTCACCCAGAGCAGGCTGCACAG
>Ga0065711_1046422_pt1 | contig 12900 bp, 9 predicted proteins | sample Hoacrofraction12_FD_59098 | JGI IMG/M metagenome (GOLD analysis project Ga0065711, IMG submission 59098) | Hoatzin crop microbial communities from Cojedes, Venezuela - Epithelial fraction 12 v2 (version 2) | ecosystem: Host-associated > Birds > Digestive system > Esophagus > Crop | place... | reverse complement strand
GGGGGGGGGGGGAAGAAAAAAACAAAAAAGCTGCAGAATGGAGAAAAAGTCTTTGAGTTATCTCAGGCCTGGTCAGCTTGTTCATTTCGTCAGAAAAGAAGGGTTTCTGGGGGAACCCCATCTCTGTTCAATCAAAATTCCGTTTGCTGAGTGTAATGTGTCGTTCATGGTTTAATATGTTCCCCGGGGTTTTTTGATCTTTTCGTCCCCTTCCTTCATCTGGATCCCCTGAGGTTTGACAACAGGTTGGTGGAAAGAAGCGGCAGAGGGTCTCTGCAGAGCGTGGAGCACCGTACGGCAGCTCCGCCTTTGCCCTTCCCGGCCAGAAAGCGGCTGTGTGATCGGAGAGTTTGGGAAGAACACGCAGGCCTTCACCCCTCCAGAAACCTGGCTCCCATAAACCTCTCTCCTTCATTCGTAAGGAAGCAGGGAAGGAGCTGCTGCCCTGCTCCCGCGGGCGGGACTGTTTGGGTGGAAGGGTGTACACAACCCTCGGATCCCGGACCAAACATCCACAGTGGTTGGAGGGATGAAAAAGAAACTTCAACAGGCTGAAACCAACTGTTTAAAAACAATGCCTCCACAAGGTTACTTTTCTTCTGAAAGAACAGATAGGCCCTTGGGTAGCCGAGAGGAAAACAGATTTTTAACAAGTGGCTTGGAATCTGCGGTGTTTTGAAGAGCTCAGGGTAAAAACTCCTACTCCCCCCTAAATGAAAATTTGTTTTACAGAAAGTGGCAATCCCGTGGGACCTGATCAGATGGGAACTGCCACCACCAAGAGGTATTTTTTCAGCACTTCGCAGGGGAAGTAGAAGGTGTTTGAGTTTGCTTTATTTTATTGCAGCTTTCCAGCCTTCCTTGATTTTTGTTTTTCATCTGAAAGGCTTATCAGGAGACCTCCCTAAAAAATGATCTTCTGATCTTACCACAGACACGGAGCTCAGAGCAGTGGCCCTTACCCAGCAGAAACAGTCACCATTGCTGAAATGGCTGCTGGGTTGCACACAAGGAGATTCAGGGTATTTTCCGTTATTCGTAAATATTTCTAGCAGGTAAGTTTAAGACTTTTTCGTTGCTGATGAGCAGTTCTCTCTCTCTCACACACAAGTGCACACAGACAAGAGCTACTTAGAACACCCTTGGATTCGAGTCCAAATCAATTAATAAATTGCACAGATAGGTTTCATTGCTTCTATATTTGCTACATTCAACAAATCAGCTAAAATGTTCAGCCCGTTAGTAGGGACAATACAAAGCTGGAGGGGTCAAACGCAAGAACGAAGGAAGTGTTCATTCTTTCCTGTAATGTGACTGGTGGCTGACTGAACCGCTGTGGTTTATACCAGACCTTCCCCTTCGTGTAACATACTCCTTCAAATCTTGTGAGCAAGCCCAAAACATTAATATATGACAGAATTAAAAATAACTCCTTAAAAACATTAAATTACATGTTTTGGAAAATTCCAGCTATGTTCCTCTCACGACACTATTCCAATGCTGAAGAACTGTCTTTTTTTACTAGGAATAACTGCAATCCAGCAGCAGCTAAAGTATTCCAGTGGGTATATGTAGCATATTTGATCTATACATTAAGGACCAGCAAATCTACGTGCTCCAAAATAAAGCTTTTTTTACATTTTATCTTACAAATGCAGATAAGTACGTTGTGAAAGAGCTGTGCACATGTTTATACCCCTTGCTCCACACCAGCACTTTTTCTTATTTTTCTCATGGTGAAACAAAATAGCTGTCTATTCCTCCCTATCCATTGTCACTGCAGAGTTATTAATTCAAGATAAGATTGCTGTTCCGACTGGAGCCATCAGGTCAGTCGTCGGAAACCTTTCCACTTCTGGCCCAGGGCTGAGGAACGATTGAAAGGCAGCGAGTCAGCTTTGCCTGGAATAGGATGCAGAAATTTGTGCAAAGCTTTTAGCCGTCATGCTGAGACCGGTGGAAGAAGTCACCTTTTCTGATTTTTCAATAAATAGGACTTACACATTGTGATAAACGAGTCCGCCTTGTGTCACGGCTGGTGTCAGCAGCCTTTACGTTCACTGCTGGGATGCAATGCAGGTGACCTTGCAGCGAGAGCCCTTTCAGCTAACAGCACAGCGGATGTGCCGCTGGTGGGTTTAAGGCGTTCAGGGTACAAGTACGTCCTCCTGATTCTAAATTCCTATGACTGAGTCCAGATAGCTTTATTTTTCTTCTGCTGACTGATACAGACTCTGTGATCCATACATGGCCCAGAAAATCTTCTGTATACCGCAAAGTCCATTACCAATTATGCCTCTCTTGGACCATTTCCATTTAAGGAGAACCTCTTCCAGAGATACTGATCCACTGCTGATTTGTAGAGCCAGCCATTTACCCACGTGAAGGTTGGTGTGACTCTTCTGCTTCTCTGTACTTGACCATTCCTAAAGATTTTCGCTGTCTCAGGGACACGGTCTCACTCATGGACATTGCTTTTGCAGAACACAGAGCCTGATGTTAAACTCGTTTCCACAGTGCATGAAAAACTCCTTTCAGAATCTGAAATTTCTGATCTTTTCCTTACTTAAACTCTATTTAGCATCTAAGGGAGACATACGTAGCAAGTTGGCAGGTGGAAATAAAATGAACTTTCTTCCAATGAGGGAGAACTGCATGTAATGGGATGGCAAGGGTCTGCCACGAGAACCTGAGTCACAGCTCATGCAAGAAAATATGAAAATATTTTACTAGGTTCTGGATTAATCCAGAGTATTGCAACGAGTACGTGAGCACTGTCCGCCACGTGTGCAGGGCATTTTGAGGTGGCCTGTGATACAGATCTGAGAGGCAGCTGAAGTCCCACCACGGCACTGAGCCCTGCTGGGGATGATGCTCTCAGGGACTGCTACTGAGCTGGCCAAATCCCCGACCGCCAGCCTCAGCCTCGCTGGGAAAATTGGTTTATGCCAGATGAAGATTTGGACCCAGGGCAAAAAACCTGAGAATATGAGCTCCAGAGTTAGAATACCTCTTAACGAAGAGAGGCCCTTTAACCTCTGAAAAGAGGTGACCAAGGTGACCACCCTGCTAATGGCTGCCCTCCGGTACCCTCTGGCAGAGAGCGTTGCTCTCTCATTCAAGTAAGAGAAGTGGGGGAGATGAATATCTGCTCACAGGTATTCTCAAGATAGTTTGGCAAACCAGAAAGGCAAACCCTTTTGCTCTGTATTTGTACAGCACCTAGCACAGCGAAGTCCTGGTCCATTACTAGAGCTGCCAGGGATTTCCACAGTACAAATAACAAGTACATAACGCATCTGCTAGAGAGCTCACAAACCTTTCATGTTATTTATGTACTAATCTGAGCAGCCAGATTTTGACCTTAGTTATTCTGGAGTAAATGAGATACGGGTTTGGCCTTACATCCATAAGATCTATAGTCAATCAGTGTTTCTGATGTGCTCATGATGGAAATATCTTGGCATTGTGCGGCTGGCTCGCTTCAGTGTGACTAGAATAGCAAAGCATTATATTAAGCAAACAGAACAGTTTGATTTATAGATTTGTGGTAAGAATAGTTCAGTTTTCCAGGGTGTTCAATTTAATTAACATTCTCCAGGGAAAAAACTGCTATTGTTTCCCTAACCACATGCCTTCCAATACAAAATAAACTCTTGCTGGTGTGTATGTGCTGCTTAATTATCCTAAATGGTTCCTTTTGAAATTTGTCTATTGACCTGCTTCTACACTTCACAAGTGCAGCATATCCTATTCACTCAAGAGTGTGTATCTACCTGCACTTAGCAAGAAAGAGATACCAGATGAATTTTAACACTGCTGAAACAAGAATCCAACCTGCTGCATGCAGCATTCCCAAGTGGTATTTGTGAATCAGGCTGCAAGGAGAATTTATAAAGCCACGTAAACTGCAGCAACACCTGTAAGTCCTAATTGCAGCCACTGTTACATGTTTGGGGATAAGTCTACAGCAAGGGGCTCTGCCTAGATGTTACTGGAGCAGAAAGCAGGAGAGTAGGGGACAGTCTATCTCTCTGGCCCACCAGAAGCCAAATCCTGCTGCCAGCCTTCACTTTGAGCTACTTCCACGGTTTTGACGTGCTGGTTTTCGGAGGGGCAAGCTGCAGTGAAGGCACGTCCCAGGCGTTCAGGCCACCCGTTGCTCATGGGGCTGTGTAAATCACACTGTCTTTTGCACCAACGCAGTGTCTGACCTGCCGACTCCATCTCCCAGGCGCTCTCCTTGCTTTTCTAGAGCGCCGAGATTCAGAAGAAGGAGATGGTGGAGCTGTCTTGACTCCATTTATTCCTGCACTTAAGTGGAAACAGAACTGGGCCCAGTGAGCATTGCAGTGTGGGATGACAGGAGGGCGAGTTTTCTTGTAGTTGAGTCAGTAGTGAGAGCTGGCTGTAGCCGGCTCTGACTGAACACAATAAACAATTCCACTTGCAACATACTGTACTATTTAAGGGCTCCTGGATGCCAGGGGGAGTTTTGCCTGAATAGCAGGCAAATAGCAGGTCCTTATTCTCTATCTTCTCTCATGAAATATCACAGCCCCGCATGTGTTGCAGAGGCAGATAACGAAGTGGCGGCGATCGGAGGGGGTTGGGGAGGTGAGCGGTGCGGTGGGGCAGTGCCACTGCCCCCCTGCTGTGGGAGTGCCGGGCTCCCTCCAGCTGGCGAGGTCCCGTCCGTGCTGGAGCCATCCAGAAGATGCTCTACGGACGGCGTAGCGTGGGCCGGGGAAACTACGCAATTAGGGCCTAGAAACTATGGGTTAACTCTGTAAAGTGAATGACGTGATTGCAATGATTCCCTTTAGATTTAACATCTATTCATCTCTGCCACTGTCACTCCACTAGTTCTGCTTTCCAATGACACCATCCCATTTTTTTTCTTCTATTGTGTAAAATAAGAAATCCAAATTTTAGGGAAAGATTAGAAATACTTTTCTCTGTAGTGCAATGTGCAAGGAATTTATTGAATGGTCTCGGAAGACAAGCTATGTTACTGTCCTCCTGCAGCACCGTTGATTCAAACGTAAAGCAACAAGTTAAAATATATTCATATGCTGATTCATAAGCTATTAAAATATAAAACTTGTCAAAACAAGTGGTAGATTTCTTCCTAATATTACCGTAGATATAGTTTTCGTAAATATGGAGGCAGCTTTTCTGAGAAGAGTATTTTAAACACATCTAAATTATATTAAGAGTCAAGGCCCAATTTGGTAACAAGCTGTGAGACATCAAGGGTTCCTTTAATGAAGAATTCACGCTGGAAAAATGTATGTCACAAGACATATGAATAGATGCCTCCATGACTACTAACCCTTCGCTCCCCGCACTTTGATTTATGGGTAGATGCGCATCCACAGAAAGCGATCCCGATGAAGCCCTTGACTCCAAATAGCCGTTTGGGTCTCTTCGCTAGTACACAGTGCTCCGAAACAAAGCGGCATCAGCAAAGATGCCTGAGGTTTGATTTGAATTTTGCTCTAGTTGACTGATACTATTTATACACTGGGCTAATCAGAACCAGGGCTGTTTCATCATACTAAATGTCAGGAAAAATATATCATGTGCATCAAGGGAGAAAGCTTGGCCCCGCTGAAGTCAATGGCAAAACTCCCATTGATTTCATTGGGGCCAGGATTTCACCCTGAATAAAAACTCATGTTTTATAGACAGTTTAAATGGCAATGGGTTTATCTGTGAGTGTTTTTAAGAATTGTTTTGGAGAAAAATGTATTACTGAAATGCAATTACGTATTTATTTAGCCTTTACAGATCAACTGAAGTTTTCACGAGCAGTGCAAAGGCATTGAAGTGGAGTACCTCGAGACAGAATTTGTATGATATGCCATTGGGCAACTATTAGAAGATGTAAGTGAATGTGGTTCAATGTCTTCAAACACAGTTTTGCTAATAAGCGTCTGGATGATCCAAATGCAAATATTTTTCCTTCTGGATGACGTAGTAGCTCGCCAGGACTCCAGTGCAACGGATGTAACATATTTGACTTGATGAGCCTGTTGGACATGAGAAAGAGCTTGCAGTTGTCAGTCTGTCTTGCTCCCACACTGATTGAACACAGCCCCGCAGCCTGCCAAGACTTGTTGGGCTTGAGCAGCCATGGAGGAGACCTGCTTTCTTTGGTACTATCCCTGGCACAAGGGGTGGACAGAAAGTCACTGCGGGTTTTGAGCATTGTAAGAAAGGTTTGGGGAAGCTCTCAGTTCCAGCATTATTCTTCTCTTAAATCAAAGGATTCTTGTCTTTCTTTTTTAGCATCATAAATGAGCAAAGTGTCAGGATTTATAAGCTTCCATATTTGTAGAAGTCACATTCTGCTGAGACAATTCACAAGCAGAAAAATAGGCTTGTTTTCACTGGTTAATTAGTTCATAGTGCACATTTCTTCAGCTGTGTACTTACTACTTCAAAAAGTATCATGGGATCAAGAAACTAGCTTTGCATTTCAGTCGAAAGAAGAGCCAGTGGAACAAAAACCCTATGTGAACAACTTCCAGTGACTGGAAAGCACCACGTCCCCCCCTTAAAAGCTCTTTGAAAAGATATGTTGCCGTCAACGAATCTCACTTCTTTTAACAAAAACCATAAATCTGGTGTATGAAATGTTCCCTCATTTTGACTGGATCTATTCAAGCTGATTAATTTTTCACAATTTTGTCAGAAAACCGCACTGCGGGATGGCTTCAGCACCAACTGCCCGTCTTGCACAGACACCGTCAGTTCCTGAAATACTTAGGTTTCCTGTTAATTTACAATGGGTCCCTTCCAAAGTACTCACTTAGTCTTGTTTAAATTATGTGAATGGACAAAATTACAGCCTTTGATGCTATGTTGCAAAAACATTTAATCTATTTTGTTTTTAGCTTTCCTTTGACTGGTACAAGAAACTAAGCATGGGAAAACAGGCAAATCATGACTTACGGGTGAGTGGCTAGTCACATTTGGAGCTAATTTGTTTCCCAAATATTTATACTTCCTAAGAAACAGTTTCTCCAAAAGAACAGCTCCTGGAAGTGGGTACAGTACTGGTCAGAGAAGAGGAAAACATGACATTTGATGTAGTCACCCTGATTAAGGTCCTGTCCAATTAGGTTTAACAAGACAGGGTTAGAGAACCATCCTGAAATATACCGAGGAGAGGAAAACATTAAAGAACAAAGAATCCTATGGTCTCAAAGGACCAGGGAAAAGAATTTCAAACCATCTTGACAAATCAGTATAACCACAGCTTCACAGAGAGACAAAAATGGGAGAACTCTGGCTCTGAGGATTAGAGTTGAGATTAAAAAGGCGAACAAAAAAAAAATCCCTTCACTTCTAGACCACTAACTTGACTCCATAAACCAGTTAGTCATGATCATGTGATAGCTGTTGAACCTGCCCTCTCTGGAACAAACTGGTGGTCTCAATATCGACTTTTGGAGGCATACGACAATATTCAAACAAAACAATGATTTTCTGCTTGACATTATTGTTGGCCACCTCCATAGGAAGGCCAAAGGACTGATGGAGCAAGCAGTTAATAACAGAAAAAAAATCCCAACAGTAGTTGATGTTGATTTTTATTATTATTATCATTATTAATTCACAAGAGAAATGATACAATTGTCTGAGGATGACAGCAATTATACAGCCAAATGAGATTCCTGTACAGCAAGGCTGAGACGTGGGATGCAAGCTGTGGTTAGATTAGGAAAGCATCTGTGACCATGGCTAACTTGGCTAACAGAGCAGGGGTTGAACCAGGGCTGTCAGTCCTGCAGAGCTAGAAGCACCAGCCACTATCACACGAACGAAAGGAGTCCTAGCTTTGTGGCCGGGGGCTGAGGCAGCTGCCACCCTGCCTGGAGATGCACCGTGGTGGGGAGGACCAGTGACACATGCTCACTCATGGGTTACATCCTTCCTTCTGCTTTGCCCTCAGCAGCTCAAATCACTTTTGCGTGAAGACTGCTCCAGAGGATGACACACCAGCTGGGAAACTGGTGGCTTTTCCAGGCAAAAGAATGAGCAGTGCTAAAGCTGAGCAAACACTGAGTAGCAGCAGCTCCTCTCCCCTGCCCTGGTGACCTGCTTTTGGACTGGGTCTGCCTTTGCTTTCTTGTCTTCTCTGGATAAGCAGAACTAAACCATCACAAGGCCCATCACTCCTAACTCCGTTGTGATCACTTCACTGATGTTTAAAAAGAGGATTGTCACCAAATCCGTGCTACTGGTTGGAACGGAACACTTCATCATTCCTATGTTGGCCCTAAAGTGGTAAATTGAAAGAGTTTTGTATTCTGTGCTGATTTATGGTGGCTAAATTAATGTAATAAAACTTCCCAGGCTCTTTTCATGTATATTATTGATAAAAACACTAACTAAAAGAAACGTGAAAATCCATCTTTGTGAGCTTTAATACTTGATGGTGGCATCTGTTTTTCATTTAACAGGATGACCGAAATGAATGTAGCTACAAAAAACTCGAACAGCCAAATGTGTACATATCATTGCGCAAAAATGACAATTTCGTCACTCACTGAGAATCAGCCCTGATTTATTTGAACCAACTTCAAGGGTCTAACTCCTCACCCAGAGCTTGAGTTCAGCAGGAGTTTTTCTTAGGCAGGGTCTTCATGATCTGACCCAGGCATATCCATTTGCAACAACATCCACTGGAAAGGGCTTTGTACCTTGTAATAGATGAGTGAATCAGAAGAATTTAAGTTTCCATTCAGTCACAGTCTTCCGTGCTTTGACATAGCTTTAGGACATTTACTAAGTGAATATGAATATCTTTTGCACCATCTTATGAAAAAATGGCTGGTTTATGCAATGTCAACATTTATGGATCTGGAAAAACTGCCTTTTATCATTCATCATGTGCAAAGATTGCATAAAAGTTTAAAGAATGAAGATACCTGAAAACAAGAGATTGTGCAGTGCATTATTCAGCACCATAGAAATACAATGTGCAGGAAAAGAGGTGAGTCTGGAGACTGACTTGCTTGCTAGTATTTCTGAGAACAGTTGGGAAGCGATGCTGAAGCGGGCTGGACCGGTGTTTGTGGCTGGGAAGGACTTGCAAGAGATACTGCACTTGCTGTCTACTGCACATAGCTATGTGTGTGAATTCATCACGAACACACTAATGGGACAGCACAAGTGTAAAGCAAATAATGTCTCTCTGTGCACGATGGTGGAATATCTACCTTTCCACAAAGGGCAAATCCAGCTGGTTACCTCCCCAGATACAGAGATTCCCAGAAAAAGAACTGGTGCAGATCTGCCGCGCCAGGGTAGGGATCAGATTTAAAGCACGGGCAGGTAAGAGCAAGGCAAATATGACTGCCAGCCCTTTTTTACCTGGCATAACACTCCAGGTACGCTATAGCTGGATCTGAGTCTAGAGACTTTGCTATTCCCCTTGCTCTCTTGCATCTGCGCCTTTCCAGCATAAACTCACCCAAATGCCCAACAATGTGGCCTAAATGTTTTCTTGGAACAATTTCTTGGTGTAATTTTCACAGAATTGTGCTGACCTTGTCCTCACGAATAATGGGACAACCGCAGTCATGTAACAAGGATAAACCTCATGCCAAGTCCTTCAGTTAGGCAACGACAGTAACATTTCTGAGTGCCACAGTGAGCCGTTCACCATCTCTAAACAGGGCTAGGAAGCCTGGGCCAGTGACTCAGACATTTGGTTAGGATGCGCCCTTCAGTGATTCCCCAGCTATTCCAGCAGCTTTTCCTAATGATGTTTCCTTCAGGTACCTGCCATTTCCAGTTCTGCTTAGTGCGCAAAATCACAGCTGCATGGCTGTGGAAAGTAACAGGGCCAGATCCTCAGGAATTTTGGATCCGCAGCCTTCAATGAGCCTTGGGGGAGTTATCCAGGCTCAGAAGACATCCACCAGGTCCTTACCCCAAACAAATCCTCCACCATCTGCCTCATTCCACACCCTCTGAAGCCAGTGGGAGTCCAACCAGATAATTCAATGGAAACTGGCCCAGGACTCACCTAAAAATGCACCTGTTTCTTACTGCATGAAGTGATAAGCTGCAAAGGTTTGTTTTTTAATTGGACATTTAATACCAGCTTTGGCAGGTGATTAAACTGTGATTTACTTCCAAGGGAGATAAGAAGTAAATTTCTAAGGAATTCCGGATAGGTGGTTTAACAGCACTGTAATTATACAAAGACATTTTTGGAAGAACTGGGCAAGTTAAGGGAGAATCAGACATAAATAAGGGAGTTATTTTTCTTTCTACACTCAGAAGACTATACGAAAATGACAAAAAATGAGAGCAATGTTTAAGTAGTTAGAAAATATGAGATTCTGAGTGGACATAAAAACTGCCTAACAAATGTTTAATACAGAGCCAACCAGGAACGTGCTTCCACTCCAGCTGAAATAGAAGCAGCCAGCGCTATCAGAACATCAATGTATACAAATCAAACAAGGCAGCTCAACTATCTCCCATGGGTAAAATAAAGAGGCATGAAGTGGGGACTTGTCAGTCATTGAGACCTTTATTAATAACAACTGCAGTTTAAGGAGCATGGGCTCTAGTACTTGCAAACAGGAAGCGGCAGCACTCCAATAAGAAAGCAAACATTTCAGTGTCTGTAAAGCAAGATTGGGTTTCAGAGGGTAAAAAAAGAGAAATTTGTGGGAAAAAAATAAGTGAGATGACTGCAATGAAATCTGGGACACTAATAAATAATTTTTGCAGTATGCGTAATAACAATATAATATTCTGAAGTATTGTATTAGAACTGTCTAAATGGTATTGGGGCAAATATGCCATGGGGAAAGAGAACAACATTTCAGACTGATCCAAGAACAGGTTTCATCTGCCAAGCTTCCCTGGCTTCAGAACAAGTGTTTGGTATTTTGCAAAAAAATGCATTTTTCAACTGTATACTTCTGTTTGACTGAGGGAGACTGTTTTAGGCCTCCTTGTGTTGACATCAACCATAGTCCTCTATGCAGAAGGCATTTTAAGCACTTGGGTTTGGATAACTCTATGAAGACAAAATGGGGAGCAGAATTATTTACCCTCAGCATCCAGACATGGACTGAATGTACTGCTTTGGGCATACATAAAAGTGGCTGAATGTGGCTACTGTTTTGAGCTAGACTATCCCCACCGAACCTTCTTTTTCCTCTGGTTTGCTTCTGTTTCCACATATCCAACGGGAAAGATCTGCTCTGGTGGATAGTTCTCCTTCTGCCCCTTCAGCACTGCATACCAGCCGAGAGTGGAAGACAATGTCTTGAGCCCATCCTCTCAACCCACCTCTGCTGTGTGTGTGTTACACCAGAGCTCACAGGCAGTACAAAGCGTCTCATCAGTCCATGACACCCCGGTACCACTTCAAGAAATTCCTTTGCCACCCTGTGGTCCTGTGGGTTTAGTGGTAATCATACAATTTCTACTGTGTTTTTTGCAATCCATTGCTGACGCGGGTGTTCACTGGGGCTACAAAGACAGACAGTCTCAGGTACAGCTCAGAGGGTTTTTGTACCTGTCTCCTGGTAGTTCTAAGTTAACCATTTTTTCACCTGAAAAATAAATATTTCTTCTTTGCCCTTTCCTTGGGAATACTGAAAAGAGCAGCATTCTGTATGTTTTGTGTAACTAGGTCAAAAGCTGTAGTAATTATATAATAATGGCTTGGAAAGGCAGTATTTCAGGACAAGGTGTTTCAAGGCAACAACTTCAGTCGTAAGAATGACAATGGTATTTATTGCAGGAAATCCCTTGCAAGAAAAATATCTGACTATTACAGACAGCAATAAAGTAAAAATTTTGCCTTAAGCATATTTCTTCCCAAGGCAGATCAGTAAATATCTGAGCTGCAGAAACATAAATATACCTGTAACGAGTAAGAATTTACAGTTCTACAGAAATGTTGTCAACAATATGTATAGGTGCCTTAGAGATAAGTAGGTATTTACCAAAGATTTATGGAGTATGGTATTCTGTGACATCATAAAATGTGGGGAATCTGAGTCCACGACTGTTTGACTGGTCAGCAAAAGACTCTTCTTAGATTATTAGGCTGTGCCATACATCATTCCTAAGGTTATTTCCTTGAAAGGTCTTGGAAAAGGTGTTGTATATCACGAATAACCTATGACCTCAGAAGTCAGACTAGGAGTACCTTTTACTCCATTAGCAGCTGAAGTTAATACCATTTGTTTTTTTCAAAACAAAGTAATTATCTTGAGGTTTGAAATACTTTTTCCAGATTGAAGCCATGACCTCAACATTATGATAATGTTGGTGTTGGTAATCAACCTTCTTTCTGAGACTGATAATTCATCATGCACTCATTATATGTGATTTTCTTGTGCGTTAGTATAACACATTAAAAGCAAATGGAGTTACATATAAGCATTTAAAATGGTTTGCAGAGAAAATCAGCCACACTCATTTACTGCTTTCATGCAGTGTGCTTCTATTGTTCACTGACCTTGCTGAAGTCAGAATTTTGCCTCTAAATTTCATAACTGTTTAAAATACAGCGATATTAAATGGGACACATGAGGGACACTGGCATTGTGGAGCTCATGTTACCTGCTTTTATGTATCGCGTTGCCCTGAAAGCACATTAGACTCAATGATCCAAGATCAGAAAGGCCATAAATAGCAGTGGAAATTATATAGATTAAGTACAGTAAGGTAATAGGGACCTGTATCTCTAGAGGTGATCTATGCATTTGTAAGTTCTTCTGTGTTCCCTCTGTTTCCCTTTCCTTTCCTTTCCTTTCCTTTCCTTTCCTTTCCTTTCCTTTCCTTTCCTTTCCTTTCCTTTCCTTTCCTTTCCTTTCCTTTCCTTTCCTTTCCTTTCCTTTCCTTTCCTTT
>Ga0065711_1046421_pt1 | contig 12900 bp, 10 predicted proteins | sample Hoacrofraction12_FD_59098 | JGI IMG/M metagenome (GOLD analysis project Ga0065711, IMG submission 59098) | Hoatzin crop microbial communities from Cojedes, Venezuela - Epithelial fraction 12 v2 (version 2) | ecosystem: Host-associated > Birds > Digestive system > Esophagus > Crop | place... | reverse complement strand
CTGTTTGTGATTAAGAAAGGATTTGGTTGTAACTAATTATTTAAAATTGGTCAACCGCACTCGGAGCAATGTATTGCAGCTACTGGGTCGTTTACACTTGTTTTGCTAGTTAGCTGAAGCCTTTCACAAAATTTAAGGCCAGAGGAGACCATTATATCAGGCAGTCTGGCCCCCTGTACATCACAAGCCATTAAATTTCACCCAGCCAGCCTCCTACTAAGCCAAATAATGTCTGAGCTTGGCTAAATCACAGAACCCAGAAACATATCTAGCCTGGATTTGAAGATATCCATGGACGCAGACTCTAACAGTCCCTTGGCAGTTTGTTCTAGTGGTTAAAAATTGTGCCTTATTTCCTATTTGAATTTGGCTGGAAGCTGAATCCAGACTTTGGTTCTTGTTACACCTTTCTCTGCCAGGTGACACAGCCCTTTGGTATATGGCACTTTCTCTCTGTGAAGGTACTTCTATGTACTGTAATCAAGTCACATCCCATTCCTTTTTATAGTTGTTAAAAAAAAGATTTAGACAGATTGTACTTTATAATTTTCTCCCAATAAGGCAATATATATTTCCTTTTAAAATATTTTTAAAATCTTTCAGCGTCCTTTCAGGTATTTGGCTATCCTTTCAAGCAGATGCATGACAGAACTGCAGAAAATCTTCTTTCTGTCTTGCCAGAATACAGGGAAAATTTTCTAAATCCTAGACCTGGAAATAGGCCTGCTGCGAGTGTCCTCTCACCACCCATTTGTGGGTGATGCCCAGGCATATGCCTTCCGCTGGCCTTAGCTTGCTATTTTATCAGCTGTAAGGGGATGGAGTGATTGAACTAACGAGAAAACTTTTTTCCTGCTTGGTACAGTCTCACTTGTGAGGGATTTTTAAAAGTTTCTGGTTCTGCAGAGAGCTCACAGACAGAAAGCTAATAGTGGTTCTCTTCTGAAGCGTGAGAAGGCGAAGTCCCCTCCAGCCCAGCCAAAGACTAGAATCTCCCTCCTTGTTACCTGAGTAAGGCACTCCTGAGTGGATTTTGCTGTTGTTACAGCTCTTCTGTCAGAGCCGTGGTGCGAAGTCATCAGCCATGCTATCTGACCATGAGCACCCATATAGCAACTGACTATTGTCCTCATGCTATGAGTTGGAGATCTCCTCTCCTTTCACTACTCTTCTGCTTGACCTAATCACCACATAGTTATGGGTTAAGACCATTTGATGAGGGCAAAATTTGGTGAAAAATCCAAAGAGCCTTAGGGCTCTCATACTGTCACATTGCTCCATATTCCTTGTTACATGCACTGCTCTGCATTTGACTGCTTTAAAACATTTTTTATTACTCCCAAGCCACTGACGAAAAGTGAGCTGACTAGTGTACAGCCTAGCTCTGACCACTGCAGAGCTCTCCATCAGGTGCACCCATATGGAAAATTCGCCTGTTAATAACTACTTTTGGATATGTCATTTAGCCAGTGCTTGGTTCAGTTACTGCAGCCCTTACTGACTTCGTGTAATGCTAATTTTAGGGAGCTGAACACACCCTAGAAGTTGACATGTACTTCAGCTGGACACCTAACAATCTAATAAGCACCAGTCCGACTTCATTCTTAGGATGACAAGACCCTTTCCCTGTGAAACTGTACTGATTACCGATAATTATATCCTCATCCTCCCATTCTTTGGTGATAGAATCACTCATTATTGACGTGTAAATGTTCCTCAGGATTAACATCCAGCTACCCAGATTTTGGCTATCTGTGCCACGTTCCCTGCCCTTTCTGTATTTTGGCACATTGCTGTATGCTTTGAGCCTGTGGAATGGCTCCAGCATTCAAAGAGGCTTCAAGATTGAACGTAAGTTGGGCGATTACTGCTACAAGCAGAAGTCTAAGAACTTTTAGGTGTACATTCTATTGGCCGCCTCATATAAAAATTATTATCTTTAGTAGATCTTCAACATCTTTGTTATTGTGATGGAGTCAAATGTTTCTTGTCATATTCAGGTGATATGAACATGCTATTCGCATTTTACCGTGCTTTCCACACACAGGCCAGGACTAGATGTCCAACACTTCTGCCTCCTTGCATATTTTTCTGCAATTCAGGCATCATCTAGAATGATTTTTTAAATATTGCAAGTATTTATGTGTTTCTTAAATATCCTTTATTGTTATTATTAGGGGTAGTTTATCCTGATCTCTTTAGACTTCCATATCAATTTTCTGTACTTCAGTTTTTAGTTTACATAAATTGCCCTCTCCCTTCCTCAGCCTTCTGTTGTATATTACTTCTTTATTTCTAACTTCATCTTTCCCTTCACCCGGATGGCCTTTTAGTCAATGTCATAATCTTTCTTGATTATGACATTATGTTTTTGGCTGTCTAAGGAACTCCATTTACCATTTATAATTTTGTTTCCTAGTTTTGAATCCCCAGTCAATTTTGCTTCCAGTTTTATTTTTTGCTTGGAAGGATCTTCTGTAGCATTGAATAAGTTTTGTATGCAGAACTATGTCTCTATAAAACTGTATTTAAGTAGGCTAATGTTTCAAACTGGTTTTTTTCATCCATGCTGATGTCCTTTGATCAAGATCGATGTTGCAGTATACTGTCTGTAATTTTTACTTATAATGATGTATAAAACAGAGATGTATTCTGTGCAAGGCATTCTTTATTAGAAGAAGTCATAGATGTTTTAAAGAAATCCTACTGATGCCTTGCTATTGGATGTGGAGGGATGTCTTCTCTCCATCTGCTGAACTGTAGTTTTCATACCAACTGTCCTGATCTCTGGTTTGACTCATTGGTCTATCAGAAACCTTCACCTCTTTTTGACAACTAACTGCTGGCTGAGTGCTTTATGGGATTTGTCACCCAAGATATATACTCTTGAGGGTTTTGGTTTTTTTGGTTTTTTTTGTTTTAGTTCTTGCTCAGAATTATTTGAAAATGTGAGTGAGCTGTGCATGATATTCCTGTGGGATGAGGGCTGACCCGGGCCAGAAGGAGCTGAGTGAAGACGGCTTTGCAACTCCTCCTCTCTCCCTCTTTTGGGCCCCTTCAGAATCATTTTAGTGAAGCAGTTCAACACTTTTCCCTCAATCCCTGCTATGGCATTTATTTCATCATTCATATTTACTGGTCCACGTGTGAACTCCCCTATAAGAATAATGAGAATAAATACCCTATGCGGAGTCCTGCATATAAATTTCTATACTGGCTTGCATCTTCGCTTATCATTCTTTTTTGTTCTAAACTGTAAAAAGTGCCTGGATCTGGATTGTGAGCAGTTCCCCTCCTGCTACTTCAAAAGAGCATATTATTCATGTAATGAACAGGCTTAATGCTGGGTTTGACAAAACACTGGGAAATACACTGTTGGGCACAATTCTGAACTGGCAGGGATCTGGACTGGGTGACCTAATAGGGCTCTTTCATCTCCAGTTACTTATGATTTTCAATGCTAATTAAAACCTCACTAGCTAGTGGGGAAGAACATCACAGCCAACTCAAATAACTTCTGTTAAAAACTTTCCTTCTGTTTATTTTTTCCACTTGCCCACTTCAATTTTATACACATATCAGTTAAAAACAAGCTTAATTGCAAAAGCATCCAGCTATAAAACTATAGGACAAACAAACAAAGCCATTTACACGTAGCAGCTTGTAATAAAAGTGCAAAAGCCAGGAAATAAATTATTTGGCTTTACTAAGGAAAAAGAAAGTAATTTCTCTAGTAGCAAAGCTGTGAAGTACTACTCAGGTATCCAGGTGTGCTGGGGTATGGCTGAGCTCTCAGCTCACCTTCTATATGAGCTCTTCATCAGCTCCGGACTCTGGACATTGACATGTGTCCAGTGGAGACAATTTTTTGCCTTATTAAACAAGCCTTCAGACTTCTGCTAAACAACTACTTCAGCTCGATGTGTTGCCTGAGAAGGGTAGCCCAATCATGGTGGCTTTAGCTTCTTGTTCATGGCTGCTGAATGTCTGGGATGTGGGCAGATGCTGAGGCTCAGTTTCTTCTGAGCTGTGGGAGGATGATGGCAGACCAGGGTGCCTGGCGCAGCCTCACTGGCCACAGCTGCTGGGTAGCTGCACACAAGTAGAAGTCTGGGTCTGGTGTCAGCCTGGTGCTCGACGTGCTGCAGCAGTGAAACACAGGTGTCTGCCCTAATGGACTCACTTGAAACCCAAATGATTTCTTGTGTTTCCTCAAGGTGCTAAAATTCCTGAGATGCTAGAGAAGACCCTCACAGAAAACCTGTCAAAACCTGCAAAATTAAATGGGGGGACCACAACGGTTAAAGAGACATTTACTCACAAGGGAACAGGATTACCGAATAATCTTGAGTGGACAGGACCTCTGAAGGTCACGTGGTCCAACCCCTGCTCAAAGCAAGGACAGCTTTGAAGTCCAACTCTGCGTGACCAGGTTGCTCAGGGCTATGTCCTGTCCAGTTCTGAATATCTCCAAGAACAGAGGCTCCACAACTTCTCTCGGCAATCTGTGCCACTCTCAGGCCACCTTCATGGTGAGATGTTCTTCCCTAATATCCAAGGAGATTTTGCAATGTGTTGCTCCTTGTGTGATCCTTTCACTGTGCACCTCTGAGAAGAGTAAAAATGTCAAGGCAAATAACAATAAAAAAATCAAAGTAGTAATGCATAATAATAAACATAAAATAAAATAATTCAGACAACTTCTTTACTACTTGGAAACTTTCTGTTTAAATAGAAATGTCCCTGAGTGGCTGCTATCACTGCGGTGACACACTATCTACGAACAGTGCGGCGGTATTTACATTCACCTTGCTAAAGACGGTGTCAAAATCTCAAAGTGTGAGATCAATGAAGAAATAATATAAGAGATTACAGTTGATCACAGTAGATAATTAACTTTATTTCCAAGAGTGACAGCTGCGTTCAACCCAGGGATACTTTCAGCATTTTGACTAATTGATGCCAAAATATGAATACATTTGTTTTAAAAACTGATCTCAAGCTGCAGTTTTTTGGACATCTTATCATAACGCATTTAGGCTTGTAATCACTCTCAGTTCCTTGAATATAAAATAGGCTCCATGAATTGCCCTCAGAACTGACCGTATCTCCAGGGGACATGAGGGTGATAAGTTATTGTTCATGCTTCTGAAGTTAGCTGGGATGAATCTAGCCCTGGTGATCACCTCATGGATCCACATGGGGAGAAGGGAAATGGGAACACAGCCCTGCTTGATGTGCTGTGCTGCCTAAGACTATCAGGATAGAGAAGTTATAGTCTTCGTGAAGTGTTAGAAAAAAAAAAGAGTAAAAACTCAAGTCCCCCTGGGGCAAGAATAGTTGAATTTTCTTCAGAAATTAAAAATGGAAAACTATTTGGGCTTACTCCAAATAATCTTGTTGGTTGAAAAATATATTCTTTGGATTAGAGGTTATTCACTATTGTATTTAACAGGTTGTTAGTTTTTTTATATGTTTTTGAACTTTGGTTAAATTTAAAGCAATGAATACTGTTTTGAAAAAAAGGCATCACTTTTAAAAAGCTTTATGCTTTTTTCCCAGCAGAAATACAATTAACCAAATTCAACTCAAAGCCATTTTTGCTCTTCTGAAACAAATTTATGTCTTGTAAAAAGAAATATTGCCTGGCTCTGACAAGGAAATCCCAAGGAAAGTGGAACATACGAAATGGACATCCTACAAGAAGATTGTTTTTGGAGAGGTGGGGTACATAGAGAATACATATGGGGAGCCTCCATTTGCATGGGAAGCTGTTGACTGTGGATAAAGACTGAGGCCAAATGACTGAGGAAAAGTCAAAGCTTGTTTTACTTGTCAAGAAAATAAAAATGTGGCAATGGGCTAGAAAGTGCTGTATAGGTGTTTGTGACTTGGGGAAGCTGTGGAGGTACCCCAAGAGGTTGGGAAGTGGGGCTGAATTGATCAAAACCAGGCAGTAGCAGGTACCACTTGTGTGCAGACTGCAGGAGGTGCAAGGCAGGCAGTGAAGCCAGCTGGGCAGGGGAAAGTGTACAAGACAGTGGCTGGTTACAGCTGAGGGTGACACGGTCATCTCATGTATGGGACATGATGCTGACAGCAGGTCTGGACTAACGATTCTGCACCATCCCAGACTCCCTGAATGTCATCGTCAGCAAAGCACTTCTGATTGACACACCAATACTAGTAAGTCCCTAACTGAGAAAGACCCACACAGGGCTATGAAGCCTAGGAGCTGCTTAGTGCAGGGTCTTTCAGACCATCAGGGTAAGCTGGTAGGGTTGTTTTCACACAGAGTGGGTTCTTCAGACCACTGGGTGGGGTGGTAGGGGCATTTTGGTATGCAGAGTCCTTCAGACCAGCAGCTGAGACAGTAGGGAAGAGTTGTGCACCTGGAGGTATCCAGGGGTGGAAAACTGTCTATGCACTGTGATAGACCCTGATGCTAATTTCCCTGAGAAACCATTCTCTACCTTGGGGTTGGTGGTGGTGGCCTTCCATATTGTGCGGGTTGCTTTAAGAGTGATTTCAGTAAAGATTGTACTCTTATACTAATGGGGCTGGAGTCATACATATTCCTTTGACAACAGAAACATGCTATGTCAAAGTTACAGAACACTTTGGGGTGCACTTGAGAAGCTGAGTGGCTTTGCTTCAGATAGATTTGAAGATAAAAAAGACAATGGAGAAGGCTATTTTTTGTAGAGAGATGAAATTGCAATGAAAGGTATGGAAAACAAGCATGCCCTCAGGTTCACTGTGCATACACAGCCCCGCAGCCAAACAGTGGTCCAGAGGAGTGACAGCTATATCTTATAGCATGTTACATGCAATTAATTTATATTTTGATTTTCTCTCCTTCTTGCCTACTTTTTTGAACATTGCCTGTAACTATTCTATGTGGTAGTTTGGAAAGGACCATAAACTTGCACTTCCTAGCAGCTATAAACTGTCACAATTTATACATTTTTGGCCAAGAAATGTCTGGTTCTTCATAGTTTTTTAGTGCATTGTTATATTCAAAGAGATGAATTAGTGCATATTCTGAACAGGAGTAGGATGATCAAGTTGGCAATTACCTATTAAATAAAGGTATGTTTGAAGGAGAGCCAGACTGGAAAGGAGTTTGTACTAGACAATATTCTCAAGAAAAAAGTTCACTTGTATTTCACTTTGTTCTGCTTGTAGATATTTTTGGATGGATTATAATTGTCATTCTCATAAAAGAGTTTCTCTTCCTACCAGATTCTGGGTCAAGTTGTTAATATCAACTGTGCAGTGATGACAAACTTCTGTAGAAATATGAAAATCAGAAATTCAATGGAAAGAAAACTTTTCTTCTGTTCCAGGATGTGGGCAAATGCTTATGGGTGAAATAGAGCTGAAGGGCAAGAAATGTATACATTTTTTGGCCTGTCCCTCCAATATATCCATTGATTTATGTCAGGAAGGCAGCAGAATACATTCCCGTGACTTTACAAGCTCGCATGGGAAAAGGAGAACATTTTCATTTAAATTGAAAAGATAGAATTAACCCTACTTGGAGAGGGTTTAATGCTATTGCATCCATTGAAGTGTGAGCAGACGTAAGAACACACAGGTTCTTTCGAGAATTTTCTGCACTTTATTTAGTTTCCGTTTGGATGCTGGCTTGGACAAAGAAGCTGCACATTTTAATATTGGTAGTGTCTGGCTCCAAACAAAGACATGTCTGTGAGCCTGCTCATCTCTTGCGCAGATCAGATATGTAACATTACCCTGACATATCTAGGGAGAAACATATCTTGTAGTAATTTTTAAAATTTTCCACAAAGAAGTGGAGTTGTTTTGAAAATGGACGTGACCTAAATACAGAGCCCTTCAGAGAATGATGTCTTCAGAGGCCAACAACAGGCCAGGCAGCTACTTGGTTGCTGAATCTCCACCCGGTGCAGGTGATTTGACACGGAAAGGGGAAAGATCTACCTTTTGTTTTAAAGGGTACTTCTGGTGCTCCCATGCTGCATGTCTCTGACTTCACAACTTCACAGTGGTCACTTGAGTTGATCTTGGACTGGAAGACAGTCTACATTACGTCTGGGACAACTGGGCATACCCCAACAAAAATAGCTCTTACATGTTTTTAAAGTGTTTTACTGGAGGACAGGGGCTTTAATGGAGGGAGAAGGGTTGATTTCCTCCAGAGAAATGCTCTTTTACAGCCTGCAGCCAGCTGGATGCTTGATGGGCTGCTTCAAATTGGGAAGGAGGGAATAAAATAATTATCCTTCCCTAAAAATTAAGGGTCCTAAATTGATTTCACTTAACTTACAGCCTAAATGGAGTGACTTCTGATTTACAGCAAGGTGAGATCAGAATCGGGCCTGCGATCCTGGGTTTTTTTGTGAAAGCTATTTTCATCTCTAGATGTCATGGACCTTTCTGGGTCCCATCTGTTCAGGGGTGTCTGCAGCATTACTCCATAGACAGGGTATTTTTCTGGGCAGAGATTTCATTCCACTGATTATTCACCAGCCTTAGTGATACTGAACTTACACAGTCTATTTGACTTCACATTTTGGGGTAAGTTGACTAGCGTGTGGTTTTATATGGCCTTTAAAAAAGATTTTTAGTGGTAGAGCTTGGTAAAAGAGCCAGATTTCTGGCCCTGAAATGCAGCTTGCTCTGTTGTAACACATGGCTATATATCTAGGAGTTTTCTTTATATTGCTGTTCTGTCTGAGGTTTGGTGTGGTAAGGACAGTTTATGGAGAAAAATGATAAATTGATCATCAATTTTCTGCCTCTTCACTGAGACTACTGACTTGCGCTTCAATTCCAGCAGCTCTTCACTGATAGCTGTTGTCCTATTGGAAGAAAAAATCGTCCTTTGGGAGATGTGATTTGTCCAGAACAAAATCAACTCAAGTAGTCATTCCAGAAATAGCCTTCAGAAGGTGCTTCCCAGGTCAGATTTATGTGTCTGTTACATCTCTTTCCTTCATGTTGCATGAAGGAAATGCAGTGCAGTAGGGCTGCACTGGAGAATAAAATGTCTGAGAGTGCATTGGAGAGGTCAGCAGAGATGTAGACTAGAGGGACGCACATGACTGCTAACTGAGGTCCTTTGGAAGACTGTTTTTTCACTCCCTATTATGCAGCTTTTACAGAAAACAGTTAGACCAGACAAATTCATCACAGCAGCTGCAAGTCAATGTGTCACATTAATGTATATGGCTGCCTCTCCTCAAAGTATCTGTGCAGCTCACGGTGGTTAAAGTGCAGCTCCAATCTCTGAATAGTTCATGTACTTAATAATGTATGGACCCATCCTGAGGTGAGGGCTGTCATAGCCTGGAAGTTTTTGTGTACATTCCCACCACTCCAGGATCAGCTTACAGACCACTCTGCCAGTGAGGGCTGGAGACTAAGGCCCAGAGATACAAATGAGCAGCTGAGGGTTTAGTTGCTTAGAGAGAAAATATGGTAGAATTTAGGTGCCAAATCCCACATGGGGATCCTCAAAACTTGTACCCTGATCCTTACTACTAGAAGTACTGCTGCTATTACTGCTACTTCACTGAATATTCACCAGTGCATTCAGTGGTGCTGCTGTGTTTGCCCAGAGCTGCCCCCATCTTGTCAGTGTTGGGTGGTGTGATGCCTGTTTCACCACTTAGTAGTGGAGGTGTCCCTCTAGACGTTAAGAGGATCGTGGGCTGATAGGTGTGCTGGGAGGATGCATGGTTATTTTCCACTGGCTCTGACAGGATCTGTGCATATGCCTTCCAACTCTCAAAACAGCAGCTCTGTCTCTGTTGGTGCAGGAGGCCATCAACATGTCCTCTGTCTCCCCTGGTCAGGATGTAGGAAGAATTGCAAGAGGTGGTGTGCCACAGAAGAACGCTGCTTCTCTCTGCAGCCTGGGGATTAGCTCTCTCATCTGGAGGTTCAGGGCTCTGGAATGACTTACTCCTTTGGCATGACATGAATACTAGATAAAATATACGAGCAGTTTGGGGATGGGGAGCACGCTCTGAATGCTTCTGTGTTTGCTTTTAGCATTAGCCATTGGAGGTGTCTATGGGTGGGTTTCATCTCCTCTAACTGCAGATGTCTATGTCTGAGCTGAGCAGAGGTGCATATAGATATTGTCTGACACTGTGATGAGATTTGCCAGATGCGTTGGGTGACATGCACCATTATGCCCATGCACAGATCAGAGTAAGTGAGGAGAAACAGACCTTCTCTGTATTTCTGTTCTCTGCTCGTTACTGGATAATTGCCAGGTATGTTCATGCAATTAATTCCGAGTTAATGCAGTAAAGCAGCCTCCTTCAGTCTAGCAACCACCTCATCCTTCAGTAAAAAAAAACAAACCAAAACAAAAAACCTACTGCCATCTTGTGTCCCACTGGTGTTTACTAGTTCGAAGGGGAAGAGGGAGAAACACATGAAGTGTTTAGTATTTAGTATTTACACACTACATGACCATATGATCCTATTTTACCAAAACCTTCAATTTCAATATACAGGTTTATCAGAAGAACTGGGGACTTTGAGGATGATCCTCATGGGAACTGGCAGCAGTAGGGATCCACCTCTGACCTTTGTCTCCTGGCAAACACTTCTGCACCCACTGGTTACATGGAAAACCATGACTGTTTTGCTTTGCAAGCACACTGTTTTGCAATGGTTTTGCAGAGTACTCCCAACTGTGGTGCTGATCCCAGTTGTCTGTGGGCTGCAGACTGAGTGACAGCACAGCAAAGGACTTTTGTTTTGAAAGAATCAGTTCAAGAGTTGATCTGGATGAAATTCTGTGTTGTTTTTTCCTGCTGAAAATGCATTTTTAAGTCATCAAAATTTTCTGACAGGGAAAGGAGAAAAACAATCAAAACATTTTGACTCAATATTTGAAAAAAAATTTATTTTGTTTGTTTTCAGATTTCTATATTTAGAGACTGACCTAGTCTTAATTAAAAAATAATAAAGTACTTCCCTTTCCTCCCTCCACTCCCCAGGAAAACAAAAGGCTTTGCATTTACTTTTGTTTGAAATAAACCTTTTGTTAGACTGAAGTTTTGAAGTGCTTTGTTTTGGGTGGGAACACTGACAATTATTCAGTTTTGGTCAACCCTAAACAATTTTTGGCCAGCGAGATGAAAAAGAGCAAGTATTTGCTCAGTTCTTGTCATGAGTTTGAGTCCTGAAGCTGCAAGCATGCAAAAAAATGTTCTGCGTTGTGTTTCAGCTGGACATGAATGTCTTCAGTGGCGGCTTAGCCAAACCTCTCCTATGAAGGAAGAGCATTTGTTGAGCATTTGTGGGAAATCAGACAGAGCTGTATGCAGTGAAAAGCAGTCCATCCTTCTCTTTGAGCGTTTAGAGGTCTACAGCCTGGGGCTGCCTTGAGAGATCCACCGCTGGGTGTTAGAACCGCGGGCAATACCCGCTGGGACTGATCTCAGCTTGATGGACAAATAAACCTTGTGTGGTTGTAGAGAAAGTGAGCAGACCTACTCGAGGTTCACAAGTGGGCGATTTAGATGCAAGGGTTAGTTTGCCTTTTGGTTAGAAGCTGTGGTGGAAGCAATTTTAGAGAGATTTCTGCTGAAGGCCATAAGAGTTTTTGCCTCTCATGTTCATTCATAATTCTGGCTACGGTAGATGTTGCCCTATTTTGAGATCGGGGGTGTATGGGCCATATTTTCCTTTGGAAAGATGTCTAAATGATCTTGCTTTAACTCTCAAAAATGGCTCATCACCGACAAACTGGGTATGCATTTCCTATGATTTCAAGATGTTGTGCAGCAACAGGAAACCAATGCAATGTGTGTGAACAGTGATTTGAAGAAAAGCTGAAGAAATACAGGGGTCCCAGGTTTGTTAACATTACAACTACTGCAGCGCGCGTGGTGTTGGAGACAGCTGAGTTATCCCTGCAGAATTGAAACACAAAATGCCTGTGAATTGTCATACCATACATATGTTCAGCGTCAATATTTAAAGCTGAGACAGTAAAAACATTTTGCAGAACTGCACAGATGGAGAGAGGGGAAAATTGATCATTGTATTTTGATTTGAAATACTTGTAACCCAGAACACGACTGTGCGGCTTCTGATCTGATATGGCCTGGCACCGCCTCTCTGCTTTACACCACAGGCTCAGACTTGTCTTTTAAATCACAGCCTGATCGTTAGAAATGCTCACCACCAGTGTGCCAAGATTTCACGCTTGGTGGCCCGCTCACCTGACGCTTGCCCACGGGACACGCCGGGTGATGTGCATCTTCAGCTGTCTCCTGCCACCCTGCACCATCCATCTGCAGCCCTTGTCTCCATCTGCCTCTGAAGTCAGTCCCTGTCTGCCTGTGACCTCTTTACAGCGCGCTAGCAAAATTTAAGACAGGTGAGGACCTTGTCTTAGCTATTTATGGCTTAAGTGGAAGAAAGATGTGAGAATTTTCTTTTTTGAATGTCAGTTGTCCCAAACAGCTGCAGATGTGTAAATAGATGTAAGTATTCCACTTCCTCAAGAGTCTGTTTTCTTCCACAGATTTGGCTTTCTCGTTGCAGGGCAGTCATTGACTTCTCCATGCCTTTGGAGAAAGTTGGATTTCCAGCTTCTAGGGAAGTTATAAATCTTGGCAACACATATCACAGTGTTTTGAGAAAGATAAAAATCTGATCTTTCCACAGGTCATTTTCTGTAACCCGTCAGTTCTGCACTTCATTGAATAACTTGGTACTAGAAGTGAACATGCAGTTATTTTAAAACATTGCTATTAAATGGGGACCTTACAGAATCACAGAATCACAGAATAGTAGGGGTTGGAAGGGACCTCTGTGGGTCATCTAGTCCAACCCCCCTGCCGAAGCAGGGTCACCTACAGTAGGCTGCACAGGATCTTGAGTAGG
>Ga0065711_1046420_pt1 | contig 12900 bp, 8 predicted proteins | sample Hoacrofraction12_FD_59098 | JGI IMG/M metagenome (GOLD analysis project Ga0065711, IMG submission 59098) | Hoatzin crop microbial communities from Cojedes, Venezuela - Epithelial fraction 12 v2 (version 2) | ecosystem: Host-associated > Birds > Digestive system > Esophagus > Crop | place... | reverse complement strand
AAAAAAAAAAAAAAAAAAAAAAAATCTACCTTTAGCAACATCTTTATCTCCTGAGACCTCCTCCCCTCTGCCTGACAATTAGCTTTTCCTTCTGTGAAGCTGAAGCAGCTTTCTGTTCTTGGTAACTCCTGTTATCTTGCATTTAAAGTTTTTGAGAGTTTGTTAGCAGTTTTCCCACCTCAATAGAATTTTTAAGTTATTTGGTATACATGGATCTTCTTCACCTCAGAAAGAGATAAAGTGTCTTATTAGTCAACATACAAAAATACTGAAAGCTCATGGATATAAAGCAGACAGCTACCATAAAAGCATACATTAGGCACTGCATTGCTGATCCCTCATTTCCACAAAGACTGTGAAATATGGGTAGGAAGTGGGATGACATGATTCCATTGGCATAAAGAGAAAGTAACCAAAGTGGGAAACTATCTATTTAACCCATTCTACGAGGTTTAATTTTCAAAATCCCATACAAGAAGTCACATCAATTTTCATTTAGACAATTGTCTTAGGGCAAAATTACACAACATACTTTAGACAAAGAAGCCCAATTGTTCTTTAGAAGATTATTTCAGAACTGAGTCAACACACAAACAGTAACCAGAAGTTTTAAAAAACCCAACACAAACCGCACCAAAACCCCAAAACCCAACAAAACAAACCTATCCCAAGACACAAGGTGAATTTGGTTCAACAGACAGGTTGATTGATAATGCTAAACCTGCAAGGTTTATTACATCAATTATTACATCACTTCATGTCCTGGGTAAATGTTGATGCAGTAATTATGTAGTCGCAAAAGTTAAATATTTGTGTCCCAAGCCTGCTTACAGAAAACCTGCCCTATTCTGACTAGACCATCTTACAGTGATTTCAGGCTAGTTTACCACCGTTAAAAAAAGAGTCAATGGCAGAAATATTGGGAAATTACCCACAACTCTCAATGCTCCGCTAAAATTACTGTTCCTCTACATATATTTTAGAAGAATGTCACCATTCTGTAGTCTACTTTTCTAATATTTGTCTTAAGACACTTAGTTTACATTTTCGTTTTAGAGCTAAGGAAATTAAGATGCAAACAAACATTTGTAGATTATGTATGTTAATAAATAATCTATTTTAAAGATAACCTAGCATCTAGTGTTATCTCTGTAGAAGTTTTCAGGTGTGGTAAATTATAAACCTTTGCTAAATTAAACACATACTGGCATAGTGTGGCCCCAAACCCAGCCATTAACTGCTAGAGAAGGTACACTGCCTGATTTAAATGACCACCAACACAAAATCTTGTTAACATCCTAATAATTAAGGAATTTTCTAAAACCAGTTTTAGGGTTCTAAAAGCTTAAAGTCAATAAAAATAGGAACCAAAACCATACTTTTTGAATAGCTCAGCTAAAACTGCAATGCTTTTGGAAAACGTGAGCAGTCCTTGGTTTGTTATTTATATTCACGTGTAGGTATTCACATTAACTTTCATTGATATCAGTATGCATATGCTGTTGACAAGCAGCGTCTTATGGAAAAACTCCATTACTTGTGGACAGAGATCCAGTAACACTCACTGGCTCGGTAATGTAAGGTCATTCTAATTACCTTCTCCACACTTTATTCTCCCCTCTGTGGCCCTAGTAATCATGAGGACTCTTTGAAATGCTGATGCAGCATTATACTGATTTATTTTGAAATATGCTATACGTAACACTAATCGTTGGAACTGCATATTGGATATTTGCTGAGGTTATCTTTAACATTATTAGGCTACCTACTATGAACAAGGCAATCCCACACATTTGAATGCTACATAATCAGTATTTCCTGTTACTAGCAGCAGAGAAAGTTATAAAGAGTTTCTAAGAGTCCAGGTGTTGGACAGGTTTGTTAAAAAAAAAAAAAGCCTCTAGTGACTGCAGGGGATTTACTCGTGCTTCCTAGGGAAGGTAAGCACATCAGCGCAGAACAAGTGCTATGAGGTCTCCAGGCAAAGCCACTGTCTTGCAGTTCGCAAATTGTGCTCTATCCTACACAACGTTAAGTCAACTAGCCTTTATGGCATCCGGATTTGATCGGCTTCTCTATCAGTTTGAGACCTAAAAATCCCCCCTCCTATACTAGAGGGCAAAGTGCACTCCATCAGATTAAGGTCATAAAAAAATTCTCCCCTCAGAAAAAAAGGGGGGGGGCGGCGGAAATGTAGCCCATTCTGCATACTCCTCTTGGGATGCTTGAAGCAAAGCATTATCAGATTCTCGGTAAAGATCAAAATCTTCAGATTTAACTCAACATTGTGGCAAATGGCTGAGCATTAGAAATGACAACTAACACACACTGTAGCATCATTCCCATAACTGCCACTCTGTAACAAAGGGCTTCCAGAAGGAAAGCAGCAGTTAAAATGTATTTTTACTACAGCAATCAGGATTAAGGTTTTTTATCTTTTTTTTCCTGTGCTCATATTCACGTGCAGTGAAGCAAAGGTCTGCCTTGTACAGCAAACTATGCTGCCCACCATTTCCCCCCGCCCCCCAATTTGGCCCAAAGATGATGCCCAGCAAGTGTATAAACATAAAATATATATCATCCTTGCCTCAGTGCTTTCCCACCAGCCATTTCGATTTAGAGTCTTTCCTAAGCTGGAAATGAGAGGGGGTTTTTATGTTAATTACCTCACAGTTCTTACGGCAAAGTTTCTTCTATGCTAATCAGCACATGGTAATGGAAGTAGAAATTGATGTTTATTTCAAATTTTACAGTTAATATCGTGAGTGTCCCATTCAGTTTTGCAGCCAGCAGTGGCATTCATGGTACAACATGCAGTGCTCCCCGCAACAACGTCTTTTGAAAATTCCCACCAATTTGTCTGTTCCAGTCTCCATTTCTGTGCCAAGCGGAGGATAATATTTTACGCTAAACCAGAATGAGTTCATTTGTATAAGCAAACTTTATATACAAAGCTACAACCAAGACCATGCAAAATGTTACTATTATTGTTTACACACATAGTTTAGAAACCAGTTCTTTTTCCTCCTGCTGTATCTCTACTAAAACTCTAATCACCAACCCAGATTTTTTAAACTGATATATAGGAGCTCTGTGGTAGCTTAATTTCATCCTATTTCAAGATAAAAAGTCAAATGAGGTATATTTCACTTCAGACTATTTGACACAGTTTTCCCCATAACGGAGCAGCTCGTTTTCCTCTAGTCAGGAAAAAGTTCCGTTCCTAGGAGAGCAACCATCTGCCCAGCTTTAGTCAGGCCCTAGGCATACGGTCTCTCAGAGGCACTTTGAAACTTCAAGCCTGAGCTCTCGTGCCCTACGTGACCAGAAGGGCAGCTGTAATAACCAAAGCTTAGGACAACCCTGTTATGTAGGGCACTTGTGCCTAATGAGGGGGCTGGCATCTAGCCCAAGTCACATGCAGAAAGCCAGGTGCATGATGAAACATGTCTATTCATCAGAATATGAAAAGATACAGAAGTATTTACACAACTGCTTTGCTTAGAGCGGGCCTATTTTCAGTCAAACGAAGAGTAAAAAGGCCTTATGAAAGAATGAGCTACAAGAACAATTCACCCAGTCTTTCGTTCACTCCCTGTCTATCTGAAAGAATTTCAGTCTTAAGAATAAAGAAAGAAAGAAGAGGGAGGCAGAGAATGGTCTATGTGTTGACAGATCTGATTTGGTCTTCAGGCCATAGATGGTCATTTTCTAGTCTAGAAGCACCTACACCTGCACACCTTTTAAGTCACTGATCATATAAAAAGGCACATAGTGACGGATCTGTACAAATGCACTATTGGTAAACAGGCAGATATTATTCCAGCTTCTACAACTATCACATGCCAAAGTCCGTGTGTGTATATAAATACAGGCAGAAGTACATTTCATACTTGATACAGTCCTCCGTGTTTGGTTCACCTTTGCCAGAGTTAACTGAATGAAGTAGAAGAGAATCAGCTAAAAATTTCATTCCCATTAGAACATGAACTCAATTAATTCTCCTGAGACTAATAACACTTTATTCTGATATAAGAATGTAAGTCTCTTCTCATAAGCTTGAGCACTCACTATCCCATTAAATTCCAGGCAGCAAATGAACAACTTTTTGAAGGAAGCGATACCAGTGGCTAAAATAATCAAGGTATACATGAAAGTGGTAAAACAGGAGAATAAGACAGAAGAGATATGACTACAGTTCTGATATTTAGGCCAACTGATCTTCTAAGAGTATCTTTTATGCTTTCATTTTCTTTGATCTGCCAACACCAGCTTTTTGTTTGTTCTTCCAGTTTAATGTGTTCTGTGCTAGTTGAAGAGCTTTTAGTTATGACCCTCATTTGTGAAAGTTACCCTTGAAAGCCTCTCTCCCAGACTATCATCATCATTTTGATTCCATGCTAACAATGCTTCTTTTATGCAAAAAAGCGAAACCCCCCAAATCTACATGCATCGTGTGCTTATCTCAAAGCTCTTCTGGTTGAATAGCATGACAGGCTCTTTTTCAGTTATTGCTCTACAAAAGTCTCATCTACGTGAATTGGAGTACACTAATTATTTTACATCTGAAAGTATATAAAAGTGATGTCTCCAAAATGACTTAATTTATATAATTTGGAAAGTTTTTAGTTAAATACAGCAGTGTTCCTTTTCAGGACCTGGGTTTCTGCACGCCAGGCCTACTGGTAACAGCAGGCTTTTGAACTGTGCAAGCGCCATAAATAGCTGGGTTACTCTGGAAGACAGAGGCAAGGGGCATTCTGTAAAAATCAAAAAACTAATGGATTATCCAGTTTCCTAACATTTTAGGTATGCAAAATCAAGAAAGAAACACATTTGTGTCAACACTGTGATTTTCATAAATGTTAGCTCTTCATCCTTGAATCAATCATGTTTGTAATTTCTTACTGGCAACCAAATGTGTACTATTAAAAAAGGAACAAAAATCCCACACAAATATCTCCCCCCAACCCTAATTCAGGATGAGCTGAGAAAGGTGGAGAACACTCTCCACACCTTACCAAAGATAACCTACCAAATCAGCACAGAGAAAAAAAATAAACACACACAAACAGAACTGGGAGGAATACTTAAAAAAAAAAAAAAAAAAATTAACAGCCATTTGAAAGACCAGAATATTCAGAACACAGAAGAGAAAAAAAATACCAAAGTTTACTTGATTAATTTTACTATCATAATGCAATAATGGTGGATGGTATCCTATTTCTGATATTTCTGTCCAAATTCTGTCATTTCATGTTTCTCTTTCCAGAGGCTACAGTCAATTTGCCCATTCAAATATTTTAAAACATTTTTTAATACTACATTCCCACTGATCAAACTTCCAATAAAGTATGTAAACCCATCGATTTTTAGATACTTTGATTACAGTATAATCTATTGCTTTCCCTTCATATTTGAATATAAGGCTACCAATTCAGTCAAAACCAACTATTTACAGTCTTGTGTAACATACTGAAAACGCAATATCCCTTCTAGTAATCTGCTTTCTCCAGAGTCACAATGAGTATGCCTAAGAATGGTAATCTAAAGAGACAGCCTGATAATGGGCTCCCTGCTCTTCTTAGTCTCCTTCAAGTCATAGGGTATTTCTACGCAGGCAAGAAATATAACTGAACACAGAAAATATAAATTAAAGTTACCCCTAGTCAGTAGAGGAATCCTCAAAGGGTCTCTTTAAACAACATGGAGTAGAATAGCTGAGCTTTCATGATAAACTACATGTGAGGCTCTAGATGTACTAAGATTTGGGGAAGAGGGGGACAGAATTGTTCACTATCTATTATCTTGGTCTATGTGTTGGACATTAGAATATATTCCTAAAAAGTCACCTAAAATATTTATGCATAATAGGATTTTTTTAAAAAAAAAAACAAATTTCTTTACTGGCAGTGAAGCAAGCACACTTCAGTATTATGTTTAGGAAAGCAATACACTCCTTCCTTTTTATCCAAGTGACAGAACTGCAAGTGATTAAGCAGAAAATAGAACTTCCTATCCAAGATCAAATATCGTCTCTTAAGCAACTCCTGCGAACCTTTAAAATTCATTTGCTTCTATGTTGAAAAAAAGTATCATCTCTACATCTAGCAGATATTTTCTTCTTTGACATTTCTTCGCTGCTTAGTTGAGAGGGAAGTGATATGCCTTGGCGCAATAATATCATAGCATGTGGGGACAAACAGATTGTCCAGTTAAAAATAAAAGCTGGTATCAAGGAAAGAAAAACATACAGTTTACCACAAAGCTCTAAAATGAAAGCCTGATTCTTCCTACGGATTTTTCCGCAACTCAAATCCCAGGTTTTCTTCAGAAGAGACTGAACTGCTTGAGCAACCACAGTCACGGTAGGTTTTAGTGCCCCCCACCCACCCCCACTCTCATTTCAATTGCACAAATTAAAAAACAAAATCTGGACGCCCTCAGCATATTTCAAAAAAGTAGTATCATGCAACGCAGAAAGACCACTTTTCCCAAATAGACCACACTGCCATCAGGAAGCAAGTTTAAACAAGTTTGCGATGATCAGGAGAGATGTGGTTTGCATTTATGTAAATATTTATACAAAACCCTTTGAAAGTTCTCTGCTGCTTTGAAGTACAATAGACCACTAGCAATAAATAAAAAAGCTCTAAAAAGAAAACCCTATAAAAAGAAATTCATGTGGGAAAGGTTACAAAGTGTTTCCTAAGAAGCTGCATCCTACATCAGCCCAATATTTTCATGTTGCAAACTAAAGCCAAGTCCCCCCACCCCCCCAAGACCACTGACTCTTCCTTAAAAAGTAATGAACAACCGATTCAACATCTGCGTCAATTTATATGTACACCAAAATTGCTGGAGGTAAGTTGATCTAAGAATACTCAGTATACCTCTTTACTAAAAGATTTAATTAGATTTCTAACTCAATTCATTGTACCATGACTTGTGGAGGTGGAATATTAGTATAATTGTTTTTGACATCTCACAGGTAGAGATGAGTTCAGGAAAAGAGGTAAAATACTAAAAGTTCAAAAACAAATAACCAAAGAGAGTCTTAATAACACAGTTTCGTAATGACACTGATTGTCACAGACCCCTCCAAACACTGCAGGGCTTACTCTTATGAGCTTGCCCAGACATTGCCCCAAGCTATGATGTCCTGAGGCCAGAAACACCCTCCAGCAGCACTGCACTCTGCTTCTCCGTGCAAGACTGCCTATCTCCCTCCAACAATCCTTATTCAATGTCTAATGAAAACTGAAGTCAAACCGAAGGCTAATAAAAGATCTAAGCTTTCCAAATCAACCTCTTGGTGATAAACACTGGTATGCATTTACTTTCCTATTCAATTGTACAACACGTATGTGTTTAAAAATAATTTATAAAGGATATAAAGTCTTAAAGTGCATAGTAATTTCACATTGCGCTGTTTTACACAGGCTGTTAAAAGCTATTAAGAATAGTGTCCTCATGAAAGACAATGAAGACTTTTTAAAATGATTGTTGGTGACGTGCGTCCAGTGTTATTTTTAACGCCAGCTGCAAAAACCAAATGCAATAACCTGGCAATAGCTTATCTTGAACCAGTCTTGTACCTTTGTTCAGGCTTTCAGAACAATGACACTTGTTCTCCTTCTAACACAACAATTTTCTTCTTTCCACACTTCCTGTTATTTATTAAAATGTAGTAAAACTTCTTGGAAAGGTATAGTAACTCTTCCACTTTAATTTCTAATAATATTAACATAAACACAATTGTGACATTCAGCAAAAGCACTGAGAATTTTAGCCTATGGAAATGGAGGCCTTTATTCCTTTTTGGTTTTCCTTTTTTTTGAAAGATAACTAAATATTCTGAACAAAAACTGTCTGATACACTGAGAGAACCTACTTGTAGCATTTCAGCATTGGCCAGAGCTGGTAATCATAACGGCTTTCCAGAACATATTTAGAGTAGACCTCATGAAGACTTATAAAAAACTTCTTCATTAAAGAAAAAAAGGTATAACCGATACACAAACACTTACTGTTACTTCCTTGCTGTAGAATCTATGTCCTCAATGAAAGCATGAAGTTAGAGTTCGACGTTACTGCCTGTTAAGAAGTAAAACCAGCATGAATATGTTAATTTAATATAGACTACACTTTGAACTGCAGCAGCTAATAAGAATCCTTCCATACCATAAATAAGAAATATACCCTCAATAAGGTCTGTTTGTCCCCCCCTTCCCCCCATGAAGTAAGAATCACAAAGACAGGACAAGTAGAAATTATGTCTTAGCAGAGACACTGTCACAGAATGAGCTAGTGAAATGCTGCCTTGAGACCATAGAAAAAATTTCAGAATGTAGACAAATAAAAACCTAATGAAATGAAAACCAAGCTTTAACTCATTCTAGCATTCCAGCAGCAGACACAAATCATTACAATAAGGACACACTCTCTTATTACTGGCAAAATAAACTCCAAGATTAGGAGCAGACAATAAAAGATATGCATTGGACAGAACGCTGCTGACTTTGTAAAACATTGAAACAACGGTGACGGTACCTCTAGTTTATCACTTCCTGCGTTAGACTTATCAAATGTATCGGATCTGAGAAAAATGTAAATATGATAACATTGCCAGTACCTGTTTTCTCATATCTAGAACCAGCTACTAAACAGTGCAGAAAAATGTTCTATGTTGCTATATTCCAATTTTGACATAAAAAGGGGTATTGCTACAGCAGAAAGAAATAACCAGAAAACCACAACAAAGAGCATTTCGTTTCATTTGCTCATCTTATAGGTAACCCTACCTGTATTTTCCCCTCCTTATATAGAAATACCAACTTCTAGTAACTGAAATAGCAAACCTGAATTGTATCACACATTTGTCAGGCCTTTAGGATCCATGAAAGTAGCTGTTTTAACACATAAAGGATCTCTGAATTCTTAATGTGACTCCTTACATACCACAGTAGCATCAAAAATCCTTGTCCATGTGCCCTCAGCTATTGAGATCCCAACATTATAGAAGCAATAAAAGTAACGATGAAAGTTGTCACTCTGGACCAAAATGATCTTTCAAAGTAAATATGTATTTATACCCTTTAAAAAACTTTCTTAGTTTCAAGCACTGTTTCATGTTCTGCCCTCCACACCCAAGTTTCAGGATTATTTAAGTAGAATTATGTTTTATTTTTAACTCCACCAGGATATTAGATGCTTCATAGAACATGAAATCTGAGATTTAATACAAAAGGCAAGACACAGTTATCCTGCAACAGAAACACCTTACGTTCAGGTTTATCAAGAACATAATTGAGATAGAACTCCATATTTCATCTGGCCTCCAGATTACAACAGGGGGGGAAAAAAAAAAAAAAAGTAATTTATACCAGAAGACCTTTGGGTAAAAGACTGCAACCGAGTTTAGATGAGCAGAACCTTGGGCGAGCGTCGGGATAATTGCGTGATGAGAAGTAATAAGTGAAAGTCATAAATTGCTCACCAATAAAATCAAAACCTGCATTTTCTTTTAACATATTTTCCACTATAGGAAAACCTAAAAACAGCTTCCGAAGTGAAAGCCCATTTTGCTCATTTCAAATGCTAGGAATTAGTCTTCTAAGACATAGGAGAAGTGAAATCATCTTTGATTTTCTTGTACAGGTTGAAAAACATGCAATATGTAATAATTCGCTTCCTACCCCATTTTTTTCCATTATTACTCAGTAATGTTCATTCAGCTCATGCAACTTAGACAATTTAAAGACCACTCTTTCCAGATGTGTTAGGTCATTAAACTAGAAGATATTCTGGTACAGGCTGAGATGCCTGAATGCAAGATAAAGTCTTTCTCTCTCAAGTTCAGTGTTTGGGGTTTTGTGTTTTTTGTTTGGTTTTTTTTTAATATTCTCATTTAACAGTTAACTACTGTTGCAAAGCAAGAACTAGATTTAGTTCAAGATGATTTAACAAAGGAAAGCCTTAGTTCTTTATACTATTAGCATTACCTGTAACAGAATTCTTTGGTTTCTCTCAAGTCTCCCACTTCCATTGCTAAAGATATGTATATGTATTTATACACATTTTAATTAGCAAGTCTGTACTAACAAAATGAGAACAATATAGCCTAGATACTAGGCATGACCCACTGGAAAAATAATGGTTTCAGTTTTTAATTAAGTTTGTTACGCTACTTAAACTTTGGTTCCCAAATAAAAGCTTTCTGCTTGAATAGGATCAGTGTGACATCAAAACTGTGCTAAGCAGAAGTTAAAAAACATGCTTAGAAATTAAACCCTTTGTAGTACCTGGTAACATCCGTTTATTGCCTTGAACAGGAATATTAATAAGCTACCTCACAAAGATGCTGATCCCAGAAAAGATGCTTGACATCAATATCAGAAGTCAACTTGTAAAAAGTTGGTAACTTTGAACCTCTCTCCTGCTGACCCAGTGGCAGGGAGCAATGGAGCTCTGCTAACACTGACAAGCTTCAGAACACCAGCAGGCATGAGAGCAAAGCAACCATATGACTTTGATATTTGCAAATATCTTTTACTCTGTTGATTAAGGAAAACCACTGCTAAAGCTTTCCTTGTTTACCTGTCTCCGTAAAGTTCTGGGCCAGTGGATGTAGCTGCTTTGCTTTTTGGCCTGCATTACAGACTTGGACTGACATACAGATAACTGCCTTATTACAACAAAAGAAAATGAAAAAAACCTCACAGCCAAGAAGTGCGTGAGCTGTACACAGTGACAAACAATGTACAAATACAACAGACTTTAAAAGCATCCAAGTGGTATCCAGCTGGGACTGACTCCATGTAGTGCAAGGGCCTGATTACAAGAGAGACACAGTTAAAGCTGGGTTAGAGAAGTAGAATGTGTGCCATGTTAGTTTACCTCCTCATACTGCAAAAAAAGAGTAGACAATCTTTAAAGTAACACTTAAAATTGCACACAAGGATTAGAAGACACCACCCATGAGTAGAAGCTCAATTTATTTTGCTTAGCAATGAGAAGGTTAAGAGAAAAATAACAACGACGTGAGAAAAGATGGCTCTCTAATCTTGTTCATACGCTTAAAGGATTAATGCCTAGAAAGAGAAGTTAAATAAAGGTTAAAAAAATATATCCAACAGAGTAGGATTAATAACCACTGGAATGATTAATCAGGATATTGAGAAGATTCTCCATCCATCTGGAGCTTACATCAAGATTTTTTTTCTGAAAGGTAAGCTTCAGTTCAGTCTCAGCGCTACGACTTCATGTGGGAGTAACTCAAGGTACTCAGTTCTGCTAAGCACAGGGGCCATTTTGTCATGACTTAACAGAACTCTGCCAAATGATGCCAAGTGTCACCACATGACAGCACTGTGCAGAGCTATAAAAGTAACCCCCCAAACCCCACAACTCCAATTCATCAGTGTTTCAACTTTGCAAAAATCAATCGTACTAACACATTTCCAACTTGCTTTCCTTCACCTCCCATATCCCTTGCTTAAGCAGCAACTACATTTCAACTCTGCTGCTTTAGTTTCTGTAAGATACAGAAGTCCTGGTTTGCTCTCTGTGGCTGTTAAAGGCCACTTCTGTACACCCCTGAACACAAGTATGCACACAAACATGTCTGGATAAAAAGAGCCATCAATTGTTCTGAGACTGTGTCTGGATTCCTGTTTTGCCCTCTCACACAGAAAATCCAAGTTCTGCACTAAGGCGTGGCAGTGCAGTCCCCACGCCGGGCTGCCTGGTGATCTCAGGATAAGCCAACCTTGTATTCTTGTCTTGGTTACAAGAGCAGCGAGTTGCGTTGATCAGGCACTCCCTGGCTGTACCTGGAACTCTCACTGCCTGGATCATAGCCCCATGTGGTAGATGCCAGAACTGCACAGTGTGGGAAGCACTGGAATTGTATGGTTGCTGCTAAGATAACAGAAACCCCTAACACAGGTTGTGGTCAAAATGAAAAAAAACCCCAAAACAAAAACACAACAACAACAACAAAAAAAAACTAACACAAAAACAGACCCCAACCAAAAAAACAAACCCCACTCAAAGTCAACCACCTCACAGCCTATAACGAGCAATCCTAAGTGAGACCCTTGGAGCTCTCTGGGATCACAGTGGGCTGTGACCCGGTATCTGCCCCCGAGCTGGGACACTTCTTGGGGTAGATTTTGCGAGGTTCAATGATCATCTGCTGGAAGATGCCAACAAAGAAGAAAGGTTCAACGATCATCCACTGATACATGCCGATGAAGGAGAAAAATTAGTAATTCGCTACGTTTGCACAGAAGGTAATTTTGGTGATGGGTTAACCTCTGTGGCTGTGCCATTTTTGTCTCTGTGTGTGTGATTTAACGTGAAAACCCTGTTGTAAGTCTTGTGTGAACCTGGCCTTTTTTGAATCTTTAACCAAGTCGCTGCTTTGATTGTAACAAATTTTATTGAATCATTCCATTGATTGAGAGTCATAAAATAACCACATTTTGATCTTGTGATTTACCATAACAGTGTTAATAGATCTTAAATTGTTGCTACCTCAAAGCTGTATGCAATTTATTTGTGATGATTCGACAGCAAGATCCTAAATCACTCAGTGGAAGAAGCAGGGCGATAAGCAAGATCAAAATCTTGGACCTCAGAAGGGCTAACTTTGGCCTCTTCAAGGAGCTACTGGGAGGAATCCCATGGGCCAGGGCTCTCGAAGGCAGGGGGGTCCATGAGCGCTGGTCGCTCTTTAAACGTCACTTCCTCCGTGCTCAGGAGCGGTGCATCCCCCTGAGAAAGAAATCGAGCAAAGGAGGCAGGAGACCTGCATGGTTGAACAAGGAGCTTCTAGCGGAGATCAGGTGGAAGAGAAAGGTCCATGGAATGTGGAAAGAGGGGCAGGCCACTTGG
>Ga0065711_1012865_pt1 | contig 12900 bp, 10 predicted proteins | sample Hoacrofraction12_FD_59098 | JGI IMG/M metagenome (GOLD analysis project Ga0065711, IMG submission 59098) | Hoatzin crop microbial communities from Cojedes, Venezuela - Epithelial fraction 12 v2 (version 2) | ecosystem: Host-associated > Birds > Digestive system > Esophagus > Crop | place... | reverse complement strand
TAACAAGGGAAACGCTAAACCAAAAGTATGCGTACATACTCAAACAACTTTTCTTCTTCGACATCGAACAAGAACAAGACAGGCTGCTATGCGACATCGCCGCTATATTACCGGAAATAAGAAAAAGAAGAGGAGACAAGGATTTTGTGAAAAAACTCCTGCAAACAATCATCAAATGCAAGGTGGAGATGAAAACTGGAAGATACAGCACCTATGACACCACAAGGAAATGGATGCCATACGTGAGATACAACCTCATCATTACAGGGCTAAGCAGCGATATGTATAAAAAAGTGGAAGAAAGACTCAAACCGCTTTGCAATTTCGTAATCGACAGACTTATGCCTGCCGACTGCATCACAGAGATAAAAATCATTGAACACCAAAAAGATGCCAATGACAATTGGACTAGGGTGTTGAATTACAATACGCAACTCTGAAACTGTAAAAAATGGATATTAACGAAAGAATAAACTGGGCACCAGGAATGGAGATGACAGCCGAGACTTTCAAAGGTCTCGACCAAAATCTCAGTTTCAGACAAAAAATGGCGGTGAGAGCCGCACTCGGAGGCAACAGAACAGGACTGCTCCCAAATGCACCTTTCAATTGCGACGCAACGTTCGTGAATAACGCATTGGAGATAGAACAACTGAAATGTCTCGCCGTATTGCCATCCGGAGCAACCATCAACCCGGATGAGAAAGTGGAGGTGAAAATACCTATGCTCTACGGAGACGAGTATTTCCTCACCGTGGGAATAGGGGAAAACTATATCGAATTTGAAAAAAACGGAGTACCATACACCCGCCCGCAATACACATACAAAATAAGCACACCCGATGAGACGGAAAACGAAGATGTGATGCCATTGATGAAATTCTATGTCAATCAAGGAACACTCACCATCGACGAAAAATATATCACACCATGCCTGCTGTTCGCATCAAACCCAAAGCTCGAGGGGTACAGAGAAGAGTATGCCGAAATGCTCAACAACCTCGCAACTCACAACAACATGGAAGAGGGAGATGCTAAAAGGGCACTGCTACACTACACCTTCCTAATCAAAGGTTTCAACAAAAATGCAAGCACGCACGATTTCATACAGTTCACACAGGAAATAGCACAAGCAATAGACTACTATGTCATGACACCACACGCAGAGGAAAAACCAGAAATACCACAGCCCACACAGGCTGACTGCGCTAAATGGCTCGAATGGCTAAAACAATATTTGCAAGCGGCTCAAAACGTGATGGACAAAGTGGTGCTCGAAGACAACACCATTGACTACGAGGCGCTGCTAAAGCAAGCAAAAGAGGAACTGCACACACAACTGCACCCGGAACTGCTTGAGGAACTGCTAAAAAAAATAAAAGAGGAAATACTGCAAGAGATAGAGGAATTCAAAAACTCTATCAACGCGTATGTCAAAGACGAAGTGAAACCGGAACTGGCCGACAACATCTCCAACACGCTCAATGACAAAACAAATGAGATGAAAGGCAATTTCGACAACAAATTCCTCACTCTCAGCGGAAATCTGGAAGGGTTGCTATTCGAAGAGGTATATGAACAGCTATACAACGACCTCTATGACGCACTGTATATGGCAGACGACGAAAGCAACGACTTCATACCGCTAATTTAAACTATTTCATACCGATAAGTTTATTAAAAAAGTATGGTGAACCTGAACATACCGATAACAATCACAAAAAATGGACTTCTCAAAAATCAAGATGAAAAGAAGGCCATTAATGAATTCGTAGAGGCTATTATCACTGCGAAAATGTTTGACACACCTGCTGACCCGGATTTCGGATTCATACTCAATAATTTGAGATTTGAAATATTCAATGAGAACGAGGGAGTGATACTCAACTCCGGAGAAACAGGAGAAGGTGTGGCGGTAGAAGGACTATATGATAAAAAAGTGTCAGGAACATCAAAAAACATCAACACGTTCGCCGCTGACCTGAAAGAAAAAGTGACACAATACGAAACCAGGTTGGAAGACACTAACGTGTCGATGACTTACATAAGGGAGGAAAGACAGATTTACATCACGGTGAAAGGGACTGTGAAATCAACAAAAGAACCATATTCCTACACACACGTGACAAGAGTTTGGAACTAAAGAGGGCACAGATGAAGCAAACAATATTCGAAACCAGACAAAGGGCAGAGGAACTGCTGAAAGAAGCCATCAGCGTTTGGAGGCAAAGCGACCAGGACGAGCAGCTCGAAGGACTCGAGAACGACCCGGTGTTTAAAATGCTGCTCACTGCACTCGCATACCAGGCAAACGAGACAAACGGGCAGATGGAAACTCTCAAAGAGGAAGTCGTGGAGGAATTCCTCAAAACAATCACACCCTTTGAGGTGGGAAGGGCCACACCGGCAACAATGGTTATCGAAACTCAACCAGGACAGGACATACAAGAAATAACCATTGACCAAAATGCAAGATTCTCCATTGCAGAAACAGAAATCTCATTCATTCCGCTGACAAAAACCAACGTGATTGCAGCAGAGATAACATCTGTGGTGAGATTAGACGGAAGAAGGTGGAAAGTTACTATGGCATTCCCGCAAGAGAGAACATCCATAGAGGGGATGGCTTTCACGATAAACAACAAGAATTTTCACAACCTTAAGATATCAATCAACAAAAAAGATGTTGATCTTACTGCACCTTGGGAGCTTGAAGATCTGCCACTCAACAACTGCTTCTCATTAGACACGGTGATTTACAACCAGTCGCAAGCTTACGAAGCACAAGCAACATGCCTTGACCTCTTCACAAAACAAAACGTAAGGATGTTTTTCATAAAAAAAGGAAAAACGGCACAATTTAAAGAGACTACAAAAATAGAGATGACATTCGAATTCAACGGAATAAACCAGAATTTCGAATTCAATAAAAATGTCATCTCACTAAATACAATGATACTCGTCAACGCACAGTTGAACTCGGCCACATTGTCATCATACTCACCTATCATAAGAGCGGCAGGATATGAAGAAGGAAAAGATACATCAACACAATTCCTACACGCAATAAGACCACAAGACACACAAATCTACGCACAGGAGAAAGTCGAGATAAGAAGAGTGGAAGCTGACAGATTCAACCAAGCATCACTGCTGAAACTGCTGAACACCATAATCGCAAGATACCACTCCGACTATTTCGCATTCAAATACATCAACGGTATCGAGGGAGACAAAACTATCAGCCAGCTTTACAACATCTTAAAAAACTTGCTCAACTCTACTAAACAAGGGGAAGAGAAAAATGCAGCGGGAGTGTATATGATGCTCCAACAAAATGATTCCGACAACAACGTGAGTCTCGACATATCATACCTCACCACCAACGGAGCATACGCAAACAGGTTCCTGTCTATAGGCGCATCCCTGATAACACCAGGAGGGCTCAACGCTTCGCAAACAAGACAAATTGCAAAACCCGTGCAAGGACAGGATGAAGTGAGAGGCGATGAAGAGCAGTTGAGTCTCGCAAGATACCTCATTAACACCAACGACAGAATAATCACTAATGCGGACATAAAGATATTTTGCATCAACGAGCTGATAACAAGATATGGCATCGCAAGAAACATGATTAAAGACGTGAAAGTGTCGAAAAGACTGCAACAAGGCAATTACGGACCAGGATATGAGATTTACACACAGATAACTCTCGTAAACAACACAGCAATAAGAAAAGGGTTTGAAGACAAAATACAAGAGACAGAGATTATACTGGAAAAGATGATGCAGACAAGAAGCGCTAACATCTATCCGATAATAGTGAGAATAAATTTAGAAAACATAGAAAATAATTGAATATGGAAGGATTCTTTATTGACATAGAATACAAAAACAAAACGGTGAAATTCAAAGTCACCAACCCCGAGGCACCGCTGAGCACACTCATGACAAACCTCAGACACGCCATCGGAGCTGACGGAAAACTGATTTTCGACTTCCCCTCTATCGACGACACAGGGGCGCCGTTGGACTTCTTCTTCGCAAAAGAAGACAAAGAAGCCAACGAGCTGAGGGTGCTCAGACCAAGGATAGGCAAAACAGAACAGACGCTAAACGATTATAATATAAGAAACGGAGACAAGGTGTTTCTGATTCCAGACCCGCTGCCAGGATAAATTGCGTATGAAATATAAAGAGTGGACAGAAAACAACGACACGCAGCTCAAAGGAAGAGCAAGAAGACTGCTCTACGAATGGGAGAAACTTTCCGCCATAGCGGACAGAAGAAACGACATCACCATCGAAGAGGCAAAATACAACTTTTTAGGACTGCCAAACAAATATATCGTTGGATACGATATCAAGTCGATTTGCGGGGTGGAGAACATGGAGAAACTCAATCAAGAGGGGGCGATAAACAAACCCATTTTCCACAGAGGATACAAAATGAGCATCAACATTCCCGACAACTATCCCGACATCAACGCACCACTCGCATTTCAATTCCTCTCGAAAGACGAAGAGAGAAAGGACATACCACACCCATGGCACCCGAACATAAGGTTCTTCGGAGATTTCGCCGGAAAGGTGTGCATAAATTTCACTGACACCTACACCACCATCGCCTGGGCGGTGGAAAGAGTGGCGGAATACTTAACATACAATCTGTATAAGGCCACAGAGACACCACCATACCCCGAAGACCTCAAAGTGGCTAAGTGGGTGAGACAACAGGCGGAAAAATATAAATGGACACAGTTCCAACAAGACGACTATGAATAGGATGAAAGTTTTCATAACGGCCCTGATATGCGCAATGACGGTAAATGCCGCCAAGGCACAGTCGTTGTTTAACATCAGCGTAAGCCAGGAACAACCATATATCGACCACCTCACACTGGCCGAAAATACGTATGACATGGACATGATGATCAAATTCGTCTTTGACGAAGAGAAAAACCAGCTCTCTGTCAGTCTCATCTCATATCAGCACCTCTTTGTCTTCAGAGAAGACACAAAATACAAACCGGCAATAAAAAGAAGAAGAATAAGAACGGAGATGCTGCCATACGTGGCAACGGAAGAGAAAGGAAGCAAATTCCAACTCGCCAAACAAGTGTATAGGGCCATTCCGAAACCAAAGAAAAAATACATCTTCAAAAGATGGATTAACTATGAGGGGCTGCAGCCTGTACCACAGGAATATCAGATGGTTAACGACTTTGTGGAGCAGACTTTCGATATCGTTAATAAAAAAGACACCGTAAGGATTACTCTCGGAGACGTGTTTCTTATGCAACATGCAAGCGACAAACCTAAAGACTTAAACAAATACAAACTCTTCTTCGGCAAAAACCTCGACAGAGAATATATCATTACCATACTCAGAGACCCATGCTTCGGGCAATCAGAGGGTATAGCGGCTGCCAATGCCGCCTTAGAAACGGTGAAAAAGGCTTACAAATCCTTCTACAGCAAATTCCAGGGGAAAATAATCGACAACAAAGAGGAATTTCAAATCTTTAAAGAACTAAAAGGACTGCTCACAGCACAGTTCATGCCTAAAGACACACTGAGCAAATGCGACAGCGTGCAAAACGCATGGGACGAATATAACGCATACACAGACTCCTTGAGAAATATAAAATGTAAATATGTGCCTGCACCGCCACCACCAACTATAACCGACGGGGCTGATGGAGAAGCAGCACCTAAAATAGGATCTGACCACAGAGTGATACTCAGCGCAGCAAGACAATTAGACCGTTCTGTGGCTAAATGGCTCTTATCAAAAGACCCCTTGGAAAAACAAGATATAAGAAAACTATGCAACAACATCATAAATAACACAAATAAAATGATTAAGGCACAGGGGCTCATAAATGAAGAGCAAAGAAGAGCATACGCCGTGTATAAAGCGGCAGTGAGCTACTACAACTCAAAATGCAGATGAAAAGAATATTACAACTCATATTAGTCATCACCCTGACAGCAACAAGCGTCAAAGGGCAACAAACGGAGCAGCAAGATATTGCCGACCCCGTGGAGATGGCTATGCAACAGTTGGAAGAGAAAAGGAAACAAGAAGTACAAAAACAACAAGAACAAACACAGCAAGACACAAAAGACATAGAACAGCCTGCCACAGTGGTGCAACCGATAATAATTTCTGGTACACCCGCATACGATATCAGATTTAAATTGCTCGAATTCCAAAGTGAACTGATAAAGTTAGCTAAGACAGACCAAACAATCAACCCCAATTCTGAAACAGACTTGAAAATAATGGTAAAAATGGGGAATAACAGAATACAGACGATGAAACAGGCCATCAGCTCATTTGACATAAAATGGAACACCTACTGTCAGGCACAACAGGCCACTATATCCGAGGAAGAAGACCTGATGACCAAAATGGCTGACATTCAACAACTAAGACAAGTACTTGTTGACAGTCTCGAAACACAAGCCAATAAATATAATATGCTTGCGGACATAAACAAAGCCGAAAATATTATATTCAGCAACAAAGCAACATACGAGAAAATGGAAAAAGAAGCGATAGAAATGTCCATAATAAAAAAAACAGCGCCACAACTCGAAAAGGTTAAAGGAAAAGAACAGATCCTTTTCACACAAATACAAACAAGCTTCGACAAGGCAAAAGCTGCTTTAGAAACTTTTCCACAGCTGAAACAGAGAATAAAAATATTAGAAGATAAATATGTGGAAATAGCAGGAATATCTGCTAAAATACAAGCAACAGAATACAAACCATTCATACAGAGAATAAAAGATTATCTTTTAGGACTCGCAGCAACCGCAATATTATTGCTGTTTATAAATATGGTGGCAGCAAAAATAAAAGCGGCTAAGGCAGCAAGAGACACTGCAAAAAAATACAAAGACATGCTCAACAAAGATGAGAATGGAATAGAATACCCAACAATATGAAAAATAGATATACATACATAAAAGACATACTGATGTGTGCTATCGCATTCATCAGTTTGAACTCATGCGAACAACTTGATAAATTAGTGAACGGTCTGGCTGAAGAAAACATTCATGATATTGAAAAAAGCATGGAAGACATAGCCGGCAAAAAAGACGAAGACATGAAAACAATCAGTTTCAATGTTTCTGAAAACGCTAAAATTCTCGTTGCAAAAGTTGACATAACAAAAGAAGCCAGTATTTACGACCTCGCTGATTCTAATCTGGTAACTGCTACTGTAACAGAAACGGTTGGAAAATATTCAAAGAGGGAAATAAATAATCCACCACAAATATTCAGAATAGAAAACATTGGAGAGAAAACCACCGACTCTCTGAAAATGGTAATGCTGGCACTCGTGGATCTCACACTGCCACCGGATATTATCGAGCAAGAACAAAATGCGGTGAAACAAATAAAAACCTACTACGGGAAAAACCTGTACGTGAGCTTTATGTTCGGAGATAGAACCACTGAAGATATCAGAGCCACAGACTATGTTTGCGACAACTATTTCAGACACCACGACGAAAACCCGCCTATGCTCTACAGGTCGATAATTGAGAAACTTGATGAGATGGAAGAATATGATGGCATTTACGCTGGATACGACCACCTAGGATTGGTGATATTATCTGATGGAAAAGTGTATGACAATGGGTTTCCTATTGACCCACAACATTTTTTGATGCAGCAAACACTGATATCAAAAATGGAGCATATAAGCAATAAGATAAATATATATTATGTAAATTACAATGTAGAAGACAATATTGAGGTAAACGTTGATGATGACTTAGATATGTTGCCAACAGCGGAAGAGATGGCGGAAAACAACGCAGACAATGATGAACTGTTGACAATGAGCCAACCTGACGAAGATTCAAAAGACTCGGAGGATTTAATGCAAATGCTGTGCAATAAAGGACATGGGTTGAAATTTGAATCGTTTCGGTTTGAAAAGATTTTTAAAGACATACAAAAATGGTCAGGACATTCATTTGCTGATTACGAAATAACTTTTATCCAACCAGATGGAAAAGTGTTCGTTGGAAACCAAAGACAGTTGCATTTAAAATTTAATACTGTAAAAACTGGAGAAGAAATTATAAATGGAACAATTAAATACCATATCGGAAGTGTATATGACCCTATAATCATTTTCGGGAAACCAATAAGATTAATTGTTTTAGGAGGTATTTTTATTGGTATTTTTGTCTTACTCATAGTGTATCTGATTTTTCAACTCGTGGAACCTTTTATCAGATATCGCTCCTTCTGTAATAAACATCTTATAAGATATACGGGCAGTAAAATGAGCGTGGATGGTAATCTTGTGCAAGAAAACTGTTATCTCTGCAAAGGAAATTTTGTGGAGGGCGATATGGTTGTGGCAGCATGCAAGCACACTATGCACGAGGAATGCTGGAACGAAAACGGATACCACTGTCCTGAATACGGGCGCAGATGCCAGCATGGCTCACACTATTATAACAAAAAGAACCTCTTCGACCCCGCAAATGCACTTTTTTATATGAAATGGGTATTGGCGGCTATGGTAGCTGCATTGGTGGCTTGGGTGCTATTCACAATAGTAATACATCCTCTGTCAGCAACGTTGCACGAGAATCTTTTTCTAGCCTTGGAAGGCATAAAGCCCGGCACGGAAGAGGCAAAACAATATATGTGGGACCATGGTTCACAGCTCAAGCAAATGCCATCTTTCGGACTTTGTATGGGGTTATGCCTCACATTCGCACTCTGCTGTCTGTCGGTGCCATATCGCAAAAGCAACGGTAAGAGATGGCATGAGATAATATTCCGCGCTGTCATTGCCGGAGTGATGGGATACTTAAGTTTTTTGCTCGGATGTGGCATATCATTGGCATTAAACATCAGCGGCAACTCTTTCTTCCTTGACGCAATCCCCTGGACACTTGCCACATTCGTTATCACATGGACAGTGACGCATAAAACACATATAAAAGTAAAAACATTGTGGATTGCCTTAGCTGTGGTATTTGGACTGTTGGTAATGTATCTTTGGGGCTGGATTTTCGGTGTGGCACAACGCGACATCAGAATTCTTACACTGTTGCCTTTTATGCTCTATGCCGTGAGCTTGGCAGTGTGCATAGCAAAAGAGGCACCACGCTCAGAGAGGTATTTCCTATCTATGGAAGGACCGATAAAACCTCTTGACGTGGCTCTGTATAAATGGTTTATCGACGACCCCGACGGTGTGGTCACTATTGGAAAGTCGGTGGACTGCGACCTGCAACTGTCTTGGGACACAGAGGGAGAAATTGCTCCCATCAGCGCCCATATCTATGCTGAAGACGGATCACTATACCTACAAGCCACAGACGAAGGGGTGTACGACAATGAGAATAATATGATGGAAGAAGGCGATAAATTCCGACTCTATCCAGGAGTGAAATTCACAATAGGAAGAACGACATTCACATTCGTTGAGAAAGATGTGAATGGATAATGGAAAGCAGCTTCGCTGCATGGAGAATGGAGAATGGATAATGGACAATGGAGGCTGCTGCGTGAATTGAGATTTGAGAATTAGAAGTGCAGCCTTGCTCCTGCCATGAATGTCGCTCTCGGCATTGTGTATCCGTAATTAATCTCGTATTTCTGTGCTAAGAGGTTCTCGCCTTTCACGTATAGCGATGCCCATCGGCAAAGGCGATAGGCGATGCGGGCATTCACGAGTACATAACTGCACTGCTCGCCCTCTGTAGTGTCGGTAGCCACGAGCGTGGTGAGGTGGTTTATCCAGTCAGCGCCCACGGATGCGGAGAAAGGACCATTTACATAGTTTATCTCGCCATAGAGCTTATGGCGCGGCACGGCGGTGATGTCGTGTTTCTTGTGGATATAGCTGTAGTTGGCATTCGCCTGCCAGTGTTTGTTGATATTAAACGCCCCTTGTAATTCGATACCGTAGTTCTCCACCTCTCCGGTGTTCACGTTTTTCATCGCCACGGTCTGTATCATATTATCGCCTTTCAGATAATAGATGTTCAGTCCATAGCGCAGGCGGTTGTCTAATGCCTTTCCTGCGAAAGCCAGCTCATAATTCCATATTCTCTCGGCCTTGAGGTCGGCATTCGCGGGCTTGAACATAAAGAGGTTCATCAGCGTGGGGTTGCGGAAGCCCTTGCCGGCGGTGAGTTTCAGCGACATATCGCTGAGCAGGCGGAAGGAGAGTCCGAATTGCGGCACAAGCTCTGTGCCGGCCACGGAATGGTGGTCGATGCGCAGTCCGGCCTCGGCTGTGAGCCATTCGGCGATGTCCTGGCGGAAGTCGAGGTATCCTGCCACCTCGGTCATCGTGGTGTCGGTGAGCGTGGTGTTGCGCCCTGCCCCGGCGCTGCCGAGCATCTCCTCATAGTCGTTCCACGCGTTGCCTCCGATGAGTTGCAGGTCGAAGCCGGCGGTGATGCGGTTGCCCTCGAAAAGGCTCACGCTCTGATAGATGTTCGCCCCGGCCACGTGGTCCTTAGAACGGAAATAGTATTCTTTTGGCGAGCCGCCCTCCTGATAGCCGTCGTTGATTTTATGACGGCCCCAGTTGATAAAAAGCGACGCCCCTCCCGAGGTCTTCTCGTAGTTGTTTCTCACCGCAAGCGAGGCGATGCCGCGGGTGATTTTCTGGTCGTTGTCAATCATTGGGCTGTACACGCTTCCGGGGTTGGAGGCGTTGAAATGGGTGAGGTTGATGTCGCCAAACATCATCCAGTTTTGCGAGAGGTCGTAGCCGAGCTTGAGATAGCCGCTTATCTGTTCGAAGGCGGTGTTTGCGCGATGGCCGTCGGTGCGGTTATACGACAGTGAGGCGACGCTGAAGAAGCGGTCTTTCCTTATTCTGTTCACGGCTTCCGAGGTGAATGTGCCATAGCTGCCCCCGGCGATACCCACATCGGTTCTTACGCCGTTGACCTTTGTTCTCCTCGTGATGATATTTATCACGCCTCCCATGGCATTGCCGCCGTAGAGCATCGACGCCGGTCCGCGCAATACCTCCACCTTCTCGGCGAGCATCGACTGATAGGCGTCGCTGATGGGATGGCCCATAATGCCCATATATTGCGGATGACCGTCAACGAGCACCATCACGCCGGTGGAGGGCGACCCTCCGATGCCGCGGATGTTTATCTGCCCGGCAGCCCCGGTGCTCACGCCATAGCCGAGGATTCCTCTCTGCGTGGAGAAGAAGCCCGGCACCTGCTCGTTGATAACATCGAGCAGACTCGTAGTGTAGCGGCTTTCTATCTGCTGGCGGCTGATTTGCGAGACGGTGAACGGGGTGTAACGCTGGTCGGTCTCATTTCTCACGCCTGTCACCACCACCTCATCCACGTTGGCATGGCGGAAGATGGCGCTGTCGCCCTTCTCCCCCGCCAATATCGTGTTTGTGCAAAAGATGGCAGTTGCCGCCACCAAAACCATTCTCCTCATAATATTTATATGTAATCTCTCTAAAAATTCTTCTGTCTGTTTCTCACTGCACGGCTTGCCGTGCCACCTCTCACTGCAAAGCTCCGCTTTGCCCACTTTGTCCTCTATACTCTCCCGGCGTACACCCCGCGCGTTTTTTAAAGAATCGACTGAAGTGCTGCGAGTATTGGAACCCGAGGTCATAGCTTATTTCCGCCACTGTCTTTTCAGTGCCTACAAGCATTTCCTTGCCTAAGTCCACAATTCTGTCGAGGATGATGTCCTGTGCCGTCTTGCCGGTGAGTTTTTTGATGAGGTCGCCGAAATAGTTTGGCGAGAGGCAGGCCTTGTCGGCGAAATATTTCACCGTCGGCAGTCCTGTGGTATGCACCTCATTGCTTTGCATATACTCGTTGAGGTTGTTCTCGAAATTCTCGAGAATGCCTTTGTTCTCGATATTGCGAGTGGTAAACTGCCTGTCGTAGAACCTCATACAATATTCGAGGAGCAGCTCGATGGTCATTACGATGATGTCGCGGCTGTGGTGGTCGATATCCTGATTGCTCTCGGCACGGATTTTATCCATACAGTCGATAACAATCTTCCGCTCCTCATCGCTCATGTGCAAGGCCTCGTTCGACTTATACGAGAAAAAAGTGTAGCGGCTCATCTTGCGGCCCAAGGGAGTGCCATTGACAAGCTTTTTGTCAAACAGCAGGGCCGTGCATCGGGGGCGCGTGCCCTCCGGGGTGTGGCATCTCACCACCTGTCCGGGGCCTATCGACACTATTGTGCCCTCGTCGTAGTCATATTTCGTCATGCCATACTGCATCTCGCCACATTTCTCGTGTTTGAGAAACATAGCGTAAAAGCCGAAATTCGTAACGTCGTCAACAAGTCCTGTGGCATCTTGAAGCTCCACCACGCTCACCAACGGATTGTAATTCTCAAGCCCGTAAAGCTCGCAATAGCGGTCAGGGCAGTCAAGGTTGACAATCTTATCCATACTTCCTTCTTTGTTTACCATTGCAAAATTACGAAAAAAACTATTTACCACAAAATATTTTTCCAAAAATCTATCAAAAAAGCCCTAATTTTTCATTTCAAGCCTCCTCGCAGACTTTCACGGTGCAAAGGTACTGCCGATTTTTAATATCTCCGATACCATTTTTACGGAGCTAATAACCATTTTTACAGAAAACGTGAAAAAACAAACTTTTTCATTAAATATAAGTACTTTTCCTAACAAAAATTTTGCAGTATCATATAAAAGCTGTACCTTTGCCAACGAAAATGAAATTATTGAAATATCGTTAATTAACTAAAGAGGTCTTCGTGTGACCTTTAGGTCATATGAAGACCGAGTTGTACGGAACAAGCGAATATCTATGGGGATTAACCACGGTTTGAACCATGTTAGAAATCGTCAATAAGGAAGAAAAAAGGCG
>Ga0065711_1046419_pt1 | contig 12901 bp, 9 predicted proteins | sample Hoacrofraction12_FD_59098 | JGI IMG/M metagenome (GOLD analysis project Ga0065711, IMG submission 59098) | Hoatzin crop microbial communities from Cojedes, Venezuela - Epithelial fraction 12 v2 (version 2) | ecosystem: Host-associated > Birds > Digestive system > Esophagus > Crop | place... | reverse complement strand
AGCCCCGCCTGGCCGCGGTGCTGTGCAGCCTGCTCTGGGTGACCCTGCTTGGGCAGGGGGTTGGGCTGGGTGACCCACAGAGGGCCCTGCCAACCCCTGCCGTGCTGGGAATCTGTGAGCCAGGTCTCTGCTGCCGTGGGGCACCACCTCTGAGCTGCTTCAGCCAGCCAGCAGGCCTGACCACAGGGTGACAGTTTCACCATCGTTAGTCCACGTGAATAATTCAACAGAGCTGCAGGCAGCCTGCGACAGCTTCTCAAGAGGTTTTAGCTGTGCGACAAGTTGGAAAGCATAATAGCTCTCTGGTCATAACGTGAGGGCTCCAAAAAATTGTTAGGAAGAGCTGGATTTCAGAAGGGAATAATTTAACTCGTTATCACTCCTGAAACTTGGCAAGCATTTATTAACACATTAATTTTTAGCAGGTCAGATTTTTACATCCCACACTGACAGAAAAAGAAATCCCAGTATAATTGAGAAGATTAATTCTGCTAACTGGTATGGGTGCATAACCATGGCTCAGTAATCCAGTAAACAAACTTGGGGCCTGAGGATACTGATAAGTCATGTTTACGTTAACCCAGTGTGTTCTATGTTTGATTGTAAGGAAATACACTTCAGATATATCTAGGAATTGGAAGGCAAACTCTTTCTTCCACTCCATTCAGCCCAAGAGACTGTAGTCCCCCAGCAATGCCAACAGCGGCTTGTATTTTTGGCTCCTGCATCATCTCCTTATAGTTGCTGGCATGGGAGGAGAGGTCTAGGGACAGAAAAAAGAAGAGTAGCAGCGGCTGGAGCTGTCTGATGGCACATACCTGGCAGGCAGCCCCGTGGGAAGCTTTGCCAGCTGGCACAAGGAGAGCAGCCCCTATCCTGGATTCACGGATATTGGCCTTATCAAAACTCACTGTTATCTCATGGGATCAGGTTTAAAACTGTATCTTAAATTCCACTACAAAAAATCCTCAAGAAAACATGTATTCTAATGCTGAATTATGATTACTCCTGCTCTTAATATCCTGGAAATACTTTACACCCAACCATTTTCAATATTCATTCACAACTATCCTATTGTAAGGACAACTGGTAGGCAATAAGTGGGCATTCCACTGGGCATTTACATTTAGTGAAACAGAAGAACTGTTACGGATTTTCAGTAGTTTAGTATCAGCTATGTAGCTCTTCAAAATGTGCCTCCTGTGAGTCGGTGGTGTTCATTTTTTATATAAAATAAAAATAAATACATTTTGTATTTTCTTAGGTTCAGTAGAATCCAACTGTACCAGTTGGATCAGGGCCTTGTGAGGCCTGTTCCTGTGTGAGGAACTGTAGAAATAGGGTAAAAGGCAGCCCTCGCTGCGAAAAGCTCACGCTTACCTCAAGACAAGATACAAGGTGGGAACGTGGTACAACAGAATTTGTGGGGAGAAAAAATAGGAATGTAACAGTAGTGAGAACAGATGGCTATATGAGTTTATATTTTAAGCAATTCACAGATGTATAAAAATATATTTATATGTCACACATAATACAGCAATAAAAATCTGATGCTTTCAGGCACTGAGTATTCCAGGTCTTGAATTAGCAGGCGTGTGGCAGAGAGGTGTTTCACCTCTGATGGTGCCTGATCAAGTCACAGCCAGGAGATACCAGAGCCAGAAATTCCTGCTGTGTGTCACATAAATATTTATAATAACAGGGATGGTAATAACATCTGCTGGGTGCAATGGCACCAATTAAATATCACACTGGGAAGGTAAGATCCTGAGGGATTCTCTTAGACAGAAACAACTCCAGCTCAGCAGAGTGACCGTTGTTGCACATTCTGGTCGTTCCTGTCTCCAGGCTCTGTGACTGTCATGTCTCGGGCCAGGGGCTGTTCCTCTGTGCCCCCGTCAGGTTTTTGTCTGTCTCTGGCACTTCCTGCGGTATCTAATCATTGTCCTGTTTTGGATGATGCTCTGCGATAACCTGTGGTTAATCATACCTGGCACCTGAGCTGCATTCTGATGTGGGATGTCTGGTATGTCTTAAACGCAGCCAAGTTTGGCCTCAGTGTTTGAATTTTGATGTCTGGCATCTTACTTTTAATGGAGAAAGTCAGACAGAAGAATTTCCTATGTTACGATTGACCAAGAAATTTTCTTAAAAATACAAAATAGCTAAGAACAGCTATTTATAATAATTCTGTCTGCTGATCCCTTTTTTACTTCAGTATCACTTAAAGTGTTGATGTAAATGACACACTGATGGCAATATCTGCACTCTGCGTAGCAACATTCGGGGCTTCTAGCACCTGTGCAACTCTTGCAATGTAAATACAGCAGAAGGACAGTTCCCTAAATACGCCAAGAGAGCAAGATTTCTGGTACCACGTGCCAGAGCACTCCATGGAGCGGATGAGCTTTTCTGAAAACCCTTGAGGATTTTGCAAGTGCTCTTGTGGGTTCAAAGCCCACAGGTTCCTGCAGCATGAAATCTCTGTTTCACGGCCGTTCTTTCCTTCAGAGGTCGTTGCCCGTGGGGCTGATGAGCACACCGGAGGATGCGACTCCGAGACTCCCTGGACTCAATGTGCAGAGTCATTGCCCAGCGCTGGCTTCGCTGTCGGGGGGACAGCTCCAGGGAGCTGCCGCTGCTCAATGAACTGACTGTGCCCATAAATCCTGCCTTTGCACATTCGGTTGCTATTTAAAGTTGCAGTGTCATTAACCTGTTTCTAACTATGCTGGGCAGGGAGATTACTTTCTGAAATGTGCCCCTCTCTAGGCAGGAGAGGGAGGAGGTATGCAGACAACACGGGAGAAAAAAATGGGGAAAGTACTGAAGGTTCAATGGCACCGACACTGAGCTGCCTTGGGTCAGCTCCTCAGAGACCTTTCGCGCTGGGCTTCCACCCGCCAGCACTTTTCTCTGCAAACGTGCTGCTTACGAAACGAAGGTGTCACACTATTTAATAAGGGTCTCAATGTGAAACTGGAGAAATGTATTCAGAGCTTGCTTTCCATGGCTTAGGAAGGATTGAGTCCAGGAATAAATGAGTAAAACTTCATTGCTAAGACTGCTGGCTGCTAGTGCCCCAAACTCCAGTCAGTCTTCCAAAATGACTAGCAATTAAGTAGCTGATAGTGCTAATGCTGAACATAATGATAAACTGGGAGCACTAGAGATGGTGTCACCTGGCATTTTTTAAAGGTGTGTTTTACTTTTTTCCCCTAGCTCTCTCGCAGAACATGCCCAAAGAGAAATCAGTCACGTCATCTGTTCTGTACTGAAAAAAATTACAAATGAAAACACAATTCAAATTGGGCATAGAAGTAGTAGTAATAATAATAATAATAATAATAACCCACAACCAAAACAAACAACCCACACTGGCTACTGAATTCCTGTATGTAGAGCTGTCAGCATTTTCAGTATCAGAGAAAAATTAAAGTGAGAGGCAGAAACATAGAAGGTCCTTATTCAGGCGAAACTGTAGGCTGGAAAAAAAAAATCTCAGCGATAAGGAATATAGTCAATAGATTTGAATCACTCCCTGCCTAGGATGTGCTGCCTCCACTCAGTTGTACCTTCAGTAAATGCAAGTTTACACACGGTACTACACTAAGATAACACATCAGAGGTGGCCAGGTTGCTTTGCTCCTCTGCAGAGGAAACAAGCTCGCGTGAAAGTCCATGTTACTACTTTTGGGGACACAAACCGGTTCTTCTAAATTCGGCTCAGGTATTTCTAAATAGCACTACAGTCACAATGTAGACACAACCTGAGATACTGGAAAGTCTTTTGTTCCGTTTTCTGCATTTCCTGATTCAGAACAAAAAGTAAAAAATTTGACACCGCCTATGAAATAAAATGTCTGAAAGAAACTGTGATCTTACCAAAACAGGTTTTATTCCTCTAATTAAAGCTTGTCCTGATGTGATTCTTTTGCCAGGGCACCTGGAGTTTGAATTTCTAGATCATAACCTAATTCTGCCGAAGAAACAATGCCACACCTGCAGTACAGCTCCAGACTGCAATCCAAGAGCAGGGCAGGGTGTCTGCGGCGGCGGAGCTTTACGTCACGACCCGATGGAAAGCGGTTTACTGGAAAGTCTGGATCGCCGCTGGGCTGCTGCGCATTTCATCTGCGTCTGAATCCATCTGGCATTACTGAATGAAATATTTTTAAAATGCAAAGGAGGGTTTTCTCAAAGCTTTTCTACCTTCTCCAAACACTGGTTGGCCTAATGGAAGAGACTGTCCGTACACCTACAGAGACTTCCTTAAAAAACAGCCAACCTAAAATGAAGAACATCCCAGTGTTTCTCTTCATGACAAGAACAAAACCAGAACAGCCAAGTGAAACAGCACTTGCTGCAGTGAACCCCAAACATGAGCAGGGTACCCTGCCGGTCTCTTAGAACTGGTATAAAGAGCAAAACGTGTATTTCCCACCATTCCTGTTGCCTGTACGCTGCGTTTATGTGGTGGTTTTCTTGCCTTGTGCTGACTGGTGGATTTTAGTGAACCGGCCTCGTCACAGCGTGTTTTAGAACATCAGGGTAAGGAACTCCAGGTGAGATCCCATCTGTTGTGATATTTCAGATGACTTGCTTGTGAGAAGCAGAAATATGGGAATCCCTTCCTAGGCATCAAGCAAGGCAAAACTCAAAATCTCTCAGTTATGTTTCTCTGTCTCATAACTTCCCAGGCAAGACAGGTTCTCTCATTCCCTCTTCTATATTTTCCCTGCAGGATAAATTGCTGAATGTATTATGAGATTATATTTAGATGGTGAGAAGGGTCTCCTCCTCTAGCAAAGTCACAAAAAGTATTTGTTTCAGCTACTTCACAGGTAATGGAAGATCTGGCAAGATAAAAGTATTTATAAAATATATAAATTTAGTACCAGTACGGGTGTAGGTCTATTCTAGTAAAACCGACGCAGACACTCAATATTTATATCAGTAACTAAGAGCAGACCCTGGCTCTATGTATTAAAATTCCAAGCTTGCGTAATATCAGACTCCTTTGGTATCCACCATATAAACAGACAATTAGAGGATAGGACAGAAAGCTGAAAGAAAAAATATGGAAATGCCAGTTTGAAGTGTTACTTGGCATTCGCATGAAGGAAGCTTCCTGAGCCTCAAATCAGATCAGTCTTCATTAGGTCAGCTGCTGTAAAAATACACTGAAAGGGATAAGGCATCCCCAAAATCTGTAATCTATATGGATGCCCAGCCACAGTTCCCATTGAAATAAAAGGTAAAAAACAGGCTTTATTGTTAGAATGCTGTTAACTGAACTTAATTTATGATCTGTGAACTTGAGATGAGCACCCCTTTTCTAGGGGGGGCAGCACTGGTGTGGCGTTGCTATGGGACTGGTGGTGTTATTGGGACTGTACCCGCAGCGAGTGCCTGCCGGGTGACCGTTCCCTGCTCCAGCCTAGAAAACTCTGCCCTATTTTTAGATTCTCAGCTCACATTTCAGCAAACGCCAAGTATCTCCGTGTGTCAACAGATCCCGAATGTCTCCTGGTGGCGCGTCAAGCATGTCGACGTAGCGGGGACGTCATTTGTGCGTGCAGTTTGTGGAAGCTCACATCGTTAAATATGTCACTGGAACATATTCAGTTGATTTAGAACAAACTGGGATGTTTTCCTTTCCTGGGCAGCCAGCCAGCAGGCCGTAGCGTACAAAGGAGCCGCAGCGGCAGGCAGAGGGGCTGTGGGCTGATGGCTGGGTGCGGGACGGTGCAGTCCCCATGCCTGGCTCGCAGTCCGAAGCCAAACGGGATGAGAGGGGAAGGCTGTCACCTGCACCAACCGCGTGTGCACATCACACAGAATCCTGCAACTTTCAGGAGGATTGTGGGTAGTCTGGGTGGAGAAAATAGGGGCTGAGCTCCTGTCCGGTGCCGAGCCACAGCCCTTTGCCCTTCCAAGATGGGCTCCCGGGCCCAAACTCCTGGATCTGCCGACTACGAGTACAGGCACCGTGGGGAAGGGCATGATGAGGAGTGACTGTAGCCACAACCCTCAGTCTCTGCAGACTTTGGGATTTGCTTTGGGATTACAGAGTTCAAAGTTACCCACTGGGTACCACTGCCACTTCCAGTTATCATGGGAGCCCTTTCACAGAATCCCATCTATACACTTATGCCGATTTGTCTTTAAAGCTGTCTGTTTTCTTCCTGCCAGCTCTCCTTAGCAGGCTTTCCAAAGCTTGATTGCTCCGGTTGCTCCAGGATCCCCCGATTTCTGAATTAATTTGTTAGTGATCAGCTGTTGTTTGGTTTCAGTACTAACTCCCATCCCCTCTGTGTTCACAGGCAGTGATTGTATCCCCTCCTGTATTCATTTTGCTCGTACGAGGTCGGTCTCCATCTCTAATACCGACTGTCCGTTCCCCCGACCATCCTCACAGCGTCCCTGCAGGGGGGCTCCTCAATGCTTCTCAATGTGCGTGACAAGAATTAAGCGTAGTATTATTCCACGTACGAATGGCACCAACACTTTCCTGTCTTAGCTGGAGATAGATACCTCTTGCGTTTTAAGACACTTTTTTCGTCATGTTTGCACGATGCCTTCCACCCACAGCCATCCTCTGATCAGCCAGGTTACGAGTAACTCATTCCCCTCTGCCATTGTTTCCTACCGAGCAGCTTCCAGTTTCCAACAGATTTTTTTTGCTCTTTGTTCGTGTGTGCATGAACTTAATCTTTGTACCATTGAATTTCATTCCAGTCTTACTACTCCTGTCACTGAGATCATACAGTTTTGCATTCATAATGCCTCCTAATTTTATGTTACATCAAAGAACCTAATTGCAGTTTTAAAATTTCTCTCCTAAAGCCTTGCATTCTATGAAGGGATGCACACTTGCATGTAGCATTTATAATTTTTTTTCATTAACATAGCCACTGTTTCATATTTTGAAATCATATGACACAATCCTTACTTTATTGATATGTTAAAAATTCTCTCTGATGGACTTGTGGCTCAGTTCAGTGCCTCCACAGTTCGGTGAGGAGGCTGACACAGTAATGACAACCTGTCTGAACAAAGCCTCTCGCATTTTGCTGCCACGTTTCATGGACCGACACGCCGAGAAGCATCTTACATGTTTAAAATCCGTTCACACAGGCAGGCTGCCCCGAGGCACGAATTTCCAGTGCTAGGAAGTGTGTGCAAAACAACAAACTAGCCTTAATTACGCAGCTATGATGTATGTGTAATACACGACATCCAGGAGCAAATCATTCTTTCAGGAAACATTTGTATATTCTTCAGACTTACACATTTGTTGCTGTCGTGCCCATCACTTCCCAATATTGTTTTTCCTGTATCCGTTTTTCCTCCTTTTTTTCTATTTGCTTTTGTTATGTTTCTTTGGGAAATTTTCAGTTGGTTGTTTTGAGTTTTGTTTGCAGGGCAGTTATCCAGCTCTGATCCTTCAGTGGCTGTGATGGCTTAATTTGTAAACACATGAAATCTAATTATCTCTCAAGTTTGATGGAAAACTATGGAAACTAGAATAAGAGGGAAATTTAACTTTTCAACGTTTATTTCACTGCAAATTCTTGAGATCGCTGAGCTGGTGAAAACGCCTCCATTTCGTAGCACGGAGGGGTAGGATTTTCCGAGAACCGTGTTATCGGGGGTATGATTCACGTCAGAGTTCGGGGCAACACGATACTCCGGATGCCCTCGGCTGAGGAGATTGCAAAGCCCGTTTCTGTTTGAATATCCCAGAATAGCACTATGAACCATACATTAGATGACATGCACTGGCTATTTAGAGCAGCCCAAAGAATAGCCTGTGACAGACACCAGCTAGGACTTATTTTAAGCCCGTATTCATTTTCGTCTTTGGCCAGCATTGATGAATTGCAAGACACGCCACTGTAAACAGAGTCTGAGGATACTGGGCGTACACTGAGATACAGCGGAGCGGCAGATTTGCAGTGTGTGAGCACTTCCACTGAAATCCTGCATCTACTGAGCATACAGATAGTAGAAAAAGGAGGATGCTTGAAGTGCCAAGCAAGGGTTTATCTGCGCAGCTCCCCAGAGGAGTGAGTTTGGGGCAAGTCTGGAGGCTGCAGGCTGAGATCAGGACTGACGAAGGCACAGATCGAGTAAAAGACTGAATGAAATCAAGATGAGGACACTTTGAAGAACAGACACAATCACCCAGAGCATACAAATTAACACAGATGCACCAGCCTTTTCCCCATTTTCTTTCTACCCGTGGTGTTTGAGAATTAGGTATTTGTAGTGCCTGCCACGCTACAGCAGACCTGTTCGCAGCTCAGAGCAGTGAAACGGTATCAAGTGTATCGACAGCAAATAATTCCTTCTTCAAAACATAGCCAAGAGTTTTAGGCCACATATTATCATTACATTTTTAATACGTTCTCTGACTCATGTTTTCTTATATAGAGCAGTGGTGGGTCAAATATATAACCGAATTCTGGAAGTCTTGAGCATATGATGCGATTAAGGAACTTTAATGCTTTTGCAGTTTTGTTTACATTGTCTTCAAAAGTCTGAGAATTTCTGAAACGTTTTGTTCTTAGAATAGTTGCCAACCATTTTAAGAGACAAGCTGTATCTTTAACAGCCTTTTTTTGATGATTCTTCTTCTGGGTTTTTCTCCTTAATTTAAAATAAAATTAGCGATTATTGTGATAACAAAAGAGAATGAAAAGTATTTGACTATTTACCACTTTACTGATAAGCAACAGAGTAGCAACACACACAATGTTCAAAATGACAAACACAGTATGTTTAAATAAGAGATATTTATGTCTGATAGGGATTCACAGATTACGTATTTAAGTGCAAAGGAAAGAGGCAAGTTACTTGCTCAGAAGAAGCCAAAGTCTCCCTTGATGTAAGAAATGAAATTATTTCTTTAAATTAATACGGCCTGGTGCTGTGCTACCTCATAGCTGAATTTTGCCTCGATGTTTCTTAATGTACCGAGACATTTCTTCTAGTCATACATCTCTGTTAAAAGCAAAGGTATCAGTGCTGTAAACCCAATTTGAAAATGTGCTAGAAAGCTTGTGAAAAAAATGATAAACATGCAGATTTCTCCCCATAATTTCCAGCATGTAAAGTTTATTTATTCTTGATTTTCATGGTCCAGGCCTTCTGGAATAACTAGATCCCGTGACAGAATTTTAAAAATATAATGTGATAAATACCTCTGTTAATTAAAAGCTGAAAACCGCTGAACTTAAAATTCACAAGTTGTTGGCAATTCCAGACCAGTACTAACTCAATTTCAGAACCTAAAGGACAGTTTAACACAGAAAGCTCAATCAATGTAACGACTTCAGCGCACACCCGAGCAGAGGACGCATCTGTGGGACACCACGAAGCCAATTCCAGCTTTGAAGTTCCTTGGTATCTGCGTGCTCTCGGCACGCTTCCTAAGCATCCGCAGCACATCGCAGCGACGTTTTCTGCCTCGGTGCTGGATCTGTCTGTGGGTTCGTGCCAGCCCGGTGAGGGGAGGGAGAGCAGCAGAGCCCAGGGGGGTCCGGCAGCAGGACAGGCACACATCCCCGTCCCCCCAGGGACCGGGTCAGGCGTAGCCCCCAGTGAACACTGCAGTGGTGGGGGGGCCGGATATCAAACCATCCCACAGGGGATATAAAAGGTAGCAAAACTTGTGTCTGTTCTTTCTTTAGGGCCTTACCATCGTACTGGGGAATGGACAGAGATGCAGTCGAAGAATGTGCTTTCAGATCAGGCTGCCCGTTATTCCAGACATTTTTTCTTCCCACTCTTTCTTTCTCCTTTTTTTTCCTCTCACTTTTCACATCTTCTCCTTCCTTCTCTACGCATTTTACCCACCACATTGGCATAGGCAGGCTTCATTTCCCAGTTTATTTATATTATCCATGCTAACATAAGCAATGAAGAACTTAAGTCTTACCTTTTGAGTATCATTTGTTTTTAGATCACTCCTCTGAGGGTAATTGTCACTCTCTAATAGCAATTGTTTCAGACTGTTACAAATTTAGCAGCCAGCAAACACTGGTTTATTCTGAACTCCCATCTGGAAGGATCATTGCCACAGCGAAGGCCAGAAATGTTGACCAGGGTCTGATCTCAGCGGGCGTATCTATATTGGAAACTGGATTTAGATAAGGCAAAGATGCTTCTGGCATTCCAATTCCTTTCCAAATGCAAAGCTTGTCAACTATGTATAGCTGGTCGAACAGAGAACCCTGATCCTGTGTGGGGAAGGGGGACCATATGGGAGCAGCAGAGCGGATGTTACCCGCAGTGCTCCCCAGGCTGCAAGGCACGGAGCTGAGAACGGCGCCCGGACCATCGGTGAGCAGGCTCCCAGCACCGCTCCCGAAACCATCTCTGTGCACGGCTTTGTTCAAGCTCAGGGTGCGATGCTGCTTCACCGTGCTGACACCCCAAGAGGGGCACACTCACCAAATTAAGGATAAATGCCTTGGTACTGGGTGATGTGCGCAGTTTTCTGTGGGATTCTCAGTGCCCTCAGCAATGACCGTGTTTTTGTAAGATACTGAAAGTGAAAAATCTGTGGCAAAAGGAACAGCCAGTCTGAATGCAAACAGGATTCATCAGAAGTTATAGGAGGGGGAAAAAATATCAAAAAAAGCCTATATAGAATTAAAAAAGGCATATATAGGATCAGCTACTTATCATGCCTTCAAAAGTCAAGCGTGGTCAGACTGGCAGGTAAAATCCAGTAAGCTGAGTTACCCCAACTGGTGCTTGGCTGTTTCGTTTCACAGTCGCTCTCTCTACTGCAAGTCAATCTTCACCAGGGAAGAAACGATAATGTCTTTTTAAAGAATACATATTCCAAGAGTTCAGGATAAGCAAGTGTCTTTCAGCTGTCACCAAATCCTAATTATTTCTTAGAAATATTTATTACAGTCTTTTCATGTTTTGTACACTAGAAGTCTCACTTTTTACAAGACAAAACATTCATAAAGTAGAGGAGAGCGGGGAGAATCATGGAATCTGTTCTCCTTCAGACAACGACATCACAACACCTCAGGTTTTGAATTGATTGATTTCTTTTTCCCCCAGCCGAGGGGTTGTATGTGGTGCCCAGAACCGTCGGTTTGGGCTGGTGGGGCCCCTCTCTTCCTGCTCCCTCCCACACCCATGGCAGGTCCCAGGGCCGTGTCCCAGCCCAGGGTTAGCACCCCCTCGACACTGACCCCCTCTGCCGCCAGGCTCTGGGCTCCCCGGCCCCACCACTGGCAGAGTCTCCCCTTCTGGAAATGAAAGTGAAAAAAAAGTTAAAAAAAAAGAGGAAACCGGGTGAAGTTCCTCCTCGCTGTTCATTCTGCCTTGGGGATGTGTTGTACAATGTTCTCCATGCAGAGCAGCGGGCTGGTTTCATTCCTTGGCACCTGGCTCTACGCTCAAGGACATGCGAGGTGAAACAGTTCATAATTATTCTGTCATTAGCAGCGTGATGCAATTCCCAGCCCACCGACAGCTGCCAGAGCGGCGTCACTCAGCACGCTGCCAGGAACGGCAAACGCGCGGGGCTGAGGCTGCTCAACCGCCGCGGGGACCGGAGTCCTTCCTGCTTTAAATATTGAATTTCTCTGCCTTGTGTCTTCTGTATCATTAAAACAAGGAACAGTGATGTAAATATAGGGCTGGGAATTTGGAAACATTCTGTTTATAACACATTACATGGCCGTGTTTTAGGCACGTTTTCTCTCAGAATGAAAAGCGTTCCCAAACATTAAGTTTCACACCATCCATGAATGTCAGACAAGTGTCAGAACTAGGTTTGTGTTAGGACGAATCAGCCAATCCCTTGTGCTTTCTGCCCAAAACGCTCCCCTTGGCAGAAGCCTCCCTCCCCTCCTCCCTGCTGGGTCCCCGGCGCCATCCACCCGCAGCCCACTCCCATCCGCGCTGCGGCTACAGAACGTGCTGGGGCTTTGTGGGATTTTTTTGGTGTGGTTTGTTGGGGGTGTTTTTTGAGCTTTTTAGGGATTGCTGATCCCTGAAAAAGGCTTTTCTCCAGCAGGCTCACAAAGTGCTCGGTGGCCAAACGCTGCCCTGGAAAGCACGATGCAGCTATACAAATACATACTGCAGTGATAGCGGCCCAAGCCCTGAAGGTAAATAGACTAATATTCAAATTTTATGTGTTGATTAGAGAGCGATTGTACTGCAAATCCTACTGGATGTAGAGAAATCATATGCGATATTTTGTCAGTGTCATAGGTGGAACCAAACTGTCTTTTAATCATCTTCTCAAACTGTGAAATTATGAACCCAGCCTTGGATTTTCTTCTGTAATTCTGAAACAACCAGAACACGGGCTGGGTCACTCAGACCAGTCGTGTTGGAACCACGGAGGTCTCCCGTGTTTACCTGAAAATTCCCACATGGAGAAATGTTTAACGAGGACTAAATACCTCTGTGTGCACACACGGACGGTTTAGATGTGGCGGTTTTATCTCCTGGGTGTTGCAGAGGGCTAGGAAAATCCAGCAAATGGCAGTTTCCCTGCTTCTTGCTGTAAAAGCCGAACGATGAACGACATGGAGACGCTGTCGCCTTGGCCGCTGCCTCCCTCAGCAAGACCCTGCAGCACTCGGGGCCCTCAAAACAGAGGAAGGGATTTCATTGTCACTTGGGGAGGGACGAGGCAGAATCACCAGCGTGGCCCTCGTGAGTTGATCTGCCACAAAGCCACAATATCCTGACAGCAGATGTAATGACTTGGGAGGCGTTCATCGTTATTCAGGAGGCGTTTATAAATTGGGAGGCATTTACTTATTTTAACCAGGAGGCCTTTAGGCCCTTTCCTGCAAACCCTGCACGTTTTTCCCGAAAATCGTGATTTTTTTTTTTTTTTTTTTTTTTTTTT
>Ga0065711_1046418_pt1 | contig 12901 bp, 8 predicted proteins | sample Hoacrofraction12_FD_59098 | JGI IMG/M metagenome (GOLD analysis project Ga0065711, IMG submission 59098) | Hoatzin crop microbial communities from Cojedes, Venezuela - Epithelial fraction 12 v2 (version 2) | ecosystem: Host-associated > Birds > Digestive system > Esophagus > Crop | place... | reverse complement strand
GGGGGGGGGCGCGGGGAAGAAACACTTCACCATCACAACAAGCCGTAATAGACCATTGATGCTGTTATTTATGAAGGCACTTCAAAAATTGCTTTTGTATCACCTGTTTAAGATACAGTGTAAAGCATGCTGGTTTTTGCTCAGGATACACAGAAACATCAAGAAGCACTGACTTTCACTTTTATGGTTGAATCAAACAACTCTTAAACAACAACAACGAGATGCACACCTTGTTCTTTCAACTTGGGTAGCAATTTGTCCAAGACTACCATTTTGCCACTGTTGGTGACCAAATGCATATCTGTTGTGTAAGGTGGACCAGGTTCTGCTCCATCAAAGAGATACGGATGATTGCAACATTTTCGCAGCTGCATCAGGATATTCAACAGTCTCATTTTGTCCAGCTTCCCAGCTGAATTTAATATATCTATATCCTTCATTAATATTCGTGTATACCTACATCAAAGAGAGAAAAAACTTTTGTAGCTCTAAACAAAAGCGGGCCTTTCTTTAAACAATTAGTCAAGTTTCCCCCCCTCCTCATTTCCATCAGGTGACTCTCCCCGATATGCATGGTTTTGTCACCACAAAAGTGTCACAGGGAAATATGTATGATTTGGGTGTACACCAGAAGGAATTAAATGAAGTTCCACGCAATACTCAAGTCACAAGCAGCACATTCCTTCCGAGCCTTAAACACAGCACAGTCAAGTATGTGAATTACCATTCTCGTTGCATTTTGCTGAGACCCACATAAATTTTAACTTCCTTCTTTGGAGGCAAGCTTTTCTCTACATCAGCCTTAATGCGACGTAGAAGGAATGGTCGTAGCACCTGAAAAAGATTGCATCATTAAACGTAGTTTGGAAACTTAAACACTGAACAGGTCAACAGACAAAAGCAAGGCAGATATTCTCTATCATAAATGCTCAAACACCAGACCTATTACCAGATCACCTGAAAGAGCAATCTATATATGAACAGGTTATTATACATGGGAATATACACGTGCTTTCTTTGGAAGAAGACTCAAAGACCAGGCCAAAATCATCTTTCAGATAGTTCTATGCCCCTTGATTCTATTTTAATTTGGCTTGACTGAAATATTTATAGCCTCTTCATAGCTACTGTTTTTAATCCAAGCATTTCAGAACCCTGAAAGCCAGAACTATCAACCCTTCTCTCCTCTCTGAAAGAGCTTCATTTTCAGGAAACAGATCATCTTCTGAGCTTCAACAACCGATTCCGGAAGTCTACCATAGTTTCTGGAATAAGCTGTCTTACCAAAATACTTTGTCACAAGGAGCGTAAGAAGAATTATTAGAACCCAACTTAGGCAAAACGTAACACACAAAAAGCAGAAAGACTTACCATATGCAAACGTTCCACCAACTTTTGATCCCCTAGACAGTTGTTTGTATCAAACCATGAATCAAAGTCCTGTATCAACAAAATCACTGGTATGTAAGAGGTTTCCTTTCAAGGTGCCATGTCATTACAATGGTGAATAAATACAACTCAAGTGATTCCCTTACACAGGCAGTAAGTAAAAGAATAAAATTACCCTCTTTGGCCGACTTTTATGGAAAGCTCTAACACACCTTCAAAAAGCAAAAAAACCCAAAAAAACCCCACCACCACTAAAAAAAACAAAAAAACCCAAAACCAAAAACCCACAAGAAAACCTCCATACCATTGAAAGAAAAAATAAAAGAATCAATATGCAAGTCCTTTCCTGTTGAAAAAGATTCACTCACACCAATCCGCTGGACAAAGTCCATCTGGAAAAAGCGTACTACTGCAGCACTTGATGAAAAACGAAAAAGGAAAATTTTGGTATAATGCACCACAAGGCTTCCCTTTCTACAGAGGTTACTCTCCCAACTCATCAGAACAGTTAAGCACGTGCTTCACTTTGTGAAGTCCATTGCTCATTATTTAATATCTCCCAATTTACAGGAAAGAAGTCTTAAATAAACAAATATAAGAACAAAGTTAGTTGGTTTAGCCATCATAACGTTTAAACCTACTTTGAAATGCAGTGGAGATCATCTTCACATTATGATTTTTAATACCTCATACCTGCTAAGCTCACAACAGCCCTCAAAAACGGCAAAATTGAGAAAAATAGGCTACCCTCCTATACACTTCACATATTTGACACATTTCTAACTGTCAGTCTATTGCTATCAGTAACTGATACTCCTAACCACAGATATTCAGGTCTATTTTCAAATCTGGAAAACCAGCAAAGTTCATTTAACCTGGTTAGTAGAAATGAACACTTACTTCAGATGAGTTAAAGACATCTGGCAAAAGGAAGTTAAGAAGTGCCCAGAGTTCATGTAAGTTGTTCTGAAGTGGAGTTCCAGTTAATAGCAGCCGATTTGTAGTCTTGAATTCCCTCACAATTTCTGATAACTGAAGGACGTTGAGACATGAGCGAATATAAGTGCTAGTCCCCACACCACCACCCCATAACCCACACAAATCTCTCTTTCTGTGAAAGTACAAATTACCTTTGATTTTTCATTTTTAATCCTGTGGGCTTCATCTATAACTAGATATCTCCAGTTAAACTTTTTGAATACTGATTTCTCTTTGATAAGCATTTCATATGATGTTACGCAGACATCCCATTCTCCAGGCAACAACACATCTCTGACAAAGGCAGCCTAGACAACAAGATGACAGTTAGTTACCGAGTTGGCTACTTTGTCAAATCTAGAACAAAAAGAACACACCAGTGCTCTTAAAATTTTAAAACAACATTGCTACTAAATTTGAAAAAGGAGATTAATTATGGAGGCAATGTAACATACAATCATTGTAAAGCCTGACAATTTTGTCAGTGCTCAAGATGCCAAAACCCTTGGGGCAGAACAGAGAAGGAATTTCATGTCTAACTTGTGGCTTTGGAAACTGCAGACAACTACCTACACACATCAGGTTTTCAATAGCTGAACTGTAAGATCAGAACTCAAAATTAATTTTCTGGAGGTTTGCTTCGGGTTTTTTTGAGTTTAGAAAACTGTAGTTTTTGAATATAAAAAAATAACCTCAAGCGCAGCTCTATTTGGTTAACTGAACAATTGCTAGAATGCTGACATTCAAGATAAAAAGCAGACACAGTAATCACAATTCAAAATACAGAAATATATAAATGTCAAGAACATTGACACATTAATATCAACTTATCTCATATAAGCAAGAAATATACTGAAGCAAGAATAAAAACTTATGGATTCAAAAAAGATGCATCAAAACAAACAAACAAACAAAAAATCACAAGATATCAGACCTGGACCAATGACCTCCAGAACTATTTAAAATGTCATCAATATTTTTGTAATTTCTAACCAAACAAACTGTGAAAATAGAGCTAGATACCCTTAGAATAACAAAAAATCTGCTGACAAAAGCAAATGTTTCATGGCACCAGTAACAACACTTCCTTCCATACATAAATGGGTAACTTCAGCTGACAAATCTACAATGTGCTATCACATTGTATATTTTTTAAGTTTTCTGTCCTGCACTAAAAAAAAGTAGCGAAGAACTGATACTGAAGTAACAAAAAGAGAATGATTGAGGCAGTTAGGCCATAAGAAGCTGAACAATACTTTCTCTTTTAACTGATAAAATTCAAGCCAAGTAAAATACATGTGCCTATCACTTTTACCAACCAACCCACCTTGCCCCTCTCCAAAGTTTAGCTGACAGCTGTTTTCAGAAAACAGTTCCCCACCTACAGACCCGATCATCCTTTTAAACATGGCTCTTATAGCCAATACAACATACTGTACTACGTAGCGCAGAAAACAAATTACTGTTTTACAGATTTATACATTCATACAAATGACAGCAGTTTACATGAAACACTTTCCTGTCTTAAGATTTATCGGGTTTTGTCAGTCTACACAGTGTATTGCCTTCACAAAAGGAGAGAGAAAACCTTTGGTCAAGAAATTATGAGTGTAAAGTGATGACACAATAGCAAGGCAATTTATGTGTGAATTCTAAGCTGGGTACATTTTAAGTAAGTAGCACTTGTAGCTCCTACTGTTTAACCACTACAAATATCAATACAATATCCTTTCCTGTGAACGAAATGTAAAGGGCAGCAAAATCACATGCTGAATTTAGAGGAAAAACCACCACATCAAAACTTACTCGCTGGTCTTTGTCACCTATCAAACAAACTGCTCGAAGTGTAGGTACCCATCTCTTGAATTCATTCATCCAGTTATGCAGAGTGGACTTAGGAACTAACACCATGTGAGGACCAGGAATATTTCTGTAGTGTTTCATATACCCAAGAAGAGAAATTGTTTGCAGTGTCTTCCCAAGACCCTGTAAGAGATGTTAACGTGTCAGAAAAAAAGAAAAAAATTTGGGAAACACATCTAAAAAACCCAAGAGTGAGCTCTGAGTACAACACGGAAGACACAGCAGCCTGAACAGATGAGTGAGATATATTAAAGACAGTGCTACTCACAAAAGGCACCAAAATCCTGGTTAGGAAAAGCTTGTACAGCTTCCCACATTTAATAAAAAAAAAGTACTATGAGTAACATTTTCAAACCTCGGATTATGAAGTTAGAATTTTGCCTTACCTTTCACACAAAACACATTCTTAGATGTGCAAGAAAACATTTCATAAAGTTTTCTCTGTAAACTAGGGTGTAGTCAGTCTTTACAAATTGGACATATGCATTCTTTTAAACTTGAAATAAAGTGAATAAATTAAGAACCCTGTAAGGAGGCTTTTACAGGCCATAACATGATGTCAGTCCTTGTGAGAAGAAAGTCAAATATAAACAGCTGTATATGTCTAAGAAGAAAACAAATACTGAGCTTCTTTAGAAGTACTTTTTTTAAGCGTTCTGTTCTTTATTCAACAGAAATACTTAAAAACCTTGTATCTTCAGCATGTAATTTAAAATAAAATGCAGGAGGACATGCAAAAACACAGAGAGTTCATTATCACTTAAATAATTCAAAAATATTATGACTCAAACACATGGGATTTTAAAAACCTGAAAAACTATCCGTGCAAGTTATTTTTCCTTCTAAAACTCAAGTATTTGTCTTCAAAATAATCACATTCTATCTGGTGTAAGATGTGGAAAACTGTTTACAAGCTGCGTGAAAGGCATTACTAAGTTCAAAAGGATTAATATTTAAGAATGAATTAAAAAATATTTAACAGTAAATATTTTAACTCCTCAATGCAAGATGCATTTTGGAATACCACAAATTCAAGGACTTACAAAGTTTCCCAGTAATTTTTGTTAACACAAGCCTGCTCCACTTAGAACTATACTCAGCAAAAGAGGAAAATTGCTCCATTCATAAGCACGTACGTTGAAGAAAATCCTTGATCTATTTCAAAATTAAACAAGTTACTAAACAATAATTTAAATTCATTTGTCTCTAATCTATCTTCAAGAAGTCTTATTATGCAGAAATTACCAGAAGGTGGAAAGGCAACATACTGAAAGATAATTAGATTTTATTTTTTCCTTATCTGCTCCTTATGAAAAACACATACAACTAAAATCACCTAGAGGACAGAAACATATCTGCCTGTCAAACGGCCACATCCCCATTCAGACTTTGTCTTTCAGGAACAAGAATAAAAAAAGAAGCAAAAGCTACTACAGTCAGGGCTGACTGAAATGTCCATGGTCATGGTGTGAAAGAAATTTTAAATACAGCTCTCCAGCTACATCTATCTTTGCATCATTTTCCCCAGAAAATTTCACAGTGGTGTAGCTCTCGCTGCTGAGATCAGTCCATACAGGACACTTATATCCTGCTTCTGCATTTTACCCTAACAACAACAGGAAGCGTTCCTGCATTTGTTGCTCTTTTCATACATGACACTCTCTCCAGAATGGCAGCTTAAGAATAGCTAAATAATAAATAACAAAACAGCTGCAATTTAGAGAACACAGGACACGTTATTCTATAGAACAACTCACCTCTACTGAATTCTATTTTTCTAAAGGTCGACAGATTCCCTTTTTATATGCCTATACATTTTATTTAAGGTATCTGTGACACTTTTAACGTTAGTGACTTAAAACATACTAGAGAAATAAGATTTGGTAAATTATACATTGCATTTTGCACTATTAAAAATCCCATATATATAGCTGAACAAAAATTGTATCACATGCGTTCACAAGCCCCCAGAAACATGGGCTATGTGCATACCATTTCATCTGCTAGGATACCATTGATGCCATTTTCATACAGAGAGATGAGCCAGTTCAACCCTCGGACCTGATAATCACGCAGCTTTCCCCATTTAACATCTAAAAGACATAAAGAGAGTAGATGAAAAGATCTGTAAAAACATACCAAAGCATTTCACCATCCCGTACATGCTAACTGACACTGATTATCTAAGCTACAGAACAAAAATCAAGTAGTAAATTTCATGCAGTAAATTCCAAGGACAGTGCAGACTGGAGACAGCAACATGTTAAATTTGTTTCTGCAAGCTGCTCCAACAGCTTTGTTTTCTGTAAGAATCCAAAATACATAGAAAATCTAAATCTACCACCACCCCCCAAAACAGAACACAGTCAAACATTAAAACAACAGAATACTGAATTTTCTGTTAAATGAACTGTAAGGTGTTAGGTACTTTAAACTGTATCAGAAGATAGGTTACATATGTAAAAACTGTAAGATGATAGATTTAAAAAACAGCTAGCTCTTTCCTACTAACTTAAGTATAGCGATTGGATTTCTAAGGGACAAGACTTACCGGACCATCTTTCCAGCCTGAATGAAAATAAACAGTCCCTCGCTAATACATTTTGTCCCATTAGAACGGTGATGGATTTTTTTTTTTTTCCCCTCCTTCTCCTATCCCCCAAAACTGATTCACTGTCCTTGGGAAGGATGCAAATAAACTTAATTTTAAAACAACATTTTGAGGGAAAAGAACAAGGGAAAAAAAAAAACCACCCCAAAAAAACAAAAACCAGAAAAGTGGAAACACACATGATGGAGATTCTTCAAATCGAGTGCAGACATTAGTTGTCTTGGAGCTTTCTGTTAACAGCTCCTCATCTTCTTCCTGCTCTGTTCTACGATGGCGGTAGCTGAAAAAGTGCAAGAAAGAAGTAAATTTCCAGCTAAACTGAAAAGACGTGAAACTGTTCCAAAATTAAATCTAACGGCGTTGCAGTACAGAAGGCAAACACCCAGTGAAGCTTCTTGCTAGATTCTGCAAAAGAACTCGGGTTTGCCCGACCAACTGAATTGCTGCTTTTTAATTCTTTAGAGCCACTAGCTCCTTAATAAGATGACCACGTTCTTAGCAGACTCAAATATTAGAGCAAAGTGACAAGAAACGGATAGATTGTGTGCATCAGTACTGGCCTTTAACTACAGGACAGGGAATGACACTGTATTTAAGAGTTCTGAAGCATCTGCCAAACGCGAGATATGCTGTAACCATACAAGCTGCACTGAAGGCAATACAAATCCCTAGAGTGATTCTCAAGCTGCCTGTAAAATGCTGTATACTGATGCTCTCCATGAACTCTTACAACTTACAGCCACGAATGCTCTGCTTTTCTGCCCCCGCTTTTCTTCATGCTGGAATACTTTTAATCATGGTAGTGCTTTACCATCAACACAAAATTCTTGTAACTCCTAGAAATCTTAAACAACCCTCAACTTACAGGTGGGCAGCTGGAAAAAAACCCACAATTATACAGCATAAAACATACACCGAAATATGACTAAAGACTAGCAAGTTTAACTTATGCTTCTAAAGTACAATAAAATCCATAATTACAGTACAAGCTGGCCTACATGTCATCACTCACTCGCCAACTGACAGTAAATTCTGTTTCTCATCCTTCTTTATTCGTGGACGTCCAGGCTTCATTTTCAAAGGTGAAGTTGGAGTTTTCTGAGCAGCAGGCTGAATGAAATGAGCAAACAGCTCAGTCTGCTTCAATAGATACTCAAATCTGTTTGCTCTGTCTGTTTGCTGTTGACAAGAAAAATTAAGTGGAACAAGTGTGAGATGTTACAGTACGTATTCATTCAAAAGAAAGAGCTAACAAATGCTTTTCAAACAATACAGATTCACTTTTCTTTATATACATACCTACCATAAGACAGGAGAGTTGATTAACATGAACAATATAACTGGTGCTGACAGATTCAATATTCTTTCATTGGGTCAAGGTTAGTCTTTGCTACGCATCAAGATCGAAGCTGCAAGACAGACCTGCGCCAAGACTGAAATCTGACTTCGGCACACAGATTGCATGAGTGTCACTAGACATGGCAACATGTCACAACCTTCTCCTACCAAAATGGACAGTCCCACTCCCAGAAATCTACCCCTATCCAGCACCCGCAGGATTATTCAATGAACTCATTCATCTCACCAACCTGGCCACGACTATTTTCTACCGCATTAGTTTCCCGCCTGCTCAGCGAGATACACCACCTCGCCGTGGTGCCAGATAAGCAAAAGAGCTGGCATGAAAGGGGGCGGAGAGGGCAGAAGAGCCCATAGCTAGAAGCCAGAACACCTCTTTCAGCAGCAGAGACCTCTTAGATATGCTCAGCCTAACTTGTCAGACTGCCGCCTTTGATGCGAGTTACTGTTTCTGCTGGGCAAAAAAAGATTACAGGAGACCGTATCAGTATCTAAAAGGTTCAGTTCCTTTGAGACAGGTTTCATTTGGAATCAACACACCTTCCCAAAGGCCACATCAAGACTTCAGAACAGGCAACTGAGACAGAAAACAGTTCCAGGCTTAACAACAAACACCCTAACTTTCTGCCAGCTGCCACAACATAACCTGGTATTTAGCAACTTGCACAGTTACAGGAAGTCACTTTTCTTAGTAAAAAGGAACATATGTTCCAGGCTTCTGCAAGAGCAATGCCAGCTCTGTGAGTGTTCTCCTCTTTAAAGCAAGCAGTTCCTGCACTATGTACAAGACAGGAGGCGAGAGAAGAAAGAGATCCTGTACATACCACAAAAAAGTCAGACTCTCTTTAATTGCAGTTTAAGCTTGACTGACACAGCTACAATCCACATCCACTGAATTCATGTTTTCCTGCCTGTTCTTCAGAGTATGTTTTGTGTTTAGTTCCTAACAGCTTTTAAAGTTTCAACTAGGTAAGATGTTACTACTATCCAAATTGCTGATCCTTATTTTTTAAGTACTTGTTTCACCGGCTGTGCAAAAGAGAAGTAGAAGAGATACACAGCTCGTTTTCACTGCACTTCAGGATATTCCTTTAAGAGACTAACAAACATTATCTGTATCTTTTAGATAGGACACAGACAAGAACAGGCTGTACTCTGCAACCTTGAGCTATCCTTAAACGCACAGACAAACTTTTCCTGTTTTCTTTTCCAGGGCATCTTCTGACTGTTGTGACAGTAAAATATCATTCTCCTTGTAATCATGCTCGCCTAGAGACTAGGAGAGACAACTCCAAGTTCACTTTCCTCAGTTTGCCAGGAAGTAGCACAAAGAAATTAGCAGAAGATGACTGTGTTATTTTCAGCGGCAGGAAGAAACAACACAGGAAGCAGCAAATTTTAATAATCAGTTTCACTTTCCTATGAAGAAATTCCACATGCAGTCACAGACACTGGAATTACAAACAGGAAGAAAGGGAAACAGGAGGTACAGACAAAGAAAATGCGATGAGATGGCAAGGACTGAACGGCTCCCATCTCTTACATTCAGGATTATTATAAAAACTAAAAAACAAGGAAAGTAGTAAGTTGTCTCCTATCTAATTCAAGAAGCACAGAATCTCACAGACAACAAATCAAATTTCAGCTAACAAAATCCCTTTCAGTCTAGACAAAGTAAAAGGGTTGAAAAGTCGGCCAAGGCTTACATTCAGCGCTTCTCCTAAGTAGCAAACCTCTCCTCAGCCTCCTGTGAATTTTGAAAGCTAACTTTTACTTACTTTGACCCGTAAACTGTACTGTTTGAAACAACCTGCCTATTTTGAAGTCCTCCTACTAAAGCGTATTTCAACTGAAAATGAATGCAGTACCTACTCAACGCCTTATGTCAAACCTTTCTTTTTACTGCTCACTGCCCTAAATAGAAATTGATACCCTTTTCCTACTAAGGATGGCTACTCCTGCAGTTCAAAAACAAGTTTGGAATTGTTTTCCTGTATTCAACAGCAATATAAAAAAGGTCCTAGACCACTTCACTTCAATTGATCCCATACATTGAGAAAGTAAAGTAGCAACCATTTAAATACTTCTGCACGCTTTGCTAGAGGATCTTTCCATTTCTGACTGAGAAAGGGAATACTCGACTCTTCGTAATTCCCCTCACCTACAGGAAGATCAACTTCACAGATAACTTCAAAAGCGACTTGACAACTTTTTAATTACACTTTTTCCCCTATGACATTTGAGTATTTCCCATTACATCATTCTTCTAAATCTGGAGCCCCTCAAAGCTCCGTAGAGCTGTATGACTATACTTGCTAGAAACAGCAAAACACATTAACAGTTATCCCCACAAATGACTGCAATGGAAATGGAGAAAGAGCACATGACCAGTGAACAACACGCTAAAAAGGAGAAGGGTCTTACAGTTTTCTCTGGATATGTTTTTGTTTGAAGCTACTTAAATGTTTTTTAATAACTACTCAAAGTTTTATAAATCCAGTTAAGATATTTCAAACAAGCAGAAAAGTCAGTCTATTTTAAGCAACTGCGTAAGTACCGGATAGCTGTACACAGTCCCCAATATTACACACCATTTTCTCTTCGTACGTCGGATCTGCTTCCTGGATTTCTTTTTGTTTTCCTGGCGATGCATCATCAAAAGATTCCTGAGATGAAAAAGCATTAGAGAAAAATTATTTTTCTGAACATGGGAAGATACCCATGTAAAGGAGAATAAGCTTGTTTCACATTACTATTTGTCCATATCAGATGGCACAGCCATCTTTTGCTGCTTTGATATAGTCAGCTTTCTGTTACTTACTGTAAAATTACCTGGAGGTGGATCAAAGATCCCTGACACAGGGTGAGGGACAGAGCTAGATCTCTGTAATCTGATTTAGCTCCATCATTAAAGCATCACATCAATGCGAATGAGAGAGACAGCTGTGGTCCAAGAGCTCAGCATGCTGCTCCGGGAGTGCTGAGCCAAAACCCTCCTAAAGCCAGCTCTGGAGAGTACTGTGGAAGAACTACTTCTGGTCCTGAGGCAAGAGTAGGCTAAAGTTTTCTCCCTTTTTCCAGATTACCCCAATCCCTCATCATCTTTATCAAGGGAACAAATCTAAATAAGAACCTGGACTGTAGTTTTGTCCTGGAAGCAGAGCAGGAATTTAGACAAACTGCATTTTTCCCCTATTTCATTTACCAAATCAAGTAAGTGTTGTTATCACCAACTTACCACTAGTAAGAGAAAAACAAGTCAGTTGGGAGGGGGCAGTCCTCCCTCATCCCCTTCCTGCCAAATCCTTGACATACTGCCTTCAATTATTCTTCCAGATCAGGGCTTTTTTTATCCTTGTCTCTCCTGTTACTAGGTTAACTCTTTCCCCATCATCTCCTACATGTAATTTCATCTTCTGTTCTTAAAACCAAAAACAATGAGATGATCCTTCCCTGGTAAACCACGCTAAGGCAGTATATTACAAAATAATTCTTGAGGTGGTGAGAAAAGCAAACAAACGGGACACTTTCAAAGTCATTATTAGCCATCTGTTTAATTAAGCCAAGTAAAAACTGAGCTAAATTCAACCTTTACTGGCTGATGTAGAACAAAGAAACAGGAAAGTAAGAAACAACACGAAACAAAGGCAGGCCAAACATGGGATGTTGGTGGGTGGGTATTTCCTCACAAAACTCTGGCAGGTAAGGTGTGTGGAAACAGAATAATCCTAACAAATGTTTCATCCACCAGTCAAAGTGCGAAGAACTAAGTATACACGATTTATGGCTAAAGATCTTCTAGACTCATACCCGAAAGTTCTTACTCATCTCCCACTGGGTTCAGCCAACACCCACCGACCAGCGAGCGCAAGCACAGTATCATTTAACTTCCACACGAAATTCACGTTTCTCCCGCAATGCCTGACACGCAGAACACAGACACGCAGCGGTGTGCCATCTGCCACAAAGACGACACGTGCAACAAAGATCACAACACCTTGCAACTTAGCTGAAGAGCAGGAAAAGCAGCCTCTCAGAGCGTCCAGACTCCTCAGAAGCTGTTTCGGGGTGAGCAGAGCACACGGGCGCCTCGGGAGCACGCGCTTCACCGCCTCCCCAACCCGGAATTGCCCTGTTTTTGCAGGTTCGAGCAGGACTTGCTACCCACAGTGCCTTGGCCACTTGCTCACCCGAAAACACGGTATTTGCAAATTTATTCAGATCAGGTAGGTTGGACCTTACAGCGTGACTCAGAGCGCAGAGAGCCCAGCGCCGAGAGCGCGACCAACCCGTTTCCTTGTATCGTTAAAGAAACAACGCTGCGACAAAATCAGCATCTCCAGGCAATCGCTCAAACCCCTTGAAATTCCTGGAATAAGCACCTGTTGCCAAAAATCCCCACAAACCCCTCAGACACCGCCTCCCCCCCCCGAAAAGTTTCGAACCACTTCAGGAAACAGAACCCGCCGCTACCCCTCAGAGCACGGACCTGCCCGTCGCTGAAGCAGGGGCGGCGGGACGGCTCCTCGGGGCGGGGGGCAGGACGCGAGGCGGGCTCCCCCTGCCCTCCCCTGGCCCCGCTCCAGAGGAGATAAAGGAACGGAGCGACTCGGCGGCGAGGCCTCCCCTCGCGCCCGCGGAGGAACACGGCGCCCGGGGCTGCTGTGAGCTGCTGAAGCGCGGCGGTGCGGTGGAGCCCCC
>Ga0065711_1046416_pt1 | contig 12901 bp, 6 predicted proteins | sample Hoacrofraction12_FD_59098 | JGI IMG/M metagenome (GOLD analysis project Ga0065711, IMG submission 59098) | Hoatzin crop microbial communities from Cojedes, Venezuela - Epithelial fraction 12 v2 (version 2) | ecosystem: Host-associated > Birds > Digestive system > Esophagus > Crop | place... | reverse complement strand
CCTCCTTCTTGCCCTTTTTGAAGATTGGAGTGACATTGGCCTTTCTCCAGTCCTCGGGCACCTCTCCTGTCCTCCAGGACCTCTCAAAGATGATGGAGAGTGGCTCAGCAATGACATCTGCCAGCTCCCTGAGCACTCGTGGGTGCATTCCATCGGGGCCCATGGATTTGTGGACGTCCAGATCGCTTAAGCGATCCCTCACACAGTCCTCCTCGACAGAGGGAAAGTCGTCCTCTTTGTAGGCTTCTTCTCTTACCTCCGGGGCCTGGGATTCCTGAGGGCCTGCCTTGGCACTGAAGACTGAAGCAAAGAAGGCATTCAGTCGCTCTGCCTTCTCTGCATCCTCCGTCACCAGGACACCCGCCTCATTCAGCAGCGGTCCCACATTGTCCCTAGCCTTCCTTTTGCTGCTGATGTAGTTGAAGAAGCCCTTCTTGTTGTCCTTGACATCCCTTGCCAGATTCAATTCCAGGTGGGCCTTGGCTTTCCTCGTTGCATCCCTGCACGCTCTGACAACATTCCTGTACTCTTCCCAAGTGGCCTGTCCCTCTTTCCACATTCCATGGACCTTCCACTTCCACCTGAGCTCCGCTAGAAGCTTCTTGCTCATCCATGCGGGTCTCCTGCCTCCTTTTCTAGATTTCTTTCTCAGGGGGATGCACCGCTCCTGAGCATGGAGGAAGTGACGTTTAAACAGTGACCAGCACTCTTGGACGCCCCTGCCTTCGAGAACCCTGACCCATGGGATTCCTCCAAGTAACTCCTTGAAGAGGCTAAAGTTAGCTCTCCTGAAGTCCAAGGTTTTGATCCTGCTTATCGCCCTGCTTCCTCCACGCAGGATCCTCAACTCCACCATTTCATGGTCGCTGCAGTCGAGTCTACCTCCAACCTTCACATCCTCAACCAGTCCCTCCTGGAACGGAGTAGTACGTTCTGCAGACAGAATACCCTATCAGGTACTTCAAGTTCTTGATTCCTAGGCAGTATGTTTCCCAGTGCTTATAACACTGCCTGTTCAGTCCTTCACTACTGAAATAATCATTGGCAGCCATTCTTGGCCATCTTGCACGGCTTTTAGTTCTGTGCTTTAATCTCTGACTCAATGCTCAGTCCTGCAGCTCTTGTCCAGTTGGAGGGAGCTGGTTCACTTCAATCCTTCCCTTCAGCAGTGGTCTGCAGTGATGCAGCAGCTCAGACCATCTGGTCCTTCCTGGCTCTTTTGTTTGTATGATACTCCGTACAGCACAGACTGTACAACAGTCTGCTGCCCAAAGGTCTATTATTCTCTATAGCCTGTTCACAAGCTGAAGTCTCTCTCTCCCCTCTTCTCCACTATTCAAGAAGCATAGAAGGAGTAGCTTAGACAATATGCTGAATTTTTAGATGGTTACAGTACTATGCAATGAATCCAGATCTTACTGCTCTTCCCTGTGGGTTCCTAAGCCAGAGCAGTAACTACTGTAAGAAAGCCCAAACAACCGATAGGTTTAGCAGACACACCCTTACCTCTTTCACAGAACTTTCTCTATTTGTAGACAAGTCCTTACCAGTACTCTTTAGTATTTGTTTTCTGAGGACCTGCCAGGCAGCTCTATCTCTGCACTTTAATCCTGAGGTAGAACATCCATAACCAAGAATGCCTATCATGGATGAGAGGGTAAATGCTGTGAAGCTGAAAGGCAGATTTAAGGTGCTGGTTTTCACTTAGGGTTGAACTATTTAGGCAACTCTTCATAGGTCAGGCTCAAAGACTGGGAAGTAGACGAGAAAATCCATTCACCACTGTAAATCAATGTTTCCCTAGCAAAGCACAGCACTGCAGAGTGCTGCCTGTATGCTAGATTGGAGGGAATTTAGAGTAAGTTACTGCTGGGCTTGTACCAGAGCAACCATAAGAGAATCTCTTACCTGTTTCTCTGCATCCTCAGCTCTTAGCTCTGCTTCTATCACTCTCTGTTCCAATTCCTGCATCTTCAGACCCAGAAGAGAAGGAGGGGAGAGGGGGAAATAAAGAAAATTAACATCACCAGGAAATTCACCTGTTTAACTCAGGAATCTTCCATTTATTCTGCAGGTCTACAGATCTTTGGCATCTTTTGGGTTAACTGGACAGCTTTGACCAGGAAAAAAAAAAAAAAGCCGTTGACCTTTTCCAGTCTTCTGCCCTACTTTGAATTTACTGGAACTGTTTTCTCATTAGTGAGCTTCGTCATTCATTACACGGGTCAAGGGAATAGTCCCAAAGTCTTGACCTCATCTCTACAATTTACACAGAAGTCTCTCTACAGTACACTATTCTTTTCTGGTCTTATTTCAGCTAGGATTCATTCACAACGGTAAATAAAAATTAATACATCTTGGAAAGCTCACAGCAGGTTCTCTACGATGCCACATTATAACCAATGAATACTTTGCTTTGGCTTTAAAAGCATCACAGGCTCATAATTGACAAGATTAACTATGATCTTAATTTTCCTATGCTTCTTTTCATTTTAAAGAGCTTCGCAAACTGACAATTCTGTGAGTCTTTATCTGAGCATTGCTGCTATTGAAGTCAAAGGACACCGAAAAGAATTTTATTCTAAACGTATGTAAATCACTTCATTCTCAGTGAAATGCAGATGTACCTGGGGTTCCTCTAACAACTTACCACTAGATCCAGTGTTTTCTTTTGGTTTTTTTAATAGCAACTAAGGATCTCATTCAGTGCCCACGAGGTCATCTTCCACCACCTGCCCTGCTTCGATGGGTCTCAGATTTAAGCCCAGTAATATGAAGTAAGTGACAATAAGTTTCATCCACTAAGCTGCAAAACTTGAGGAATGCGTCACAGAGTTTCCAGCATTTACTTGTGTTTTACTAATGAAGGAATGACATAGAAGCATTGACATCGGGAGATTAAGAGTCACACTTCAAGCAGAAAATAAACTATAAGAGGAACTGAGTTCCTTTTCTCTCCAACGCATTTTATGATTCTTGATGAAGAACTGGAGCCCAGTATTCAGGTTGGTCACTATGACGACCAAACCAATATTTCTGAAAATGGGACTTACTCCTCTTGGGTTGATCACCCAGAATGGAGAAGACAGCGTTCCCGTGTTTCCATTTCCCTTCCTTCAAATGGCAACAAGACAACTCTCCTTTTCATACATACACATTGATCATAAGGGCACGTTGACACCAATCGATAAACATATCAGGAAGGTACATATACGCAGACACCTCAATAGTCATATAACTGAAAAAGCCATGCCATAACAAATTCAAACCATGAAGATCAGAAAGTGCCACATTTAGCACGATACCTCTCAGATTTGCTTTTGCAGTGGGGCAATCAATGACATCACAGTCTTTGGAGCTTAACATCCAAATCAAGGACACTTCTTTGGCAAAGGAACAGAGAGATGCCATAGAAGATTGCGCAGACAGCCAAAGCTGCTCTGACCAAAGACCCAGTGTCTAAGAGTCTCAGTAGAGACTGAGCTCAAGGCGATCTAACACCAACAGCAGTGGTCTGGGTTACGACATCAGTCTGTGTCCATCATGAACAGTGATCTACCCGTGCATTTATCTATCAGTCTCCGGATAGCCATCACCACAGACAGGCAGCAGCAAAATATATTGGTGAAAGACAGATGCTAACTGGAGACATAATACACATTGTGAAACCAAGACTGTTTATGATGGTAGCTTCAGAGTCAAGGGCCTCTGCTAGTTTTCTGAGGAATTGACAGGGTTTACATTCACAGCACAAACTTTAGATGAATCTCTGGGCCCCCTCCCAAAGGCTGTCTTCTTAGACTAACTCAATCCTCCACAAAGCGGGCGATCTTCATTAAAGACTTGGGTTATTTTAAGAAAACAGCACTGTTCTGACTGAAAAACTCCTTGTTGTCCCAGCCTGATGACAGCTAGCTTTGCATTGCTAGCATTCCTGGATCTTGATCAGGACAGAAAATGTATGTTGGGACCATTCCTGATCACTGAAGAGTTATGAAACTTCTTGTGAAAGCAGGGTGACCTGGCTAAGTTCCAGTCAAATTCATTACTTTTGTCACCCTAATTCCCTCCATAGCCTTAAATGACCTTGTACTTTTCTTAACTTTCTGTACTACATTGTTGGGTTGTCCTACTATGAACTGTTAAACAACTGCTGTGCTTCTCTTGTACACAGAATGATTACTTCACCCATCCCCGGTGTCAGCTGTCTCACTGGAGTGCATTCAGATACAATACATCCATGCTTGTAAGGCTCTTTCAAATCCCTCAATGAATTAATAGTAATGCTTGGTATTTACATGAGCCCTTTCATTCAAAATGCTTTATAATTTGACAAATGCTACTAAGCAACTTGACCCAGGTCACATAAAAAAACTTGGTGACCAAGACAAATTCAAGTAACTTTTCTCCCAAACATTACCCCAGACAGCTCATATGGAGAGAAACAGGCCCAGCTGTGTAGCCATGCTTGCATGAGACAAAAGAGGCTTTTTCCCAATGTTCATTTTTATTGAAGTAAGACAGAAGCAGGTTAAAAGCTACCCAGATGGCCCTTCTAAAAGCTGCAAAAGTTCCTCCTATCAACCACTCACACAGGCTTTCGCTTCCCTGATGGCTCAGAACATGCTAAAAAGAATTGAGCAAAAAAAGTTCCTGCATGTCTCAGCCTCATTTTGTTCCTGTTGTTCTCTTCCAGAGCTCACTCCTAAACAGGTCATCTTGCTGCCAAGGCAACAGCCTGCTATGTTGCTCACTAGCAGAGGAGTATCCCTTTCTTTGTGTGCGTGTACGAGAAAGAGTGGAAACAACTGCCTGTTTCCAAAGAGACCGGATCCCTGCTGATGTTCACAACAAAGCAGGACCCAGGGGTCTCGCGCCCTGCAGTGGTCCAGCAGGATGACAGAGTTTTGTCTTGGAGGCTAGGGGCTGGGGTCCCTCTGCCACACCGTCTCGCAGCCAGTCTCTGCACAGCTTGGGCAGCAATGCTCTATAGCCGAGACCGGGCTACCAACATGGAAATTAACACCATGCAAACTAGGGCATAGGCAGTTAAACCGTTGGGTTTTAAATTCCTCATGTTCTGAACAGTGATCTAGATTATTCAATCTAAGCGGATTTTAAAAATCTGAAGTATTTAAACTGCTAGTGCACATTGTACTACCAATGCCAGGCATGAGAGGCTGGGGGTTTTTTTGTGAGTTAAAATAGTAAAATCTGCTTCAAAATCATAAAATTAGTTACAAAGACTAATTTAAAATGGGGAATCGTGTTTCCAAGCCTTTCAATCAGTAGCTTCCAGACCCCTGAGACAACCTAACTTCTGAGCAAGTATCACACCGCTGTTAACATTCTTCACTTTCACTGGCAAAACCTTTTTCTTTTTCTCCTGTTGCTTCAAACCATATCAGAGGATCTCAGGGGCAATGCTCACCACAGGTTGGCAACACAGTTTCATACTGTGCCCACTTCACATTTTTCAAGATCTTCTCCCTTGCCCCTCAAAAAAACCTTTTTGAAAATGCAGTACTCTTTCAAGTAAGTCTGCATCTCTTCAGTCTCACAGATAGAACTGTAAGGAAAAAAAAATAAAAATCACAGTTGCTATAAAATCAATTATAAAAATCCCTGGAGCTGGCATCACTATGCATAAAGCACGCACCTCCTTCGGTTCTGCATCACTGCCCACCTGAATGGGGGAAGGATGCAGCACGGACAGGAGCCCCAGTTGCTGTCACTGCTGGGGAGCCCTGTGCCGACCGAAGAGGGAAGGAGGATCTCTGAGCAAGTCGTTGCAGAGCAGTTGGGAACCTGGGGCACTGGACACTTCCCAACAGCAGTGTTCAGCATGAGCACTGCGTGCTGAGCACCTGCTCCGGTGCCTTGAGCTCACCTGCATCAGGAAAGCCTGCCGGAGCTGCCCCACAGTCCCTGAGGGTCTCCCCTTCCCACGTGACATTCAGAGTAGGGAACTGCAAACCTGCTAGCTCTTTGACCCTTCAACTAAGCCTACGCTGGAGCTGTTCAAGTAGTTACAGAGTAACCCGATCACTGAACCAAGCTGCTCCTCAATCTTAACAAACGGAACATTGCTTTGACTGAAAGGCTGGATTAATGGCAGCCAGTCAGGCCCCTTCCTTGGGGAGCCCCCTGAAGCAGAAGAAGATTTCATTCTCTGCCATGGCCCACAAACCTCGCTAAAGCAAGAGTCAGAAGATCTCTGGCAAGGCTGTTCTCCAAAAAGAAAGTTTGATAGGTGGGTTTCTTTGTTGTGTGGGGGGGTAGTCAGGAAGGTTCTCAAAGCAGAAACTAATAAAGCACGAAGCCACAGATTCCATAATGCAGCAAATGTAGAGTATTGCACTGAGTGCTGGTTGTCTTTATCAGACCTGGCCACGTCTATACATGACTGTTTTTAATGTGCCTTGATCTAAATGGACTTTACAACAACTTTCATTATTTTCCAAGGTAAGTAATCACTAAGGTCCATCTCAGGAGCTACCTTGAAAGATGAAGAGGGTGCTTAGAATTGTGTAATTTCTTAAAATACGAAGGGTGGAATGAATGCCTTGTGCAGTATGTGGCGTTAGTGGAAACATAATTACAATTGAAAGCAAGGATGAAAATTGCTCCACTCTGAAGTGGATGTAATTTTGATGCTTTTACATCCAAAACCAACAAACAAGAATATAGACATAAAAGTTACATAATACAAAATGGAGCAAAAGTGAGTATAGAACAAATCTGTCATCAGGTACAGCTTAAAGGCATTTGGAGTAAACTGCAGTCAGTTGTAAAGATTTCAACTTCATTAGAAAACTGTGGCTGAAAGAAACTGTTCTCACTTTCCAATAGTAATTGAATATCTGAGCAAACTTGAACTGGACTGTGATAATGTAAGCCATGTTTTCAAATTACAAAGAAACACCACAGCAACCTACAAACTTGGATATTATGTAACTAAGAGGTTAGTGAAAAAGTTTTACTTCAAATTGAAAAATAACTCAATTTAAGTTAAAGAAAAAACACCAAAAATCCACACCATGATGGAAACAAACAAAAAAAGCCACCAACAAAACTCTCAAATCTTTGCCAGTCCCCTCCCGTAGGATTGCAAATCATTTAGTACACTTGAAAGAGATTAGTAGGAGATGCCTCTAAAACCACAGATGCCATGCAAGTTTCTAACACCCAGATCTCAAAGTATCTCAGTGCTGCTCTTCAGTATCACCAGAATGTTTTGACTCGATATGCAATGTTATTCTAACACTATGGCAGCACATGTACCCCTGTCCAGTCTTTCAACATTACAGCATAATTTGCACTCCTGTAAGCTTTTCTATTGACAGGCAAGTCCTGATCTTGCTAGTTTTACCCAAAATATCCATCTTTGCTCTGCAGCTGCCTCGGTTACTTTGGATATCCAGAATCTTGCTGGTAACAGTGTATTCCGGTAGAGTCCAAATAACTGGTGATTTTGCAGTAAACAAGGCCAAATTCTTATTTTCACTAATGCCACTTTACACCACTCTGACAGGCACTTCTCTATATCTCACATGATAAGCAGAGCACAATGACATATGCAGTGAAGGAAGAGATCCTCACTGCAAGTAACAGTTTTATTGGATAGCTCAGTGTTAAGGGATTTTTTGCTTTTATGCTATAACTCAGTGCAAAGTAGAAGCCGCCACCACTGCCTCACCTTCTCAGCTAACAGCTCTCGGATCTTGCTTGCCTGCAAACGGAATTTGAAGAGCTGGGACTCCAAGGCAAGGCATCGCTTTTGCCAGTCTATACAGCTGCCATTCTCCACTGTGAGTTCTGCCATTGTGAAGTTAATCATCCATTTGGGACATCGTCTGCGGTGCTCTAAAAATCCTACAGAAGAGAACAGGAAGAAAAGGTAATTTAGGCGGACAAACTTTTCACCCCTTGTGCCTAGTCTTCCTTGGTTCATCTTACAGGATGGGTAACAAAGGCCATTTCTTCTGCAAGCCAAAGGTGAAACGGTACTATCCCAAGTAATTGATATTGCCCTCTGCCAGAGGTCACTCTTAATGGACAACAGATAAATATTCAAAAAAACTTTTACCTTTCAGATGAGTAAATAATTTACTAAAGCATCGTACTGTATATTCCACATACAGCCTTACTGCCACCCTTACAGGCTTGCTTAGCATCTACCTACAGACCAGGAGTATTTTTACTCCTACCTCCTTTGTACCATCAGTATGGCTGTAAACTCTGAAGTCACTAACACCTCTGAAACACAGCTCCGGTCACACACCCATTATTAACCTGGGGCACCAGTGCCTTATCTCATACAGACTGCCTTAAGAGGATACGATGTATGAAGCAACAGTGTTCTCAATCCCTAACTACTTGATACAGTCATTCCACAATAAGAGTGGAAGAGATGCTGTACCACAGTATCTAAACAATTGCTCCATTAAAACATAAAGCTGTCCCAGCCAGGAATAAGCTAGGGTTGAGGACAAAACATGCAGGTCTACTGAAGTCCTTGTCGACATCAAGAGATACACGCAGCTCCACAAAGTGGAAAAAGCTGTAAGTTATTTTATTTTCTTACTCAATACTGTTTTGACGTTCCAGATACTTTGTGCTCTACGTAAAAGATATGTAAAATGTAGGTAATGAGTGTCCTTAATCAAATTCAAGTGTTTGAGAACACTCACAAAAAGGTTTATAATATCCACTCAGTGTGAGCAATCCAGCAGTCAGCTGTATTACTCTACAATAACAAATGTTTACAAAACCAGAACAGTTATTAGTTCATCAGCTTCATCAGAACACTGAAATCCATACTTAAAGGAACTTCTCACCTGCTCACAGGCAAACTCAGTGCTATCCTGAACTGGGACCAAAGTAAAAGACCAAGACTTGGGAGAGAGCAGTAAAGTCACTCAGCCTCGTTGCCTTTACATCATCTGCCTTTGCAGGGTGGGAAAGCTTAAGATGTCCCCCTAGTACCCACTTGCCAGGACACCTGGCTCATATCTCGCACGTAAGAGACCTGAGATTCAAGTTACCCTAAGTACACATAATAGCGTAAATATATATAACACAACAAGCCACTCTATCCAGCTACATCCCTGCTGTTCCGAGTTAAGGAAAACACACTTTATAGCCTTTAGCTACAAACATTACCTGCAAGTTATTTGTATATACAAGTTGCTTTGTTCAGTAATATAAAGCTTTCCAGGCAGTGAGTTGCCTGCCTTTCCAATGATTTGTGAAATACTACTCCAGGTCAGAAGGTAGGTTTAACTAAAACAAGGAAAAGGCACACTCATGTCCGATACTGCCTCACTGGAAACACCCTGTGGCAGGAAGGAAGATCAGTATTCCACAGGCAGCACCTACATCTTTACAGGAATCCTTTTCCACAGCGCAGTCCAGCACATTGATCTAATCTCTAGCCGTAGCTCCTTGCCAAGCATTTAACCAGGTTACCTTCGGCACACTTCACAGCATTGTAGGGTAAGGTAATGTAAGGTAGTGCTACCAGTCCTTCTCAAGCCAAAAGAGTGCGATAACTCATGGGATCCTACAATACCGTAAGTTTATTTTCAGCTAAGGGCATATTAATTCAGCTCTCAAATGAAATTCTGTTCTCTTTCATATAGGTATGAAGGGATTGTAGTCTTTATTCATAGAGTTTAAGTCCAAAGAGGACATACAAATGAACGGGATAAAGTCTAATGGCACAAAGTAAAATGCATCTCATTTACCACACAGCTTATGCCACAGCAAAAGTAATTTCCTCAGCTAGTCCATAACTTCTGGTTGAACTAAAATACCTCATTCTGAATAGGAAGTATAAGACTGGGATAGATGTCCTGAATCAATGTCTTGCTCCTTCTCACCGTAGACAACTGCATCATATAATCCCTTTCATAAATGAACACAGCCCTTCCCTAGAACCATGCAGGCAGTTTTGCTCCCACTGTTCCTGTTGTTCTAGAACCTCACCCCTCTAATGAGCTGCCTTCTAATTACCAGCATAATCATAACCGGCTTGTATCTGTTCATTCTTGTAGATTATTGCCCTTTAGCTTAGCTAGTTTTTTTCCTTCCCTCATATTTACCCTTTGGTATATTTATAGATATCAAAAGTTTCTCCTTAAAGACCTCATTTTGCAAGGCTAGAGATAAGGCGCTTTTCTGGTCTTGTAAGAAAAGCTCATCACTCTCCCTCTGCACCTGTCCCAGCTTCAGTGCACATCATGTAAAAGAGTTGGGTTTTATCTTTCTCACTCCCCTTTGCAGACATGGGTGACCACAACTGCATCTGAAAGGCAGCATGCAGCCTCACCAAAGCCTCCTCCAAAGGCATTTAGTACTTTCCACTCTCCCAGGGAATACCTCACCCGACTACATTTGCCTTTTTTACAACCATATTACAGTGGTGGTTGACTTTCACAGACAAGCCAAGGCAACTGGAGCGGAGGAATCTCAGCTGGCTTTGCCTTTGCAAATGCCAGGCACAGAAGTGCAGGGGACCCATTACAATGACACTGGAACAGATTAATAATGAACAGGTCTGTGCCAGATCTCCACAAGATCAAGAACCTCTGTACTACAGGCCATTGTAAAATTTAACAGGCCATGGTTACACTGTGATTGGTTAGTGTGTCCACGTCTTTTCCTCCTCTGCTGTTTCTAAATAGTGCTCTCCCAGGTTTTGTTCCCACTTTATTACTACTTCTAATGTGCAATTTTACTTTGTGTTACTAGAGTTTATCCCATCCTTACTAATCCCCTGGATCAGTCAACTCTTCCAGTAAAATACCTACCATCTAACAGTCCCTCCTTCAGCACAGCATTGTCACATTTTCTTTTGTCACTTCTCGTCTATCTTATCATTCTTCTATTAATCCCCACCCCCTCCACTTAAGCTAATAACTTCCCAATGTGTCATTATATCAAATGATTTCTGAAGGCCAGAGATAAGAATTATGGCTTTTCTTCTCTCTAGCAAAAACCTTAAGCTTTCTCAGAGAAATATATTGTATCACAATGTCTCACATTTACCCCTAAATTACAACTTTATTTACAACTTCAAATTCATTCTGAATTATCTTTTACTGTTAAACGCATCATTCCTTCTCCCCCATTCTCCTAAACATAAGCAGTTAGTCTGTACTTTAAGAATTACAGTATCAACTTCATTTTGACAGACTGACTTTAAATCCTTGGAACCGGACCTGCCATTTCACATGCCATTTTTGTAATTCTTAACCATCTTAATCCACTAAGTTCCTTGATTGTCCCCCTCCCCAAGATATTGGTCCTTTTCATATCAGACAAAGAATGTATATGGTTATATAAAGAATGTATATGGTTATATAAACCATATTTGTATGGTTATATAAAACTGGTTCTTTTTTCCCTTTGGCATGTGAAAAAGTTGGGAATCAGATAATTTCAGCTGCAGTATTCTTAGTTTAGGAAGTTGGAAAATCGGAGGCAGCCACTTTCTTCAAACAAGCTGAGCTTTTCAGAATTTCTTTCTTAAACGTGTACAGACACTTCTTAAAGAGGGGGTGATTTTCAGTCTTAAGTATCAGACAGCTTCCACTGAAGATAATGAGAGCTACAAAGTCCTTAGAACTTAGTGGGGGGAAAAAATGACTGAACCAACTGCTAAATGCAGACGTGAAATTTCTAGTTTTTACTATATCTGTAAGTTTTGATCAACATTAGAGACAGTTCTGACACTAAATAAGTATGAATATATTTACTTGGAGTGCCCGTATCCAGTTGTAATTCTGATGAAGCTAAAATTTATACAAGCACATCATGGGTTTTTTTTTTTTGTTTTAGGCCAGAATCAGTTGATACCCCAGATATTGGTGGATCCAGACTAGAACTCAAAACACTTCAAAGACTTGAAACAGTATTTCTGTATTTCAAATGCCAGTGTCTCCTCAGCTCAGGATTCAGTTTACCCCAGCTGTTACAGGGCATTCAGCCAGCACAAGAGTGCAGTTCTTAGCACCTGCCGGTAAACTCCACCTGACCCTGCCTGAGCACCCGAGCTCAATACTGGTCTAACTTTCAGCTACCATCTTACTACAAAAGGAATCAGTAGAACTGTGATAAATGTAACACATGAAGGGAGAGAGATTGCCTCCTGTGTCACTTCATCAACACCAAGAGGGTTAGCAGTACGTGCAACAGTCAAAACTCAGCGTGGAAACCCCGCACTATCAATCAGCTCCCTGCCCCCAGTCACCTCATGTTCCACCTCACAGCCAGTTTCACCCCCCAGCTTTTTAACCCTGAGGCCATCGGAATTGTTCAGCCACACGGTCATTTCCCGTTCACGAGTGCGGCCTGAGATGTGCAGAGCACGGGGAAAAACTAACGTGACAAGCTGTGGGAAGGGCAAGGCTTGGCGAGGGCCAGGGGAAAAATAAATAAATAAATAAATAAAATTCCCCTCTACATCAGTGCAGGTGGCTTGACCGGTGGGAGTGCCTGCAGGCGGGAAGAGGGCTCGGGGTCTGGCCGCCCTGCCCCGCTCGCCAGGCTGACCAGGCAGACGGGCGAGGCCGCGGGACTCGCACACCTTCACCCCGGGGCTGCATTCTGCCCCTCCTGTGGCCGCTCCTCCCCTCACCTCCTCCACGCGGCTTCAGCGACCACAGTCCCAGACCCGAAGGCAACCTCTTTCCTTTCAGCAGCAAACCTCAGCTATCGGAGATGGCACAGCATGGCGCCCAGCGCGCCCCCCAGCCCCCCACCGTCACCTTGCAGAAAGAAGGGCGCGGGGGGACAGGCTGCGGCAGCCAACCCGCACGGGCCAGCCCTCCACAGCCCCCGCCCGACCCCCGCCCGCCCGAGGGCTCGCCGCCGGCAGCGCGGAGGGGCCCGGGGC
>Ga0065711_1046412_pt1 | contig 12901 bp, 6 predicted proteins | sample Hoacrofraction12_FD_59098 | JGI IMG/M metagenome (GOLD analysis project Ga0065711, IMG submission 59098) | Hoatzin crop microbial communities from Cojedes, Venezuela - Epithelial fraction 12 v2 (version 2) | ecosystem: Host-associated > Birds > Digestive system > Esophagus > Crop | place... | reverse complement strand
AGTTCCGTCTGAACATGAGGAAGAATTTCTTCCCTCTGAGGGTGACGGAGCACTGGAACAGGCTGCCCAGGGAGGTTGTGGAGTCTCCTTCTCTGGAGATATTCAAGACCGCCTGGACAAGGTCCTGTGCAGCCTGCTGTAGGTGACCCTGCTTCGGCAGGAGGGTTGGACTAGATGACCCACAGAGGTCCCTTCCAAACCCTACCATTCTGTGATTCTGTGATTCTGTGATACCCACAGTTCTGCTCAGAGTAACCTGAGGTGATGCTCAAGTCCGTTCTGTACCAGTTTCTTAATTTTCTCTTAGAAAAGGCAGGATGTTCCCTGTTCAGAAGGAGAGTTGGCTCTTCCATATATCAGCTGGGCCCTGAAAGGAAACACTAAGACATAACTAGATGTGAGCTCTCCAGTTGTACATAAATTTTTTTTCGGATAAGCAGGCCAAAGTTCAGGGGTTCCTTACAGACCGTTATCTTTTGCCAGTTCACATATGTAGAAGAAACAGGACGTCTTGTAGGTGTTGATGAAATTCATCCTGTTGCAAATTAGACCATATGGCACATGAAAGCTCGCTCCAATCCAATTTGTAAACTACACAATGAAAAAGACTGAAACAATTTAGGATTTCCTTTCATCCTGCCTCTTTCCTTCCCCACAACTGTGCAGTCACTAGACATAATGCTTGATTTTACTAAACTGAGAAGACCTGTAATGGGGTCTGCTTTCCTGGATGTAAAGTTAAGCCTCTGCAAAAGTATTTGCAGGACTGGGGCTAATTTGGCTGGCAAACTAGAGAATTTCACTCTGGTTTCCATTATACTTATTATCTACCAGAGGCTGGAAATCTAAAGATTTCTAGAAATGGTGTAATCGCCAGCCAAAAAATGCTGGTAGTATAGCTTTGTCAGATTGGAAAGTTATGAATAAGACATATCCTTATCTCTGGCTTACTGGTCCTCCCTGACTGGAATGACTTTATTTCACAAAGTACCAGCCTAAGGAACCAGGTCCAGATTCCAAACAGGAGAGTTACTGCTATAACAGTGATCTGATGTATTTATTTCAGAGAGGGAAACCTGGATGTCGTAAAACGTACTCCAAGAATCTCTCTGCTGCATCATGAAAACAGAAGTAGCAGTTCAGAGGTAAATGCGGACTCTTGCCCTAGACTACATGGAGAAGAGAGTGTTTCAAAAGCAATGTACGTAAGTCCAGGGAACCAAGATTAACTTAGCTCAGCCTTCCCATAGATCTATTTTCCATTGTTGGCTGGGTATGGAGGACATTTGCAGTAATATTTTTAATAATAACAAAGAACGAACAAGATTTCCGTATGTCTAGCAACTAAGCCAAACTCCTGTGCAAATTTCAGCCTATGTAGCATTTGGCAGGGTCAGAGTGTGAAGAGATTGTAGAATTCGCCCTCTTTTTTAGTGTGCTTTGAAAAAACTCACTGGAGGTATCTGTGCTATTCCAGCACTGGCCACAACAAAGAAAAAAATTCTCCGAAATCCATTGGGAGTGCAGTTAAAAAGTTATTGTGGGTTTTGCTTGTTTAATAGGAGCTATGAAAAAGGAAATGAAAATGCTATTTCAGAAACTGATGGAAGAGGCAAAAGATGGGTATCACCAAATTCCTGGATTCTTTTTCCACCTCTGTTTCTCCTTAAATGAAAAAAATTTTAATGACAGCAAAAGCAACAATATCCTCTGACATTTTAAAGAGTACAAATGCACCACTGAAACCCACCTACTAAACTTTCTTTGCTCTGAACTTGTGTCCAATCTTAGATGCATAGTAAGCATGCACTGCTTTGAAGTTGGGACAATGAAGTGAAGATACTTCTTTTTATGGTTGAGAGGGTCTCTTTAACATTTTCTGGTTTATTCTACTTAGTACAACCTAATGTTTAACTCCTGCCTTTCTCTTCTTTCGTGATCATGTCACACGTGACTCTTCTCACCTACATATGGCTGTTTCAAATTAAGTAGATATTCTAAGCCAGTCTCTTCCAGAGGGCCATTTATTTCACTCCTGATATTTTAGGGTAAAGTGAACCATTCTGTAGGATTGTTTACCTCTCTTCAGTGACCATAAATAATAAGCTTGGACAGCATGCCTTACTTCTATATGTACGAAACTATATAAGATGACCCCATCATTTTTCAGGTAAACCTGTGAATCCTTTCATTTGGCCTTATGGTTCTGATTTCTCATTTGTACAATTTTTGTTTCTTATCTTAAATTGTTCATAAGTAATTTTGAATTTATATTTCACTCCCATTTAAATTCTATTTCTGGCATGAACTTTTGCATGAAACCACAGGCTTTTAATGTCCGCAGTGGATGGCTACTGTCACAGAATGACCCTCAAGAAAAAAACGTGTCATCACTGTTAACCATTTGTCCTTGGAGGCGTTCTCTAATTTCATGTGCTCTATTCCCTGTACTTTTCTGTCTGCCAGTGCAGCATCTTTGTGCACGTTTGTTTTGAGGCACATTTTGTATGTGTTCCTAATACTGGCACTCTTTCTGTTTTGCATGACAGACATTTATTGGAAACCTGTTCTCTCTGTTCCTTTGCTCTGACTTCATGCTCTGTGTGGATGGGACCTTGTTCTTGCCTTCTCCTTCTGTTTTGGTGTGCATTGGACTCCTGTCTGAGAATGTTTGTCTACAAAAGGTGGAAAGTTCTCATTATTTAATCAAGAACGTAAATAATACCACCTTCAAAATTCATTTCTGAGAGGGAGATCTATACTGTTTGTGTACCATTTTATGTATGCACACACAAATAAAGCACAGTTGCTATGCAAAAATGCCCAAGCTAGCACAAATTAGCAAGATTAGGAACCATGTTAGCACATCTGAATTTCTTCTGGCAAGCAGATTACTTGATTTAACTCTAGCTCAGTATCTCTATATGATGCTGCTTTTCCATGACTGAAGATCTTTTTTAAAAATCTATTAAAACCATGGATTTTTCTATATTATTCTTAATGGATCTCCATTTGAGAGAGCAATATAAATCAAGACATGCCAGCATCACCTGCGTACAATTTCATAAGACTTATTCCCACTAGCATAAGTCCAAAAGCATTTCCCTGACATGAGTGAAGTTTGACAGATGTGCAACTGCTAAGAGAAAGAACATCAAAAGAAGGCAGTAATCTCAAAATCAATTTTCATTATGATCTGAGTTTGTCCCCGCTATCTGAAATATATGGATTCAGGTCTGCTGCTTTTACTCACCCAAGTGACCATTCTTTATAGGACTAGTCAAATTAGTATCATTATGTCCTTAATTGCAAAGGGGCTGTTTGCACACAGATTACTACATGATTATGGGTTTCTAAAACAAGCATGGCCACTTTCATATTGCTTTTAATGATGTCAAATTTCAGTTTGACAACGTCAAATGTTCAAATCCATTAAGAACCTAATCAAGTGGCTGCCTAGGGATTTTTCAAGCAGGCTTCAGGGCAGGCAGACTTACCCATAGCTTTTTTTTGCATATAAACATCCCACTGATAACAACGTAGCTTTGTACATGAAGAAGAGGATGTGAGCCTTTGTTTTCAGAATTAATGTCCTTGCAACAATGGCTTGAAAAGAAGTATTGTCAGAAACTCTCATTTTGAGGTCCTTGTGACTGGATTTATCAAACACTCGTATCCTTAGGTTGGTCATCTGGTATTACAAAGAGTTAAAATTAACTGCAACATCCCTGATGCTGAATGATAGTCTTGTTAACAAAAATCTCTTCTCCTGAAGTGCTCATCTGCTCAGTTACAGCAGTTTTCCAGCTATGGATGGAATAACAGCCTTGTAAAACCAAGATCCGGTAAGGAGTAATACCAGAGAGTAACATTCTAGATCGGAGAAGGCAGCTGGCAGCTTGTGGGGGTGAATTTACTCAGCCTCTAACTGTTCAGTCTCATCCTACTGCGACTGCACATGCTTGGGCCCTTTCTTTGATAAGCAATAATCCCCTCTAAGTGAGTTGAGAGAGCAGCACAAATGGACAGCAGATGTGCCAAAATCTGGCATCTGTCCCACTAAACTGTTAAGTAGTGCTGATATAAGCAGTAACGAGTCTCAGAGGGTGACAGTGTCTCGCCCTGGCTTTCACGGAGCTCATACTTTACTTTTTTAAAAAATTAACACAGTCTTTAATATAAAATGCTACAGTAATAGCCTCAAGTGCTCACCTCAGTGTCATTGTGGGGCTTACATTAATTCTAACATATTAACAAGAAAATTAATTACGCTTACGAGGGCAGGACAGCACCTTCAGTGTCAAACCTTCAGGCTGATCCAAGGCATACTGTTCTCTGCAACATGTTCTGGTCTTCCTAGTGATACGTCTTTTGCTGGCACAGGCAATCTGCAACAGAGGCATGGCTGAATCAAAACTACATGTGCTGGGAGAGATGAAGAAGAAGTTCCTATCTACTGTCCAGGAAAAGTCAATCCAGAGGCAAATTGTTGAGTATTTTATTCCGTTCCCCTCCTGGAATAATTTATGCTCTTGAACATTCTTTAATGTATAGCTAACAGGCAAGCTTCAGGCTACATGAGTCTTTATAAATATTTCAGTTTTAGGTAGGCCAAGTGCAGAATCTAATAACTAAGATTAGCACCAAATTAAGGCAAGCCAGAAATAAAATCAGCTGAATACAACACCCTGAAGCATCACCATTTTATATTTCCACCTCTGGCCTTTCTTCTGCTGTACAAGTGGAAAGAAGTGTGCAGGACAAACGAGGGAGCTCTTCAGCTGACCGAGCGTATGTGTTCGAAAAGTTTGGAAAAATAACAGGAAAACTCACACTGGCTCAGATTTCCTTTGCTTCTGTTTTCTGATCTGCTCTTTCAGCTAGACTTCTCCTAGAAGAGCTATAAAAAAATCCACACTGTAAATCTAAAACATGTACACCGCTTTGGGTCAGCCAGCTGGATCACTTGTCTCAAACCCTTTTCCAGCCATTGAGAAACGTTCTCTCACAAATTCTGTTTGTCCCTCTCTCCTGACTAGCTTTTCAAGCGGTTGGTGGGTACACTACCACGACCCCACGTACCAAATTTGTACAGTAGCCTTGTCTTCCTCCATTTCAACAGCCTGCCCAAGTGAAAAATAGGTAAAAATAATATTCTAATATTGTGCATCCCTTGGTTTTGTTCCTGCTTATTCCTCACATATAGCCATGATTACCATCACTGAGCTTTCCCTATTAGAACTCTCTCAGGACAAACATTAGTATTGGAAATTGATGTGCAGTCATAATATGTTCTAAAATGGGTTTACCCAACTCTTTTTTCCAACATAAATGTTTAGATTATTTAAAGCATTGATTGAGCTGAATATCTGAATAGCAGACTACATGTTGCAATTAAAATGGCTTAAAATGCTTTTAGGAGTTATATCCTTGAGGAAAAAAACAACATATAAAATGCATATAAAAACCAAGAAGATATATTTATCCAGTCACCCTGCAAATCTTAAAAATGTGTATTCTAGTCTTTGTGGAAATCAGATGCTCAGTCTGCTTGTCTACTCTCATTGAAAAATTGATGAAAAATTAATGGAAAAAAAAGGAACCCATTTCACAGGAGACTAAAACAAATTGCTATGAACCTTGCTGAAAATTACTGTCATGCTGCTGTAGAAAAATATAACACATGAATGCTCCTTGCCCGTACTCACTCCATCCAACTCACACAGTTCCTTTCCTCTCCAAAATGTATTCACTTTGGGTAAATGGGCTAACAGAATTTTAGAAGCTTATTTTATTTGGCTAATACGTAAATCAAAATAATTGACTCACTTGAAGTATTAGCTTTGTTTGAGAAAAAAAAAATACTCACCTGCAAAAAAAAAAAGGAAATGTTCCAACAAACAGAATTTAAAACAAATGAGTGACTATTGAGATTTCTAATGGGAAAGAAAATTTGTTGTCAGGTGCATTATATGGCACCAGCAAGAGAATACTGGAGTCTCGCTGGCAAAGGATCTGGGAGAACACTGCTGGTCATATGAAACAGGAGACAGATGCTTGAAGAAATAGTAGAGCAAAGGGACATGGTACCATAGAGCAAAAACGTCCAAGGCATAATTGTTGCATAAAAGTTTATGAGACTCTAAAGCAGTTCAAGTTAGTCAGACAAAAATAAATAAACTCTGCCTCATTTGGCAGACACTGTAAAACTAAGAAACACTTAAAAATAGTTCGTATTCAAACACGAACTGTTCTTCATGTTTACTCATTTTTTAAGTACAGCTGGAGTTCATCGTGCACTCTGAACATAGGACACACAATCTTAAAATCTTCTAATGATTTGCCTGGTTTATGTCGAAGTGTTATAGCCTTGTATGTTTGACTGCAAATACACAAATGTTGATATATTTGAAAGCTAACACATGATAGGTTTGACAGAAAACACAGAGAAATCAATAGGAAGCTTCTCATTGATTTTGACTGAGTCTGGAGAAGACCCATAATCTGAAAACCGGTGTGGTAAATTTTGTTCTCTTGAAGACGGTAGATAACACAGGCAATCCTTCCTAGCCTCCACCAGCTGCTTTCTGAAGAGACATTCCCCTCTTCCTCCCTCTCTTGTGGCTTTACAGTGAATTACTCAGTAGAAAATACTTTTGCAAGCAAGTCCATGTTTGTAGCACACCTTGGCCCTTTGGGCAAAGACTCCTAGGGTTTGTAGACAAGGGAGACACATCAAGGAGATACACAGCTGGAATAAAAAGTCAGATATTTGTTCAGGGTCATCTAGAATCATGGGCAAAGCTGGGATTTGCCTAGGACAACTGACTGCCAGAGGCAACAAAATTATCATCTGCTTATTTTGCTTGTGCCAGGGCCCTGGAAAGCCATGCTGGCTGAGAAGTCCATCAGGCAGTCGTGCTGCTCAGGCAGGTCATGGTGTCCGTGCTCCCCATCTCCACCCAGGCCTCGGAAGCCACAAACCCAGCTCCATAAAGCCCTCCTTACAGTTTTATAGCACTCTCTACTCCCTTCTGCCCCTGGCCCGGGACACAGCTCCACATTTTGCTTAGCCAACTCAGCATCCCCAAAACAGCTGAGAAGCCTTGGGCTAGCACTGCCTTTGACCACTTGTTCAGGACTTGCCTGACTGATAGTAATGCAAGCAAAAATCTAATATTCAAATATAAACAAATAACACAGTCAAAATATTCTGAGTTTTTAGGCCAAAATTGTAGGGAAGATCCCATTTAATGTTACCAAGAAAATAACATGTAGAAAAAACTGTGTAGCCATTGCCTTGTAATGCTCAGGACCAGGTGACATTGAATTCAGCTCTGACAAAGCTGTACTTCATTTTAAAACCTACAAACAAAGTAATAATACGGGGTTCATTCTACTCATGCAGGAAGTCATCTGCAGATTACCAGAAGAGATTCAGCAGTTTGGTAAAAGTTGGCCAAGTTCCCTTAAATTCTTGCATTTAAATGCTTTTCAACCATCCTCAATAAAAGAAAAAACCTGAACGGAAAATCGCCAGACTGGAGGGACTACTCTTCACCTCTCTGAAAAACAGAAGTCTGTTTTCTTATTTAATTCACCCACTCCCCATTCTATTTGTGTACATTTAGAGCAGTCTTAGCTGCATAATCGAAGATAATTTTGAATGCCTTGAATCATGGCAGGAGAAAAGAATTTCTGCAAGTGTGAGATCAGAGAGATAAGTTTTATTCCCGAGTTCTCCACAAAGGGGCAAGAGTGTCTTTAAGTATCAAAGCTCAGGAAGCCAAACTGAAAAACATCTTTAATTCTGTTATTTGTTTGATCTGCTTTCGTAAGCGTCGCGTTCTCTCCCTATAATTATTTGCAGGTTTTCGGCACATGGATCCAGACACACACATGCTAAAGCAAGCGGCATCGTATCATCACAAAACTAGAGTAAACAAGGGATGAATCAGAACCCACTAAGGGTTGTCAGGGACAATGTGGCTTAGTACAAAATGGCTTCAGATCATACGAATCTGGTATCAAATGGTCATGACATATACCTCAGGGTGGGGGTTTGTTTATGATATCTGACCCTTACTGTGTACCATAGGACTGGCTTGGATTTTGCAGAGGTTCAAAAAGCTTTGCAACCAGTACAGATGCATTTTTCTGGTGTGGGAAGTGTGGAGAGGAGGGTTGTATAAAATTGACTCCGCCCAAATTTATGAGCTTCATTAAAACCAGATAAACGTCAAAATTATTGAAGGATAAATCTGAACTAGGCACTCCTTCCCCCGAGGGAGCCAGGGGACTGGGGGCAATGGCAACAGATTTCCTACAAAACCACCCCTTTCTTGTGCTCGGGGCAAGGAAACAAACACGACAGACACAGCGGGGGAAGCGATACCAAGTGGGCACACCCCTTCTAGTGCAACCAGTTGATTTTCAGTTCGTTCCCTTCATATTTCCCTAGCACTGCTCTCTCCGGTAACGCAGCAGCCCCCAGGCCCCGACGCTCAGCCGCCCTGGCTGCCGGTGGGGACTCCCGGCCAGACCGAGTTCTCGGCCCGGGGCTGCACTGTCGCCTCCCAGCTTGCCCCCAGGCTCCAGAGAGCCCGGAGGCAAAGAACAGTGATCCGTGAGCCTGCTGGTGACAAGTCTGACAGTCCTTCCTCCTGCCTGGACTACTCAATTTTCTTATTAGCAGGGGTAAGGAAACCCAGAATCTGCCATGTGGTTCTGGGGAGGCAGCAAGCGGAGCAGGGCAGAGGATTAGAACTCCGAGTTAATTGTAAAATCCAAAGAGTGGTCTGAAAGACAGGATGAGAACCAGTGGTTTGTGCCTGGATGCAGAGAGCAAAACCCAGCAAAGAGAAGGCAGGCAGGCAGCAAGAGGGCTGGCAACGATCCTGCAGACAGGAACTTCGAATTGCAGCGGGTCACAAGTGAGCGTTGTTTAAAAATGTTTGCTAGTGTGAAAAACGCAGGTGTTACACAGAGCTAAGATCTGTACGAATGTTATCTGTAAGGTGTGCTGTGAGACAGAATGCAGCAGAATAAGGATGCCTGTGTAAAAACCATAAAGTACAAACACTTGGTTTCTTTAAAAAGCATTCTGTGTACACAGAGCTTTCACAAAATGTCTGTTTAGAGCATTTGCTTGAGCCTTGCAAACAAAAAGTCTTAGAGCTTGATTTTGGATAAAAGTATACCTTTGCATATACCTGAAAGACATATCTGATCCCAAAATGCAGGACTGAACTGAATCCCAGACATAACATTTCAGTTTTCTTATCAATGAGATCCAGCAACACCAGAAAAGATTTCTGTTTTCTTCCCAGTTTTCAAGCTGATCAATGTTGCATATAAATAACTCTACAGTAGTCGAGCTTACCCAGGGGAGTAAATAACGTCTCTTTTCCCCTAGGAGTTTGCTACGTGAATGAATACAGCCTTTTCTACAGGAGTGCTGCTCTGTATGTTGTAATACCAATTGTTCCTGGAACTAAAAAAAAAATAATGGGAAGCACAGAGAGGAACGGCATAAAAGGATAAATAATTCAAGCATGAAAAATGACATTCTAACTTCACTGGAATCTTGCTTCTTCAGTGTCTTCCAAATAATAATGCAGGAAAGCAATCACAACATCAAACAGAAATCACACTATTTTTCTGTCACTGCTAGAAGCAAAACATCTGGAAGATCCTAGAAAACCACTTCTCTTCCAAACCCCGATGACTCCAAAGGAAACAAATCATCTGAAGGATTTTGACAGTGTAATTAATTATTCTAATTCCCCCATCAATGTCAATTGCATGTGTCTCAGTATTAAAAGTGAGTTGGGAGCAGTGCTGCGGTCTAAAGCAGGAACTACCAGAAAACGTAGGACTGAATGGGAATTAATCAGAAGGAGTGGGAGGCAAAAGAGCAGAATAGAGAAGAGACTCTTTTTGTGAGAGATGTAGAGGAGCAGTGTGGACCTGAGAAAAGGAAGAGAGGAACAGTGACAAAAGAAACATTTGGGCAAAAAAATCAAATGAGATAGGGGAGGACAGGATGAAAAATAGGAAGAGAGAAAACAAATGAAAACTCAAAAGAAGGAATAATGAGAGAAAAAGGATTGTTCCTGCCGAGCAGTTTCAAACAAAGTGTAATATATTTAGAACTCGAGATGCATCTGAAGTGAAGCTGGCGATTCAGGACTTAAAGATAGAAAAGGAACTAAGGCTACATCTGTTCTGTTCGATAACTTAATTCTTTGGTTCAGTCCCGGGACCTGGTCCCCAGCCATTCACACCTGAGTGTGTTCATCCACTTGTGCGCTCTCCTTTGGAGCTGACTGACCACTTCCCCCCTAGGAAGGAGCCAGGGCGTGCTCCTGGGGGCTCTGCCTGTGACCAGCACGGATGAGGCTGTGCCACCGTCCTTCACACAGCCAGCTCGCCCTGCCACCACACAGATTCCCACACTGCCAAGCGTGCAGCACAGCTCCACCATGCAACCACACTCAGACGACACTCAGAAGGGCTGCTACAAGGCCTTGGTTCAACAATTTTGAACTAAACAAACACGAAGACTAATTACTATAATTTAAGGGGCTACCATACGGTGCCACAGAGGAGACGGGCAAGCGCTCTGTGACGTGGATGCCCCCCCAGAGGAAACGAGGCTGAAGCGGCGTGACCGCAAGCTCTTCTGCGGCAGCCGCCCTGGTAGCCCCAGGTCAGTCCCCCACGTTGCTGCCTCCTGTGAGCTGGATCTACGGTGGCATGGGAAGAAGTAAAATCCGGCAGCAAGCTTCTGACTCCCGAAATGCGACGCAGACTGCGTTCACCTTGATGTGGATAGATGGAGAGCTGGGCTACATCCCGAACACTGGGCGCTCCCCTCCATCTTCAACCCAATGGCAGACATTTGTAATGGCAGCTGCAATCCGAAAAATGGTAACATTTCAGGATCACACCCAGAACAACAGAAAACAATGGGTTTTGGCCGACTGCCACACAACACACCCTTGATGTGGTAATACTGGAGTCACACATGGCAAGGTACTCCATTATGAAATATTACATCTTTCATTAAATTATTTCCTAGTGTCATTCTCTGCTGATGATTTTATTATGTTTTCCTTTTCATTGTTTACCTCATTGATGAATTAGCTTTCTGCATTAGTTTTCTGTGGGACAACTTAATAATTTCAGGATGTTTTAAGAGTTTTTAATGGAGAAAACATATGAACATTAATGAAATACTATGAAAAGTAAAAAAGTGGCAGAGGTAATGCAGATCCAGGCTTTACTGTATTTCCAGGAAGGACAAAAATGGATCCTTTCCCATAAAAAATAACTATTTCTATTACTACTAGAAGTTTTAACAACGTATCAGTCTATAAATGCATAATTATAAAAATTGCTCTGCTTTTTTCTTTCATGTGGAGAAGGAACTGGTAGATGACACTGAACTTGAAAGAAGCTTGACTGCATTCTTTCGTAGCAATAATGTAATTTTTTCTTTGAGCGGGACCATGCCCACAGTTAACAATTGTTCATAGATCTCTTGAAACCTTTACTTCATAGTGTTGCTTAGTGAAGAAGTGGCACATAAGTTTACCACAAGCTTTCCATCTCACGTACAGACACCAGTACGCTGCATTCTCTTGAGCTAAAGCAGATAAACCTCACCTATGGAATGCTAAAACTACCACGCAGAGTGGTGAATCCTTGTTCTACCACGTGCTGCAGGAAATTCTGACAGCCTCACCATCCTCCCCAGTGCAAGCTACCTACACTGCGCATTCCCCCAGCTCTGACCAGAGGCCAGTTTTCTAAATGAGAGGTCCTAAAAAATTACGGATTAATAAGAATAACAGCTGGGTACGAAAGAGATGGTAGGAGGGGTGAAAATGTTACACAGAGTTAGTGCAATGGAGAAGACAGGACAAGGAACGGCTTGTTCAAAATGACAGAGAGGGAAAAAATAGCACTGGGAGCCCCGGGGAGAGGAAGCAAAGGATTTCGCTCTCAACAGGGAGAAGATAATATATGGGGAAGCTGAACAAGGCCCAGGGACAAGACAGGGCGTGAGCAGCAGGAAGATTCAGCCATACTCACAAAGCACCATGTTCAGAGGCGCTCCTTCTCCTTGTCGGTCGTTGCTCCCTCTGCACAGGAAAGCACCAGGGAAAGAGGAGAGGTGCTACTGGTGCTGCTGGGGATTTTGGCCCCTTTGCGGTCTTCATATAGACTGGTTTTTCTGCGCATCTCTGCCAAAACGTGGCATCTCCTGTGAGGGGTGTCAGGAAGCTATTGCCGCCAGCCAGCTGGAGCAGGGTCACCGCGAGGAATGCCTGAAAGCCTCAGCTTCCCCCTGCCCACCTCCCGACCCTGTCCCCGGCAGGTTAGCGACACAGGCTGCTAAGGAAATCCTGCCACCTGCAGACAGCAGGAGTCATCCCACGCCGGGAGCCACTTGGCCTCGCTGTAAACCCGAGGAGGCCAGGAGGACACTGCGAATGTGCTTCTCGAGTCGCACCAACATAAGTGGTGTGTGCATGGACACACCTGGTGTGTGCATCTCCCCCTCTGCTCTGCCCTAGTGAGGCCCCATCTGGAGTACTGTGTCCAGTTCTGGGCTCTCCAGTTCAAGAAAGATGAGGAGCTACTGGAGAGAGCCCAGCAGAGGGCTACGAGGATGGTGAGGGGACTGGAGCCTCTGTCCTATGAAAGGCTGAGGGAGGTGGGCTTGTTCAGCCTGATGAAGAGAAGGCTGAGAGGGGATCTTGTAAATGCTTATAAATATCTGAAGGGTGGGTGTCAGGAGGATGGGGCCAGACTCTTTTCAGTGGTGCCCAGTGACAGGACAAGGGGCAATGGGCACAAACTGAGGCACAGGAAGTTCCATCTGAACATGAGG
>Ga0065711_1009840_pt1 | contig 12901 bp, 8 predicted proteins | sample Hoacrofraction12_FD_59098 | JGI IMG/M metagenome (GOLD analysis project Ga0065711, IMG submission 59098) | Hoatzin crop microbial communities from Cojedes, Venezuela - Epithelial fraction 12 v2 (version 2) | ecosystem: Host-associated > Birds > Digestive system > Esophagus > Crop | place... | reverse complement strand
CATTGCCCCTTGTCCTGTCACTGGGCACCACTGAAAAGAGCTTGGCCCCATCCTCCTGACACCCACCCTTCAGATATTTGTAGGCATTTATAAGGTCCCCTCGCAGCCTTCTCTTCTTCAGGCTGAAAAATCATTGTTTTGTAAAATAAACCAGGCTCTCTTCAGTATTACAACAACTGATTAACCAGAATGTGTAAACACGTGAAGACGAAATGCCAGATGTTTTAACCAAGTGTCACAAAAACAGCTAGTTCTTTAATACATATTTAAAATAGTGCAAAAGAGGCATTTTTATTCATATACTTACAGACACAAAACGGATAATCATAGAATCCATCAGCACAGCGTTCACAGTTTTCTCCTTGGAAATTCTGCTTACAGAAGCAGCGGCCAGACCCTTCCTCACAGCCCTCTGCATGCTCCGAGTTACAGCTGCAGGCTAAGTAATTATTAGCAATTAGGTGCTTTTTGGAAAATAATGAATTTGCTTTTTACAGCAGTGCACAATGGCATTAAAATAGTGTTTCATCTGCAGTTGTGAATGTCTCATTACTTAAAGAATTAACATTTGCATACTGTCACATATTTTCCAAGCACTCTATATCACCAATTAATCTTTGTGATATCCCTTAGAAGTAAGACCTGTATAATTTTCTTAGCGTGTTTAACTTTTTTAATTCAGAAAGCTGCATGTTATTACTCCACAGCACTGCAGCAACTGCCTTTTCTGTGGCTTCTGCTCATGTCTCTGCATGGTGTACGCTAAGCACCACACTCCGTCCACCTTCCTGTACGCACCACATGCAACATCATGTCAGCCACGCCACAGCTCTGTTGACTTCTCATTCATTTCAATACCCAAACACAGCAAAGAGTAGCCCCCTCCTACCTGTCACAAGGCTCCTCCAGCCTGTTTGTAATTCAACCCTTATCGCTTGCCTATACTCAGTTGTTCTTTTATAAATGTTGTATCACTAATTACCCTATTGCATCGTTTATTAGTTGTTAGGTTCAGCACTGCATGAAACAGGAGCAGTGATCCTCGTGACCTTTTGAGCTACAGGATACAATTTTCACATGACCAAGAGCCACAGGATACCTCACATGTACATCAGAGAGCTAAGAGAAGCAAGGTCACGATGCTAGGAGATGAGAGTGGCTTCCTAGAGGTCATGCCACCTCACTATGGGATGTGTAGCAGCACCCCAGGCTTACGTGATTCTATCTCCTCAACAGCCTTTTCTGGCTTACTTCATCCTATTGTCCTGTTACCGGTCTGAAGCTTTAGGCTCATGGCACTTGAGAAGGGTCTAAAAGGGTCTAAAGCAACACAGAAAGTCATTTGCAGTTGTTCTCCAACATCTTTTAGCAACTCTTTCATTTTCGCTCCCCAAAATACGCATCCCATGCCCTGATTATAGCAACAAAACCCCAAGCCATGACCATGAGAAGATGCATAATAGAGAAGGACATACGTATACAGCCATCAGGAGCTCTCGCTGGAACACCATAAGGACGATAGTAACCTTTTGCACACTTCTCACAGTTAATACCAGCTGTGTTATGCTGTGCAAAACAAAACACAAGGAATATATGAGATTAAAATGGGAACCTGGAAGAATTAAGGAACAGAAACATCCTTCGCACTGGTTCTACATACAACTAAAAAAGGATCAGCGCGGGAAAAGAATGGAATATGACTGCAATAAAGACAGCATTCATCACTTGCTATTCTTTAACCACCTGTTCTCTACAGATTTCTGAATTGTATTCTCTCATAAAGCACCTGAATTTCATCATTAAAGCATGATAAAAAAGAGTTTAAAAAAAAATTAAATCTAGGAAAAAACCCTCTGTTTTCACTATCACATGATATTTATCTTTTTATACTACTTTCTTATAACATACACATTGTTCAGGCAACTGCATCCTTAATTTTTCCCTCACACTATATGTTACTTTTCTGACTACCCTATGTCTAAGATCAGCAACACCAAAATGCTCCAAAACCTGATCAGTCAGGTCAGCACAAAAGAGATCTGCCATTAGAAAAGCATACCTCTCCATAAACCTGTGTTTTAGGCACACAGAAGAAATGTCGTAAGTAACTTGAACCACAGCCAAAATACGTAAATCCCCTGTGAACACAGTCCTGAGTGCATTTCAACTCATGCAGCAAAGCCCTCCCCTGTGGTGGGGGCACGAGGAGCGCGCAGCAGCGATGGCATGCAGCCCTTGAGTAAATCACAGTCATGAGCTGGCAGTCTCCTGAGCAGGGAACCAAAGGGGAAGCTTTGCCCTGGAGCAACCAAAGCAGCTTCCCCCAGCTCCCACTCCCTGTTCAGCTCCTCCTTAGGGAGTGTTGCAATTCAGGGCTGAGCAGGGACCCAGCATTTAATGGAGAGAGTGGTGGGGCAGTTCATGAGCAGGGCACTCAGGACGCTGCTGGGGCTGCTGCTCGTGGTTGGTGCTCTCGGTTTGCGCAGCATTTTTGGGTTCTGCTTCCAGCTCTGCCAGGAGCCTCCTCTAGCATCTTCAGATCTGAGTTATTGCTGGGAAAGGCTGACGCTAGGTCAGGGAGGGCGATGCTGCTCACCTGAGGATTGTGCAGTGATGGTCTCAACACACTGCAGGGCACATTCTTTGGAGACTACTGGTGCTAACTCCTGTGACACATCAGAGACCATACCCCAGCCGGAGCTCCAGGAGGCAGATACCACTGCCCAGCTCTGGGGCTGCAGATAACGCCTGGGTCTCTCCCTGGGGCTTGGGGCAGGTGATGAACCTGGGCAGAGCTCGCGAGTAAGGATCAGAGGACAGACCAGAACAGCTGATATTGCAGTAGGTGTGTGTTACAGACCACCTGAACAAGAAGGCAAACGAAGCCTTCTTCAGGGAGCTAGAGAAAGCTTTGGTACTCTTGGATGACTTTAATCACCTCAGTATCTGCCATAAGGGCAATGCAGCTGGGTGCAAGCAATCCAGAAGTTATTTTGAATGTATCAAAGACAATTTCTGGATGTAGATGTTCATGAACTAGTTAGGGGAGTTGCTCTGCTCAAACTGACACCCACTAACGAGGCAGAACATGTGAAGGCTGAAGGCAGCCTTGGCTGCAGTGACCCCTGGACTGTGGATTTTAAGATCCTGAGACAAGTAAGTAAGACAAATAGCAGAATTATAGTCATGGGCTTCAGAAAAGCAGATTTTGGCTTGTTCAGGTATCTGCTTGGCAAGATCCTGTGTGAAAATGCTCTGGAGGGGAAAGAGGACCAGAGGAACTAGTTGATTCTCATGGACAGTCTCCTTAGAACAAGAACAGTTCTTCCCAATGCAGAAAGTTGAGCAACTATGGCAGAAGGCCAGCACAGATAAATACAGAGCTCCTGATTGATCTCAAACTCAAAAAGAAAGCACACAGAAGGTGGAAGCAGGGACAGGCTACTTGGTGGCAATACAAAGACAGTGCCTGCACATGTAGGAATGGAGTTAGGAAAGCCAAAGCTTCACTGGAGTTAAAACTAGCAAAGGAGGTGAAGCGCAAAAAGAAAGGTTTCTAGGAGCACATCAGCAGCAAAATAAAAGCTAATGGGAGCAAGGCTCCATTGCTTACTGGGGAAGGAGATTCAGTGAATAAATAATTCTAGAAGCAATTTCTAGACAGATGAAGGTCAAGAAGATGACTGGGTGTTTTTAACACAAATTTACCTAGAGTAATGTACACCCAGTCAACCTTACTGCTCTCTGTGGTAAGATGACTGGCACTGTGAACAAGGGGTGGGCACAGCCACCAAGATGGCAAGGGACTGGAGCACCTGCCATCCAAGCAGAGGCTGAGTCAGCTGGGTCTCTTCAGCATTAAGAAGAGAGGGGAGAACTTATTGCTACCTACAACTACCTGATCAGAGGATACAGAGGGGATGGAGCCAGACTCTTCTAAGAGGTGCAAAGCAATAGGATGAGAGGCAACAGACACAGACTCGGAGAATTCCAATTAGATATTAGGGAAAAAAATTTATCATGAAGGTGATCAAACGCTGAAACAGGTTGCCATGAGTGGCCGCGGCATCTCCGTCCTTGGAGGTGTTCAAGGCTTGACTGAACAAACCCCTGAGCAATCTGATCTAATTAGACCTGCTCTGACCAGGGGGCCTGACTATGTGGTTTCCAGAGCTCCCTTGTGATTAGACTCAAAGAAACCAAATCTATTTTTGTATGCAACATTTCAATCCTATCACTTCTTCATTCAGGCATCCATTCCTAATACTTTTTTCCCCCTGGCACAAGCAGAAAAAGTAAATTAAAATCCATGTGCTTTACATGCAAAAAAAAAAAAGCTACAATTAGATTAATGGTAAACTCATTTAACCCAGCATAACTTCCACAAAATTATGTTACAAACAATTAATATCAGTCACATAACTAGGACTCATAGATTTAGATTAATGCGTTTTTCTATCCTGGAAGCAGTATAAAAGAAATGTTCTTTCATGAACAAAGAACTGACAGGAACAACCACCATGATAAATCTTACCAGACTGTATGAAGGAAGTTCTGCACAGAAATGTCAACTGGAAGACAAAGAACATTTCTTCCACTCATCTGGTAAAAATAACCCTTCTCTCTTGTGGCTGCCTTTTGTACAATATCTGATTACATTGTGGCAATAAGATGGAAAACATACCCTATAAATTTTACTGCATATTTCCTTTTTTTGTTGCTTAAATACAACTATATTTTTAAATGCACAGCATGGTAATACATAAATCATGCACAGGTTTCATAAGAACATAACCTTGACGATAATTTTCCCTCTGAATTACATTCTGGTCAGCTGCTTCTCATGATACTTCAGATGACTTGACAACAAAAGGCAGACAGACTTCCAAATAAGTCTGGCTGTATTTAACCCCAAGATCACTGAACAAGCAAATAATTTAGGTTGTAAGGGACCTCAGGAGGTCAGATGGTTCAATCCCACTCACAGCAGAGATAAATTCAAGATTAGATTAAGTTGATCAGAGCCTTGTATGATCTTTCTGATAGTAATTAGCCAGAGTAGAACAAAAGTTACTCAGGATGAGAGACACACTTTCTCTTTTCAGTAACGTATTATTAATGACAGGTACAGTGTAAAGTCTCTGACTCCCAGTTTACATTTGTTGATTCAATCCAACCATGCCCTTAAGACAGTTATGGGGCTCGAGAACGTGGCATGTAAGGAGAAACTGAGGGCATGGCTTCGGCTGGCTTAGAGATGTTCAAGGTGAGTAGAAGTGTCTTATGCCAGTTTTCCACTGCCTAAGAGGGGTTTACACAAAAGTCAGGGCCAACTCTTCTCAGACATGGACAGCAAAAGGACAGAAGCCAACTGTCACAAGCTGCAATTGGGGAAATTCCTACTGAACAGTAACAAAAATCTCTTTATTATGAGAGTGATTTAAGTGCTGTACAAGATTACCCAGAGTCTGTGTAATCTCCATCCTTGGAAATTTTCAGAACTCAACTGGACCTTTCTTGTTGTAACCTGATATAACTTTACATCTAGCCTTGATTTGAGCAGAGTACTAGTCTAGATGAATTCCAGAGGTCCCTTCTACGATACTGTGCTTTTTCAACACCTATAAGCTTCCTTCTTGGTACAGCCTATGCCCTCTTTTACTCCTACCGATGAGGGAGAGCCCTCTGTGTTTTGCTGCAGTAAGGAACCAGCTGGCCTGAGCTGGAATTCTCTTTGGTTAACTTTACTTCCTTCTGTTAAGCAGGGAAGTGGCAGGGTTTGTACAACAGGAAAGGGAATTTTTTATAGTTTATTTAATTGATGCATTGTGTGGCTTTATTCAAATCACACAGGACTGAGCATAAATACAATTTATATGTGTCTTTTATATATTAACAAGTGAAGTTGTACAATGTCAATTATTTTCAGATACCTTCTCCCCTGTTTTGAGTATAAGTAGCAATACCAAAGAAATGGAGTAATCTGGATTGGTCAGCCTCCAAACTATTGGTGTGGGCACAGTCCCACTTCAGTAGCCCTTCTTCAAATTATTTAAACTGACTCAAACAGTCTTTTTACCTGGCAGTTAATGCAGACTCCTCCACCTTCATAATGCCCATGGACGTTTAAGCTTTCTCGACGCTGATCAACATCAGCATCATAGTAGCAATCAGTGGCATGTCCATGGCAATTGCACGCTGAAAAAGTAATATTCCAAGTCAGCTTTCATTGTAATGCTGGAATTCAGTAATGTAGCAGAGGTGAAAAAGAAGCTTAGGGTTTTTTATGTTTACATACACTCAGGTGTGTCGGAGTATGCTCAAATACACGTATTTACCTATCAACAACTGGATTTTCACACCAGAAACATGGTAAGATTGTCCAGATACGAGGAAAATGTGCTGCTAGACTTCTCAGAGGAGACAGCAGTTCTATCATCTCAAAACAATATATTTATGCACAAATGTGGAACTAGGAAGCCCCAGAAGAATGGTCTCAGCAGTTTTTAAAAATTATCAAAAATATGTTCAAATGTTTATTCTATTTTTTCATGTCTAAAAATACATCTGGGCTGAAGCTGTGTACACTAAATCTTTATTTAAAATAAACAGTTATAGACAAGATATATACATTTAAATAAAAAGACCTAAACCAAGGAACTCAGCTGTAGGTACACGTATACGAACAAACTTAGCTATACATTTACCCAGCTGCTGTCTTCTGAATGGATATGTTTTAAGTATGAGTTCTTTCTACTTCCTGAGAATTGTAGATTCAAAAAGAAGCATGGTTTCAAGAAGTATGGTAGGAAGAACAGTATTAAGAACAAGAATAATAACATATTATTATTATCTAGAAAAAGACAGAATTAGGTGACTGAGATAACTCATTTCCCCAGTTTATGGTTTTTACTGTCTCAACCGTGATAAATTATACTTCTGGTGGTTTGTGGTTAGCTGCCTTCCTTTACTTTTCCCTTCTGTCAAGCCACGTAAAGGTAACAACTGAACACACAATGGCTCTGAACCCATCTCTACATACACGTTTCACTATACTTCTAACTCCTTCTAACGGATGTTAATATTGCAGTGCTCAGAAGAGACTGGGAGACAGCTGTGAGGCTTTGCCTGCAGGCACATCAGCCTCACAGACGCCCTGGCCTAGGAAGTTCACCTACTGAAAACATCTGAGATACACCCACTGATATACTTGTGGCCTTGTACACTCATCAGCTGGCTTCACCGATCTCCCTACATTGATGTGGGAGACACAAATCCCAAAAAGTCTTTGCTGTTTCACCTTTGGCAAAAAGGCCCAGCAATGTAACTCCCAGAGCCAGCCCAATGTTTGTGCCTTGCTTGCAGACAAGAAGTAACCTGAAAAATAGCTCCATGCTTGAACAGTTCCTGTAAATGCAGTTTGAGTAAAGGGTGATGGATTTACCCAGAAAATAATTTATCTAATTTCCTATAGAGCAGTTATGTATATCTCATCTTAGTTAAAATTAAACTCTTCCTGTTGGTCATGTAAATCTCTGCCTGTCTTCACTGAAATCTTCCAGATCTACAGTTCTGAGTAGGAGCCAACCATACTAGCAAGCAAACAGAACAAATCAAAGGGCAGGACCATGGGTTTGCCATAAACTCATCTTGTGTCCTTTTTTTTCTGATCTGATCTTCTTTCCTTGCTAGAACAGAACAATGGGACTTTTTTCAAAAGAATGCAGGAAGCAAAAAAGGCTTCCCCAAGCATCTGGGCACTAGGTGAGCTGTTAATTACAGATGTTCCAGCACTCCAGGGAAACCTTCCCAGGAAATTCCTGAAGTTACGACTTTATAAAGCCATGACTTCACGTTCAGGGAAATCCTCCCTTCATTTGGAGCAGCGGACAAGATACTCTGGAAGGCAACGGGTTCCTGAAAGCACCTCAAAACAGAAACTACATTCTTCATGTTTAGGGAAGCATATGGGAAGTAATCCTTCCAAACTCTATTCCAAGTACCTGGCATGACTGGGAGCACAACTCAGGGACAACTGATTCTCCATGCCTTGCCATACAATTGTACAGACAAGAGAAGGCACACTGGAGCATTCTCTGTTACCTCCTCTAGATCTTTGTATCTGAACAGCTGTGCACAAGGAAGACGTTTTCTACAAACTGCAAACAACACAGCTGAGGCCGTGGCCATGATAGGCTGTGGCCTACCATCAGGTTCCCTTACAGTCTGCTGACAAGAACCAGACAAGTCAAGACTGCGTTCTCTGGCCAGGTTGTGATAGCCTGAAAAGATCTTTGGGGGTTTTCATTCATGTAATTCTTCAAGAAAATAGAACATCACACAAGCGAGACGCTGGTTCAAGATACTAACAAAGAAAAGGAAAGAAGACAACCTCCAAAAAAAAAACCCAACCAAAAAAAAGAGATTTACACTATAAATAAAAGTTGTGTGTCTCTAGGGCAAACAGTCTGTGAGCTACAGCTCAAGTACATCATCTAACAGCAACGGGAAATTATTTACTCTGATTATAGTAATAGCATTTTCTCTCACAGGGAAACAGAAACCCCTTCTACCTCACCAAGCATTTTCTTACCACTTTGGGCCGTTTGCTGACCCATACAGTACTGGGAAACTCACAGCAGAATGTTGGGCTTATCCCTGCAAGTTCCCCCCAACCTCTTTCAATCAGGTTGTCTCAAGGGACCTCTGGCTTCTGGGAAGCTTAACAAGATGGCTTTAATTCCTTCACTGCTGGCTGCCAGGAGAAGAGGTCTGCACCTGGCAAGCGCTCTCAACAAATCACCTGAAAGTGCTAGGAGCAATCCATACTAAAAAGGGTATTTTTTCCGAGGCAGTTAGAAGCAAAGTTGTTTTGGCTCAGAATCTTGGAGATGATCTTCTATAATCTCATTCTTTAAAAAACATGACATTATTTATGCTCTTTGTCTATCTCTTTCCTGGCAGAAAATGTTTTCCTTTCAAAGAGGGGAATTTCAATGCAGTTTCAAATATTGTCCAAAAACTGTGTCCCAGCATGCCTATCTCCTATCAGACATTTTAATCGCCTTTTTTCAACATCCCCCCACCACTCAATACTGCAGTTTTGATTAAACAAGCCGCCTTTTTGTTCCTCAGACTAATTATACAGGTACATCTCTTTGGCTTTCAAATAAAAGTTCCCCTGTTAACAGTTTGTACCCACTGGCTACACAACTCTCAGGAAAGGCTGATGAGGAAAACAAATTAGGCCAGACAGAAACGAAACTGCAGGCTGCCAACACATTTGCTCAGCATCGGATGTGCACAGAGCTCGCTGACACTGCCTGTACCACACTCGCTGGTTTCTGGCCAAAGGGATGCCAGTGACTGCAGGTACCCCTCCACCAAAAGGGGGTCCGCGTGGTCATTTTCTTTAACAAAAGAGTGAAACACGGGAGGTGGGAGAAGGTCAAGGGGCTTCTCCAGCTTGACTAGTCAGTCTGTGGGGCTAAAGCACTCCAAAGTCCCAACTATCAGCATGGGAAAGGGTGCAAGCATGGCACTACCCAGACTCCCGATCAGGAACGCCTCTGTGCCCTCCGATGCCTTGTCAGCGAGGGGCGACCCTTGGCAGGAGAACGGAGGGCAGGGCAAATGCCTGTGAGCAGTGGCAATCTTAAGCAATCTCTCTGTATCCCAAACGCCACAAGGCTGGGTGATGGGGAGGCAATTTCTGAGGTTGTACAAGGTACCCATAGTCTCTGATGTACTCATGGGGATCCACAATCTGTCAGCAGACAGCTATGACCGGGAAGAGATGCTGACTCAATGTACTACAAGGCGGCTTCCACTTTTCTCAAGTAATATGCTCACACATACGACTATTTTCTTTGTTTATTAAGACAGAAGAACATCAATAATATTCACTGCATCACCTGTTCCTTATTGCTATATGGAAAGAATTTTCTCAGTAAAGAAAAAAGATGTTAAAACATGCAGTGTGCTAGTTACATTCCATGAGCACGTGTGCTACAGCTAAATCCCACCCACTTCTCAATGTCCCTTTCAACCTAGCACCTTTCAGGCTACTCACGTTCGCATATGTTTGTGCTCCCAGCTGTTGCAGGTTGCCACTGTTTCTGATTATATCCAGGGCAGCAGTGATTGCAGGTTTCCCCACAAGTGTTATGCTGACATTCACACTGAAACCTATAGAAATGAAAGCCTCTTATTCTACTGAAGCTGGATTCAAAACTTTTTTCTTAATTTTATTGCAGTCCCAGACTTACACATAGTGTGAAAAGGACAGGACATAAGCTCATATGTCAAGAGGTCAACCAGTAATTCTAGAATATTTTGGAATTTTCCTAAGATTCTTCATGATTGACTACTTAAACCATGTGATTATGAGTTTATTAGCACAGACTATTTATAAAGAACATTTATAATTGGATTCAATAGACTAGAATATGAAACTTTATTCCAGAATATTAAATCAGGATGATACATAACAGTTTAGGATGTATTCTATTTTAGCTTCATTCCAAGGCTCAAGCTTGTTAATCTACAGTAAATCCAAATATTTATCACCTTTATATGCATGCCTTCATCATTTTTTCATTATGCTTTGTTTACAATTATATTATTAGTGGTTTTAAACCAAGATCATAACTTCATCTTGGTATTTTTAAAATCGTGCACACTATTCATCAAGAAAATGTAGTTCATATTTATTTTGATTTAGCTGAATAGCCTATTCAAAGGGCAGGCTCCTATTCTGGGCTAGGCCTTACTATCGTGCATAGTAACTGAATACCAGAAGGAACAATGACCTTGAGACTGGAAAGGCCTTTTCCAACATTCCTCTCTTATCTGTGTAGTCTAATAATGAAAGGGCAATAAAATTTTCAAGCATAACCATCCTATTCCAGTAGATTTTACACCTTCTGTAGTTACTTTTCTCTAGAATAGACACCTGGAAAGCAGGCATCCATCTGCCCACTTACACTTCATTAAAACACAACTGAAAATATTGCATTGTCCTGATAAAAGTTTGTTTCAATGCTATCATGGGTAAGAGCAACAGCTGGTTTAAACCAGGCTTTTAAAATATGTTATAGACAGTCTGATTATTCAGTCATTTCTCTACAGCAGATGAGCGGTGGAGCCTGATCTAACTCCTTGTGAAATCAATATGGAGATCATAGATTTCACAGGAAAAGGGAACTTCATAGGGAAAGGGAATAGTTCGTTCAGTTTGGTTTTACTTTTTCTAGTAATGACTGAAAGCCATTGGATCTTGGCTGAGCTCAGATATAACGTTCAATATCTCCAGGAAGTTCACTAACTTTGTTCTTCAGTTTGGCTTCTAATTCTTGCTGTTGGAAGGTGGTATCAACCCATGTCTTCCAAAAAGAACTAAGGGTTTCTAAGAAATTATTCAAAGTGCCAAACTCTTATTTCAATTAAAAAGAAAAATCTAAGTAATGACTTATTATTATTATATTTCACATACAATAGCTCTTGACATGTTTTCTTGTCAATGATTAGCAGATTCTAGTTTTTAAAATATAATGAAAAATCCCTCTAAGATTATATCATTCTACAATAAAAAGGTCATTTAAACACATTCATGTATTTTTTTTCTCATATTAAATTAATGTTATGCTCAATTTACTTACTGATATTGGTTTTCAGCACTCTTTGCATTACATACTTCAGCATGGCCATAGCAGACACATCGACCACCAATACTGATGTCCTTTATACTGTAGTAATACTATGGAACAAGCACAAGAAGTACATATAGGTCTTTCCTTATTTGGATTATGTCAGAAATATCAACATCAGATTGTCAAACCTTGCTTATCAGAATTTCAAAGGCATGATTTTACAAAAGACCAAAGTGAGGCAGCCAGTGGTCAAACCTCTGTTGATGTCTCAGTATGAGTACCAGCGAATCAAAGTCAATACCTGTCCTGGTTTCAGCTGGGATGGAGTTAATTTTCCTCCCCGTGGCTGCTGTGTTCTGTATTTAGTACAAGCAGAATGTTGAGAACGCTGATGTTTTTAGTTGTTGCTATGAAATCACGGACTTTTTCAAGTTTCCCATATTCGGCTAATCAGCCGGTGTGTAGAAGCTGGGAGGGAGCATAGCCAAATAGTGTAATCCATGGCCTTGCTGGACTTGTCAAATGCAAGACAAAAGACATGCTCGGGCTGAGGCGACAAGAGCCTAAGAATTAACAAAGGGAGCAATTGACTTGTGCTTATCTTATCAGACAGAAGTAAGGGGGCATAGCCCATCACTGTAAACCAAGTGATCTGAGGAGGCCAAGCAGCCAGAGCAGCCAGAGATTGCTTCGGATAAAGCACAGTTGGGCCCCAGAAGCGCATACCAAGATGCCCGCTCCGAAGGCGTGTCACACTGCTGAGTCCTGCTTCTGACTATGCGACATTCCATGCCAAGAGCCAATCGATACACAATAAATGACCACCTCGCAAAAAGATTTTCCAAACAGATAAAAATTAGCACTTGAAAACTCTCTTTGGGAGGAGCAGCCAAGCGAGAACTTTACCTGACGGACAGGCTGACGAGCCTGAACTTCTCTTCCCCCCCCAAGAATGGACGCCTTTTGTAAGAGTCACACCTCTGACTTTGTCAGACATATTCCCAGGAACACATTGTTAACTAAAGCACTAAACCATTACCTTTGAGCTCAACTTTTGTAGACAGTGCATTTATCAACGGCAATTCCGAATCTGTGATACCTGTTGCTTGAATAAATTACCTGTTGTTTTAACTTAGCAAAACTGTTTCAGTAAAAGTCCTTGGAGGGGCTCTGACAGGCAAGCTGAACCTGATAAGTTGCTACACACTTAACCCTTTAGACATAAACCACTGACGAAGTCTGGGACTAGG
>Ga0065711_1046415_pt1 | contig 12902 bp, 7 predicted proteins | sample Hoacrofraction12_FD_59098 | JGI IMG/M metagenome (GOLD analysis project Ga0065711, IMG submission 59098) | Hoatzin crop microbial communities from Cojedes, Venezuela - Epithelial fraction 12 v2 (version 2) | ecosystem: Host-associated > Birds > Digestive system > Esophagus > Crop | place... | reverse complement strand
GGAGGCGGCGGGCCGGCCCGCCGGCGGGGAGCGGAGTCCTCAGGGCGGCGGCGGGGACGCCGCGATGGACTGCTACCTGCGATCCCAGGGCTTGTACCGAAAGAGAGTCGCCAAGGATGGGTCCTGTCTCTTCAGGGCTGTGGCCGAGCAGGTAACCGCCGACATAAGCGAAGCTACTTGGCGCGGAGGCGTGGGCAGTGGCTCTCGAGTGGGTGATGATTTGTGTTACGGTGCAGACAAGCGTCGGTTAAGGGTGCGCAGTCGTGTCCCAGGGGTGGGGATGGGAAGTTCTGTCTTGTGGGGCGAGAGGAGTGCTGTGTGTACAGCCGCCTTCTGTCATCAAGAAACTGTTACCTGTTTTGACCTGCCACTGCCTGCTCAGAGCTTTTTTCAGTGTAAGCTTTCAACATTTGGGTACAACCCCTTCGCATGAGACTACTTAGGAAGCGAAATTTCGTGGGAAGAGTTGAAAAACCTTGTTCTTAGTTTTGTTAATTAGTTTACTATAAAATCAGAGAAAGTGAGTAATTTCAGTTCTTCCTGTTGAATTCCCCTCCCCCATTTCAGTGTTACTGTTAAAGGAAAAAAGTGACAGCGTCATCTTGTCTTGAATACAAACAAACAGCAGTGGGAGCTCTGGTGCTTCTCATTGTGGGAGCCCAGATTCCTGTGCTCATTATACACAGTTCACCTTTTTTTCAAATTTGGCCTAATTTCTGTACTCCTTGTGCAGAAAGACTGAACTGATCTGAATTTGGAAAAGTTTGAAGTTGAGGGTAGTGTGTAAGGATTGCAAGAGAGACTGCAAGTTAAGTTTACTGGAACTTCCCTACGTTGCAGTGAGGAGGGAGGCAAAGTCACATTAGAGATAACTCTGAACCTATGATGAAAGTCGTATTTGTCCAATAGAGATTTGAACAGGCAGTAGAACGCAGGTGTCATATTGGGATCTGAATTCATGGCTTCCACATCAGTATTTGGGCAACAGATGTACACCTCTTAAAGTCGAGAGAAAGTAAATCTGCTCTCTCTTAGATTTGGCTGGATTTCATTTGAACGAGTGCTTGTTGGTAGCTGATTTCCTCATCCGCTCCTGCAGTGATTTACTTCTTCAGTTAACTGAAGTCCTTTACAAAGGAGTCAGTTAAAGAGTGACAACAAATGCTATTCATTTTGCTCAGTAAATCCTCATAAAATTGAATGTTTGAATTTAGTTAATCTGTGAATTCTACAGTTACTTAATTTTCGATTTAAGTAATTGAGGTTTCACCTGCATAAAGATGTTGTTACTGAGTGAATATGCATTTTTAAATATTCTTAAAAATAAAACTAGAGTTTTTCCAAGCTTTTATTTAGACAACAGTCATTAATTATTTGTGAGCTGTCATCAAAACTCCTAAGAACTGGTGTCACATGCTTCTCTTTCTCTCTTTGTAGGTGTTATACTCTCAGTCTCGGCATATTGATGTTAGGATGGCTTGTGTAGACTATCTTCGGAAAAACAGGGAGAAGTTTGAAGCAGTAAGTATTTTTGGTTTTTTTATGAGCATTTTAAAAATGTTGCTTTATTCCTTCTGCTTTTCTAAGGTATATTATACTGTTTGTGACAGTATTCATCATAGCTGTATACTCGTTGATGCTTTTTAAAGTGAGTGCTCTTTATGTTAATTGGCACGTGTGGTAGTAACTCATTTTCATAAGCCTGGAGAAAGACCTGTGTACTGCTTAGACTGGAGGGAAGTGGGGTGGGAAGAGATATTATTGCTCATTAAAAAACAAGCATTCTGAAGCTTTAATAGTCTGTAGTGGAGCTACCGAAAGCAGGATTTTATTTTAGTATCACGCTTATTTTAATGAAGTGTTGTTATTGTGCTATTTAATTGATTTTGCAATATAGAAGGGAATTGACTGATGAGATTAGTGAAATTTGTTTCAGGGTCTACAATTTATTATGCATTGACATGGTAGGTTTTTTTTCTAAACATTTGTAATGAAGGTCTTCATCAACTGTGGACATAAAATATTGTGACATTGATCTATATGTGGCCAATGCCATCAGTGTTAACATTAGAGAATCCTTCTTTTCTTTATTTTAGAAGAACAATAATAAATAATGGCGCTTCTGTTGCACTTGTATGTGTTCTAGTGTATATACCATTTAGCTGATTTCCAGGACAGCCAAACAGGAGTATGTGTAAGCATTTGTTACTAGAGGATTATTACTCGTCTATCTCTCTGTTCTAAATGTACCTGGACCCAAAATAAAAAGGCTGTTTTTAGATGCACATGGGCATAGGGAAGAGGAGGAAAGTGGGAATAAGAGTGTATGTGTTTGCTGTAATTTCTGACAAAGTGCCCTATGCTGAAATGTGACTGGTCACTTGTAATGTGGAAGTTGTCAAGAATGAATGACATAAAATACAGTGACTCTCCCTGGGAGAATGCAGCTCTGACTTGACTGTTTCCGTTTTCCAGGACTGTTTGTTTGTTTGTTTCCAGTCCATCTGAGGACTTACCAACTCTTAGAGCTCTCTCCTTTCTTTTTTTATTTTTTCACTGCTGACTTTTTAATAATTTTCTTTCCAGAATTGCCCTACTCACTTGAATATCTGCTTCTCTACTTCTGTTTTCTTGTTGCGTTGTGTAGTTTTTGGAAACACCATGACCCTTTTTGCCTCTAAATGTATGTCGTTTCCCCTCCCCAGTTTCTGGCATCTTTTCAGCTCGGTAGCTGCTTTGTCAGCCCTAGCTAGTTTTACTGTCTTGGTCTCTCTCCTCCAAACTCCCAGTCTCACTGTTCTATTTATTTTCTTATGCTTAATCCAAGTGGTATGACCTCTCCTCTATCCATCTTTGCTATCTTTCTGAAAGGTCTCTTATAAAAGTTTCTTGTCATTTTTCAGAATAGGTGTTTCATGTACAAGGTTGAGGTGTTTCGTATCTCTTCTCATTTCCTAGGGTTCTTTCTCCCTCAGGTACTTCACTTCAGCTCTGCTGATCTCCTTTGCTCCCTGTATCTCTTACTATACTTTGTGTTTTCCATCTGGAATATAGCACTGTTAACTTATGTCTCTTACAAAAACCCAAAACAGCACAATCAACAAATGTCTCTTTCCGTAGTCTCTTAGTTCAGCTGTTTACTCATCTGCCTTCTTAATAGTTAGGCTCTGTTGACATGTACTGGTGGTAGTCATTGAAGTTCCTCTATTGTAACCATTTCAGCTTGGATTTCTGTCTCTTTCGTTCCATTGATACTGCTATAACCAATGTTTCAGGTGACTGTGTGTAAACACCATCTTCATTTTCATATTCATACTTATCCTTTCTTGAAGTGTTGTCTCTGCTGCAGTCTTGTCTTCATTCTCTTTTTTTATCTCTTCGGTTTTCTGTGAGATGCCCTTGCTTTCTTTCTCTGTGCATTAGGTCATTTAATTTCATCACACAAAACAACTGCTGTCTATGATCATGTTTTACTGATCCACCTTTTAACTTCATACCTGATTGCTTCTGTCTAAATTAAAAATTTTGGCCAGACTTTTAGATTCTTCTCATGAACAGCACTGTCCAGCCAGGTTCAACATGGCTAAAGCAGAACTGTTAATCTCACTAGTCAGGTCCTGCTTGACTAACTTAATCTGCTTCTGTGACAAGGTAACCTGCTTAGTGGATGAGGGAAAGGCTGTGGCTGTTGTCTACCTGGACTTTAGTAAAGCCTTTGACACTGTTTCCCAAAAAATTCTCCTGGAGAAACTGGCTACTCATGGCTTGGATGGGTCTATTCTTCGTTGGGTAAAAAATTGTCTGGGTGGCTGAGCCCACGGAATTGTGGTGAATGAGTTAAATCCAGTTGGTGGCCAGTCACAAGTGGTGTTCCCCAGGGCTCAGTTTTGGGGCCAGTTCTGTTTAAAATCTTTATCAGTGATCTGGATGAGGGGATTGAGTGCTCCCTCAGTAAATTTGCAGATGACACCAAGCTGGGTGGGAGTGTCGATCTGCTTGAGGGTAGGAAGGCTCTGCAGAGGGGTCTGGACAGGCTGGATTGATGGGCTGAGGCCAACTGTATGAGGTTCAACAAGGCCAAATGCTGGGTCCTGGACTTGGGTCACAACAACCCCATGTAACGCTACAGGCTTGGGGAGGAGTGGCTGGAAAGCTGCCCAGCAGAAAAGGACCTTGGGGTGTTGGTTGACAGCTGGCTGAACATGAGCCAGCGGTGTGCCCAGGTGGCCAAGGCGGCCAACGGCATCCTGGCTTGTATCAGGAATAGTGTGGCCAGCAGGAGTAGGGAGGTGATCGTGTCTCTGTACTCGGCACTGGTGAGGCTGCACCCTGAGTACTGTGTTCAGTTTTGGGTCCCTCACTACAAGAAAGACATTGAGGTGTTGCATTGTGTCCAGAGAAGGGCAACGACACTGGTGAAGGGTCTAGAGAACAAGTTTTACGAGGAACAGCTGAGGGAACTGGGGTTGCGTAGCCTGGAGGAGGCTGAGGGGGGGACCTTACTGCCCTCTGCAACTGCCTGAAAGGAGGTTGTAGTGAGGTGGGGGTTAATCTGTTGTGCCAAGTAACAAGTGATAGGACGAGAGGAAATGGCATCAAGTTGTGCCAGGGGATGTTTAGATTGGACATTAGGAAAAGTTTCTTCACAGGGAGGGTTATCAAGCATTGGAACCAGCTGCCCAGGGAGGTGGTGGAGTCACCCTCCCTGCAGGTATTTAAAGGTTATGTAGATGTGGCACTTAGGGACATGGTTTAGTGGTGGACCTGGCAGTGTGAGGTTTACAGTTGGACTTGATGGTCTTAAAGATGTATTCCAACCTAAATGATTCTATGGTTCGGTACTCTGCTCAATTTTCCTTACGAGCTTGTTTCTTAATCGCTGTGGGTAAAGAGGCCATCCTGCTTGTGGCTTAAGTTCATAATGGGAATTCTTCATTTGGACCTCTGTGGATCTTTAACTAAATCAAGCAGGTTCTGTCTAAATAGCATCTTTTAAATGCAGCCTCTCTGTTGGTCAGCATGACTGTACCCCTTTGAAGTCAATGTGTCTCAATTACTGCAGCATCTTTCTCGGTCCTTGACAAATGTGAATTTGGCCTCTTCGTGCATGTTAAGGAGGCACTGGCAGCCTGGCACTTATGTGTCGCCCAATTGTTTGCATCCTTTCACTGGAAGTAAAAACAGTTTGTTAGAAGTGATACAGAAAAGAGGAGAAAGTGCTGTATGATTTGTCTATCTATGGGTACTAAAGAAATGTGTCTTCCATTTCTTTTAACAAGGTACTTGAATAAGCCCATACATGCTCTCTCCAGTGATGCCATGCATGCCTGGGATGAAATGCCCATAAACATCTACTTGACAGTATCTTTGCTTTCTTTCAGATTTCTCATTTGGCTCCTAGATTTCTTTTGGGGTTTTTCTTGTTTGTATTGTTTTGGATTGTGTGATGACTCCAAAAGCTGGTTATGTGGTTATTTTCTGGAATGCAGACCTATGTGTTTGACCACTTATTCCCTCATCTCTGCATCACTTTATACTTAGATTGTAAGCTCTTTGAGGGCAGGATAATCTTAAATTTCCAATGGTACCTTCCCATTGGTACAGTGGGTTATAGACTGGGGATTCCATGTGCGACACTAACAAAAATAACTGATTATTACGTTGTTTTTTTTTCTAAATACAGTTCATAGAGGGGCCATTTGAAGAGTATTTAAAATGTTTGGAAAATCCACAGGTATGTTAAACTTGATTTATAATAGAAAGCAGTACTTTTGTTGAAATTGGTGGGTAATTGGATATTTTTTCCTCACAAATGTTTTTGAGCTTAAGAGGTCTTTGAATTATGTGAATATATACTTTTATGCGTGTATTGTGGAATGATTTCAAGAGGTTTTTTTGTGTCTTGATTTAAAGCTGTTGTTCTTCAAAGTTGTATCCAAACATTTCTAGCTTCTGCAAATGCCAACAAACATAGTGTGGCTAGCTTTTTCTTGAAGACAGCCTTGAATAAAGGCTTAAAAGTTTAGGTTATGAAAAGACAGTTACTGATGTAAGGGATTACGAACAGTAACCGCAGGCTCTTACAAAGATACTGATTTGAAGTGAAATTATTGTTCCTCCCCCTCAACTTAATTTTAGTACTTTTATGAGGGAGTTAGCAATTTGTGTAAGATGGGGGTGGGGGGAGAGGACTATCTAGTGCAACATTGCAAAATATGTTACATTTTTTTTTAAGCATTTGTGCATAAACTTTTAATTTCTATGAGGAGAAAATTCAATAAAGCATGATTATTCCCCCCTCCCCCAATGCCTACAGCATCCGTAGTTAGAATGGCTAACCCAGATGGTTCTTTATTTCAGTTTCCAAAATGAATGGTGGAAGGGGGGGAAAAAAGTGGGTATTGGCCTATTCTGCTTCGGTCTTGCTTTGTTTATTCCGGGATTTTTAATTTCAAAGCTTTGTTAGTCAAATCCCAAGGTTATATGCTATGATAAATGGTAAATCATGCCATTTTCCAGTAGAACTTATGCTGCACTGAATTACACCAATGTAGATAGTTTATAGCACTGCACGGTGTGTACAGAAAATGTCTTTCATACATGTCTGCTAGTGTTTAAAAAAATATTTTTGAAAAATAGTACAGTAGCTTATTACATTCTATATTTCAAAATTGTCAGGAGACTTTAAAAAAATATTAATATCAGACTACTACAAATTCCTGCCCAAACTTAGAATTGTTTTTAATTTAGTACGAATTTTTTAAAAAACGTAGGAAAAAAAAAAACCAAAAACCAAAAGAACAGTACCTCCCCTACCTTGAAAAGTAAAAAAAAAAAAAAAGACCCCAAAAAACCCAGGTCACATGATACTGGAGCACAGTACAGCAGTTAGGCTGGTAATGGAAGCACCAACTTTCACTTTTCTATGATTTCAGTCTGGGTTATGGGTTTACTTACATTTTGCTGTTTAAAGGGCATATTTTTGGTCTTTCTTCAGGTATCGATACACAGCTGCTTGCATGAGAAATACAAGTATCACAAGTTTATTTTGGCTGTGTGGAAGTGGGCTGCCTGCTTTGTGTTGGAGCAGTTGACAAGACTGTCAGGATATTTATATGGAAGTTATCTGTGTTTTAGGCAAGAGAGTTAAGCCTCAAGGTTCTTCTTCCACTTTATCTATAGCCAAAGACCCACAAAACCAGGCAGTTTTGAAGGTAGAGAGTAACATTTTTAAAAGCACTTGGTAAATCTGTCATTTTTTTCAAAAATCGCTTTTGAAAAGCTAGACTGCTGGTTGCTGAAGTTTAACAAAAGAAAAAAAAAAACAACCCCACACTATCTCACCTATCAAAATCATACTCTTTAATGATAGATCTGCATTTATGTGATTGTTTTTAGTTCTCTCAGTTTTCATACAGATCTATTTCTAATTTTGGGAAAAAAATCCTCCTAGCTTGTACCCCTTAGCCACCTTACTGGAATAGTTATTGTTAGTTCAAAAAAAACTTCAAATGTAATCAAAGTTTCAGCTGAACTGCGGACTCAGTGTTGATGTATTTATTTTCGACAATGATTTCTTGCTTCTCTCGATCTACATGTGAGGAAGTGTAATAATTATGTGTTTGTTAGAACTTAATTTTCTTTTGTATTTTCAATACAGGAATGGGTTGGACAAGTAGAAATAAGTGCCCTTTCTCTTATGTACAAGTAAGAAAATCTTTAAATATGTTTTATTGAGATAAGTTCAGTTGTTTTTTTAGTGAATCCATTGGAATAGCAAAGATGCAATTGTGTGTTATACCATAGTTCTCCAGAGAATTACAAATAAGCTTTGAAAGTTGCAGGTGTTGAGGTATTAAATACAAATAGAAAAGCAAGCTTTGAAAATTACATTTAATCTGGGATTTGAATATAGGTTTTCAATATTGTCATGCATCACACCTGCACAACTAATTGTGGGTAGAGTTGTACAGTTTGTATTTTGTTAGTTTTCATATCTTAATTTTTCTAATTGCTTTTCTTCCTGTTTCTCACCAAGGCTTTAATACTAACCCTGTTGCTAAGCTGTGGGCTGTACCCATTTCTCTTTTATCTCTGTACAAGTGCTCTAGTGTCGCTTAGTGATATGAGTATTGCACGCTGTATGCTAGAAGGCCGTTCTCCCACCTTGCCTGGTATGAAGTGGTATGTACTGATACAGGACTACCTGGTGTACTGCTGTACCTTATTCTCTTTTTCTGTATAAATTTTCCTCTTTCCACTGTGTCAGTGTAGGTGAAATAGTATGAGTTTGTCAAGGGCCATAGCTTGAGCTGTGTTTAAGAAATGTCTTGGTATTTGGGCATAGATAAACACTGCTCTTGGGGATGAACAGTTTTGCTGATGTGTTTTTATTAAATGCAATCCTATATATTAATCTTTCTTCACAAAGTAGTATGAAACAGTATGCTGAATATTTATAGCTGCTTTCTAATAACTGTGCAAGGGAATGAGCAATGTGCAGCGTCTTATCTTTCTGCTGTTTGTAAACCAGTTAAATTCAAGATTTCAAAATGTGTGCGGTAAATTAATGACTTTCTTTACCTTTGACTCTTGATGAGACAGTTGTTAAGAGGAAAGAAATTAGTTAAATACTACTTTCAGATACTTAGATGAGTGCTAAGTGTGGGAAATTGAATGAAATTCGGTCTGCATTTTATGTGTTGATGGGACAGTTTAGATTTGCATGTGCTTCATGGGTGGAAGAGGACTGAACTGGAAGAGTAAAATTTGGCTCAAGAGGTTTAGAGAGAAGGTCTGATGGTCAGATTGAGCCAGGGTGTAGAGGGATGTAACTTAATTGAAGTCAACAAAATTGCATGCTTGATTACGTCGGAACTGGATGGTCATGATCCTCTGTTTGTTGTGTTTCTGACCGTGAGAAACGTATGCTCATGAAATAGAAGCAGTTTATTCTGAAGTCATGATGCGTTGGTATCCAGGACCACAGATAAATAGAGAGACAAACCCTGGTTGATAATATTATTTCTTTAATTTCCATTGGAAGTGTGAGGAGGCTTGTGGCGTAGTTGCGACTATATGTATTTCACTGCTGAGTTGAACACACAAGAATTGTTACTGCCGTACTTGTTTTGGGAAGACTCGCTTCTATTAAAAAGGCAATTTAGAGGCTCTGAGAAAGTAGGAATGGTGATGGAGGTAGGGGGAAAGAGTTACTTCTCTTCCTGCATGCTGGCAGACTGAAGGAAAGCTGGAGTATGAATTTCCTGTTCTGTGCCAAGTGGAGAAGTGAGAGGGTTTCAGACTTTCCAAGCATAGGGTAGAAATGGGGTATGGATAGGTTTGTTTTCATTTTCATCCCTCAGGTCTGTCACTAGTATAATTTGGTTATCTAGTAAATTTGCCTTGCCTCTCTGAAACAGCTAGGTCTCTGAGCTATGAAATTTTTTTCCTCTCAGAATTGCTTTTTCTGAGTAGTTGTAGAAAGTGTTTTGTTTTTTTTTTTTTAAATCCGACAACTGGACCTGTGAGTATACTTAATCATTTTGCAAGACTAATAAAACTTTTGCTTGTGTGAGCAAGGAAGAAGTTGAAGGAAGTGATAGGTTGCTGAGCAAAGAATTCAAAGGGAGGATTATGGATAAAGGAGAGAGAGAAAAGAATTAAATTTAAGATCATGATGGAGATTGATTATAGCAGAAAAACAAATAGCAAAGATTGATAGTCTTTCAGTTTTTAGAAAATAAAATAATCAAATAGTATATCACGTCAGTATCAGTTGTGGATTTTCCTGTATTTGCTGCTTTGTATCTGGTTCAGCTTTTTGTGCTTTTTGATCTAACAACCTAAAAAAAGAATTAAAATGTGAAATGTAAATTCTTACTTTGCTCAACTGTAGTAGCTCAACTCTTCATTTGTGGTATTTTTAATCCTCTTAAGTTTAGTGAGATACACAAACTTAGTTTGCAGTGATAAAAAATTTCCTAAACCTGTTTTGAAAAACTATACTGGACCAGTATCCTTGGTGATGAGTATCTGCCAACACTGCAGCAGCACGCTGTCCGCTGGTTCGGTCTGAGCTTTCCAAAAAGTTTGTGCTTGCAGTTGAAGAGACAACAGAGAGGTTTCTTTGCCACATTAAACCCAGCAATCTGAGTCGAACAAACACAACATAGTGTTGGACTCCGCACTTCATGGAGTCTGTATCCGAAGAGAAGGGGAAACTGAGCCCTCTGAAAGTCTTTTTTTTGCAGTGTATTACCTGTTTTGAAGGGCAAGAAAAGATTCTTCTGGCTACATGTGAAAAAACGGAGGCGTGGAGGGCTTGCTTTTCAGAGATGCTGGGGACTTGGTTACAGTATCTGATCTTCAGGCAGTGCCTGCTGGTGGTCTGTTGGGCTTTTGGCATGCTCCTTAGCGCGCTGTGGCAGCTGTGCCACCGTTTGGGAGCAGAAATGTTGTGTGGACCTTTCTGAGCACGAGAACTTGGTTTGGGAGGCAAGAAGAGTTTCTGAGCACAGACATGGGCTGTTCTGCGAGCTGGCCTCCCTGCCCAAGAGGGTTCTCGCACGCATGTAGTCAGTCTGCTAGTACAGATTTAGCCTAGGCCGTTGCTCACCTTCTGGAAACTTACCACTGCTTCCTGTCTCTGTTCGTAAAACCAACCTTCTCTTTGTTCTGATGGGTTTCCCAATGGCAATGTGTAATGAATTTCTGCAGGACTAGGGAGCCATCATCTTTCTAGACACAGCTCCAGAAGGCCGTGTCTGGAAATTTGTTTTACTTGTCACTGGCTCTCTGCATGTTGTGCCAGCGCATCTTATTCTAGTATATTCTTTCATAAAAGTAAGCCTTTTTCTGACCAGTGATAGTTGTACTCATGTTTTTCAGTATTGTTTTTCACTAGGTGTTTTCTGTGGTTATGTATGTTCCTTGAACTTGACTTGAATATTCCAATTTTTATTGACATTAATTTTTAAATGAATTCTTGACTGATGCTTTTTTCTCAGGAAAGATTTCATAATATACCGGGAACCGAATGCTTGTCCTTCACATGTAACTGAAAATGGCTTTTCTGATAAGGTAAAGAAAAAAATGTGAAAGGCTGAATTAAGACTACTTTATATAGTTCCATGTGAGTTTTATTATCCAACACATTTAAATGTTCTGAGAATTCAATTTTAACAATTTCTTTTGTACATGTGTAAGGCAGCTATTCTGTTAATACATATAGCACTTCTTTTTTTAAATAGGTGGTCCATGTTTGGGATGTAGTATATGTTCCTAGTAATCTGAAATTCTGTAAAAATCAATTTACAAGTGCTAACTGACATAGCCACCTCTGTCCTAGATTCTTTTTGGCTTTTGGTCAAATTCTTTTTGGTTTAAAGGACATCCACTAAACATTTTGATCATTTTATTGATACTTTGAGATCCTGAGAGATAACAAAGCGCATTGGTACATTAAATTGAATTTTGAAAGGTAGTGCTCATACGAAAAATCAAGTAAAATGCAAACCCTAAAATACCTGTGTGTTTTTTTTAAATAGGTTTTGCTGTGCTTCTCAAATGGAAACCACTATGATATTGTTTATCCCATAGAGTATTCAGAAAAGGCTGCTCTATGCCAATGTAAGTATTATGTTGGTTGGTTAAAAGCATGTATTTTTACCAAAAATATTGAAATGATCACCATCAGGTTTCAGGAAAAGGCTCTATATGAAGGCTTATTATAGTCACTCTTTAGTAGCTTTGTCTTCCATTTGAATTGTCGATGACTATGATTTTGCGAGAGCATGTATTCTTACTGTGTTCTGATTCCTGACAAAGCAGATTAAGTACCAAGAAGAGAAGACCTACCTGCGTCTTTGAATCTGGGTGGTCTAATGTAAACAGAAAATGTTGGTGTACTAACTCATAATCTGTTGTATTGTGTGTGGTCAGCATTCTGGTTTTAATTTTGTATATCGGACTATGTTAGCAAACTAATTGTTCATGTTAAAATTGTCCTTGCATGTGTAACTTGTCACAGAAATTATGGAGGTTGCATATGCAAAAAAGAACTGTCTTCATGGATTACTGTTTTCTTTACTAGATTGCAGAAATGTCCGAAGGTCCTAATTGGATTTGATGGGTCACTGTGACAATCCCTACAAGGATTCTGATTCTTCATGAAGTCTCTGGCTATGTGCAGAGTTAGAATGCTAAGGCCAAATTTGCCTGACCTGGTTCCTGGCAGTTTCATGCACGCTCATTAAGTCACACTAGCTGCACTAGTTTTGGTTCTAATGCCTTCACTGTTTCAGCTGACACATCAAAATGCTTGCTTTGATTGAAGTAATTTGAAATGCATCTGTAATGGTGGTGTAAAATCTCGTTTACCTGGTAACTGATTTTATCTTCCACTTTTCCCCAGCTCTGCTGTATGAGTTGCTGTATGAGAAAGTATTTGATACAGATGTAAAGAAAATCGTAGCAGAACTTAGTGCTGTTGGTGTGACAGAGGAAAGTAATGGTAGCAGTGAAGTATCTGCTTCAGATTCAGAAGATGACAACTACAGGTAAATGGGATTTAAAAGTTAATATAAGATGCCTGTGAGCAGTACATATTAAATGAGTTTTCTGGATTTCTGGTGGATAGTAGAATCTAACAGTTCGGGTTGAAAACCTCTACAAATTACTGAGAAAAGAAACACAAAGAGGTAAAGTTAGAACTATGAAAAATGAAATGTGTAATTTTCACTGTACCTAAGGACAGAATTCTGGTTCCTCTGTTTTTCCTGCAGTCTAGCTTTGGGTCTCTTTATATAATGGAATATTGCCATTGCAACGTGTCCCTCTGTCCTGGGTTTGGCCAGGACAGGGTTAATTTTCACCGGACTCCAGGAAGGGGCACAGCCGGG
>Ga0065711_1046414_pt1 | contig 12903 bp, 7 predicted proteins | sample Hoacrofraction12_FD_59098 | JGI IMG/M metagenome (GOLD analysis project Ga0065711, IMG submission 59098) | Hoatzin crop microbial communities from Cojedes, Venezuela - Epithelial fraction 12 v2 (version 2) | ecosystem: Host-associated > Birds > Digestive system > Esophagus > Crop | place... | reverse complement strand
TGGCCAAGAATTGTCCCCAAATCCCTACCTGTGACACTGGCAACTGCTGCAAAAGGCTGGTTAAAAGGTGAGGAGATCACCTGGAAAGTTGTCTGTGTGAGCAGAGACTAACCCGACACAGCTCTGAGTGGCTCGTTACTCCGGTCTAACCCTGCTAGTCTGAGGTGCAGAGTGGTAATGGCAGGTATCAGGGACCTGAGGGGACCAGGGTATCGTGGTGGAGGCAGGAAGGCAGGACAGCAGTCACGGCAGTGCAAAAAACAAAGCATGGGGATAAAAGTCTAGTTCCCAACATTCAGCTATAGAACCACAGAATCATTAGGGCTGGAAGAGACCTCGAAGATCATCAAGTCCAACCATCAACCCAACACCCCCATGCCTCCTAAACCATGTCCTGAAGTGCTACATCTACATGGTTTTTTAAACACCCCCAGGGATTCGGACCCCACCACTGCCCTGGGCAGCCTGTTCCAACGCCTGACCACTCTTTCAGTAAAGAAATTTTTCCTATGTACTATGTATATATTATATAAGCTATGCATTATGGGAGCTTAGGCACTTTCCCAAAACTTCCAGGAGGTCAGAGAACTTGGGGAAATTTGCCTCAGGTGAGATTCTCTAAACATCTAAAATATCTAAATAATATCTAAAATATCACAAATAGCTAAATCAAACCTAATTACAACTTAGATATAATTACAAGCTAGATATTGGCCTCCACTAGATGCTGAGCTACTTTGTAGTGAAGTTGCTGGACCTCTGATGGGTATAGACTTCAGCCTCCTATTTCTCCTCTCTTAATACTCCAGACACCCTCTGGTGTCTGCAGAATCTGTTATCAAGACAGAAATAGACCGACAAACCTTTGACCCTTTAACATTAAATATTAAAAGGGTACTAGAATGTCACCTTAGATGCCTTCAGTGCTATAAATAGATTAATAATTACTTTGTGCAAGAAAGCCTAGACATCTCAGCAATCAACCATTTCTACAGGCATTTTCTGCTGCTATATTAACTATTCCTACAGATTCAAGACTTCCTCCTAGGTGAAATCAAATCCCTTATATGAGTCAGCAAGTTGCATTTCTACCAAAGCATGGTAAAAACAAAATCAGAACAGAGACCGTTAATGGCTCCATTACAGTGCATAGAATAGAAAATAACATTTTTCATCTAGGTGCTGCATTTTGGACTACATCTATGCTACAAAGTTTGCCAGCTGCAAGAAAAAAGAATAACATTTACTTCTCCAGGCTGTAAAACCATACAGCTAAAGCCTTGCCTGGCTGTAGTATTAGCATTAATTCTGTAGCGGAAAGAAAAAACATATTTCCCAATAGTTCCACCCAGTATTTTCCAACCACCTACATATCATTTGATGTTAGGAAAATAAATGCAAAATCTCTGTTACTCTCAAAGAGGACTCTTAACTACCCTGGTGGCTAGCAACCACAAAAAAGGCAATCTGAAGATCAGGAAGAGATTTCCAAATGCGAAGGTCTTTTCAGAATACTGAACAGGCTCTCAGCCATTTACCCAAAAGACATCAAAAGAAGCTTCATACCCAGGTCTCTGCATCTTAGAATGATGACCAGGATTTTTTCTTTTTGGCAAACCACTAACTCAGTTGACTCGTTAAATCTGAAAACTAGCACACCACCTTCTGCTAACAGTGAGATGAATAATATATTTTAGGTGTCATAAATTTTTTAATACATTGTATTGCTTCTACACCAACACCTAGCAAATACCTGCACTCACGTATATATCTTCACCTTATTACTATCTCCTTTTGGAAGACAGAATAGTGTTCCCAAACAATGGTCCCTAAGCAATAGCCTTCTGATGGTGTCGGTGGCCAAAGAAAGTTGTCGACAGCAAGTAAAGGAAAGTAAAGCATGTTTAGCAATCCTGAGCTGCTTTGCTCACAAGCCAATGAAGTGCAGAGATTTTTCATGCCTATGTCAGCACTTCAGACGTATCAACACAACCGTTGTTTGACAGTATTGCCAGTCTTCCCCTGCACAAGAAATTTGAAAAGCAAAATACCCCAAACTCTCCTGATTACATGCCTCATCACAGCCTGATGGACACAAGGATGTATTATTTAACATTCATTAACAGTACCTTAAAATACTCTATAGCAGCTGTGTCATTTTCTGAAATTCTTAAAAAAAATTTTCAATAGTATTTCTAAGCATAGCAGCACGTAACTCTGACACGGCAGATCTGTGTTTATCTACACAAAGCAATCTGGCATGCTGTTGAGAAAAAAAACAAGTCAGCCTTTCCTGGGCTACCCAGGCCTTTCGCGGTCTGAGGGTTTGCTGTACCACAGCTGGGCAAACAGCAACAGGGGAACCCTCCACTAAAATTCAGACAAAAACCTAAGTCACTTCTCAAGCAGAGAGATGGTTATGCAGGATGTTTCATGCATCCAATTCCATTCTCCTTTGCCCTCTTGAGCAAACAGATTTTGCACATTCCCTGTGATGTGTAAAGCCTCTGAGCAAATGACGCTGAACCCATGTCTAGTACAATGAACAAACAAACCTTTAAAAGAATAATGCATTTTCATTAAATCTTGGGATTCTAAATAGCGTGAAGTTAGAACATCTTGAGTATTTCTACTGTCCAAATGAATGAACTCCAGGAAACATGCAGCTATTCAGCTACATCTATTACAGGCAGAGGCTGAGCACCCCAAGCTGGGGGAGGCTTGAGAGTTTGGGATGTGCTCGTTAGAAGAATCAGAGACTGTGGTCCAGAAATTGGGGATGAATGAAAGCCTTAGATCAAGCTTCACCTCTCTCTGAAGCAGGCCCCCCTAGCTGACAGTTTCATTTGTTCATCTGTGTTGAAACAGCCACTGGCGGGCCACCTTCCCAAGTGGCAGACGCTATATTTTAAAAGAGAAAGAAGGAAAAACCATACGCCAGAGGAACAGATGCCTGGCTGTGTGGGCGGCAGCACACAAGCAGCACAAGCCTTTGCTTTGCAAGAGAACAGAGCGATCTTGTGGTAGCTAAAGATGTTCTGCTTATATATGTTGTCGTGAGTAGCGAGAACACAGAGGATTTGATCTGCAAATTTTGGTGCCTCTTGCCTATACGTGAGCTCTAACTACCGTGTGCTCCCAGCTCGAAGCACTGCTTAGCGCAGCATCCTGGTTAGCAGCGGTCCAGAGACAGTTATGAAACTCCAGTCTGGCCACACCACTAATCCTTAAATTGCAGGGAAGGATTACTAACCACGATGTATCTAAGCATTTAAACGGTGATGCAGCAAGAAAGGAAGCAAACTTAATCCTCATATTAGCAGCCTGATTGCTTTCAGGAGAACACATCCTCACATTGCTGCTCTGTCTCCTGCATGGAGACACCATCTCACTTCCTAAAAGAACTGGAACTACTTTAGCGTGGCCATATGCTTTCCACAAGGCTTGTCAGCTGAGGCACAGAACTGCTGCTTCGGGTTCTGGAGCGGGGCAACTCCGCACCAGCCAAAATCTTTGTGTATGTGTCTGTTCTACACCACACAGTGGGACAACAGCACAGAAACCTCAGATTCTGTAGTCTGGTAAAACTAAAGCAAAAAAGGGAGAGGCGGGGGCGTTCCCTAGAAATACCTCGGAGAGGTAAATGCCAGGCAAGAAAAGTTAATTTAAGATAACAGGCAGAATTTCAATGAGAACCAACATGTATCTGCTGGCCATCGGAAAAGAAACCCATAAACCATTCCCCCCACCCATTCCCCAACCTACAAAACAGTAAGAATCTGGGAATATTAAAAAAAAAAAAGGAAGGAAAAAACTTGTGACGAGTTTTAAAGATGGAGCGTGAGAAGTTCATGAAAGCAATGCACGGTATAATTGCCCATCAGAGGAGTAGACTGCAACTCAAAGGCTGAGGAAGGCAAAATGCTACATATATTGAAACCCACGTTATTCCTACATAGTGCTACCTAAGATGTGCATTGAAAACATAAGAAAATTGGAGGAACAAACGCAACAAACCAAAGAGTACATAGAAGTATAGACATACTTTAGTTAAAGCTGGAATTTGAGCAGCCTCCCAAAGGAACCGCCGGTATTCCCAACTGTATTGAATAAATACACGCCATTTTCTTGGCAAACACTCTGAGAATGGCAAAGCGGTAGCTCATGATGCCAGTCCCATAGGAAGGCAAGAGGCTGAAACTTCTCTGTACGTGGCAGCCAACCCTCTGCCTGAGCAGCAAGCAAACCCTTCTGCAGTTGACCGCTTTGCCATTATACTTTGACCATTAATTGCCTAACACTAAACCAATTCGTGTTCTGCATGTCCGTTCTCACTGCACTGTAGAATGTTTAAGGCTTCATCTTGCTCTGATGCCTGCATCTTGGTCTGACACTTATTGTGAGCTTCAAAGTAACTCATTCTGATGGTTTTTCTGTTCTTCTGTTACCAACTAGGGTAAGTAACATGATGCTTAGCTCCTTCTTCAGAACCTACTCAGGCAAAGCGAGACTATTCCCATCTCCTGGGGCTCTGCACCAAGCTGGTATGTCATTCCCTATAACATTCTCCTATTTACTGTAATAATATGAAAGAGAGAAAATGCATGCAGGGGAAAGAATTTCACAGGGTATAGTCGTCACATGCAAATTCTATATTCTTCTCTATTTGTTTGAAGGCTAGAAAGTCAAGCTATTTTAGAGTGATAACTGACTTCTATTTCAGCACTGTAAAGAAAAGAAATGTCATCCACCATGGGCAATTAATTGCATTACATATTCACATACACCCACATCCGTTTGGAGAAGGAAAATACAACTCTCTGACAGCTATGCTCTCTTAAAAAATAAAAACCCAACAGATATATTTAGAGATTCCAGATCATCCAAAAGAAACCAGATCCTAAGTTTCTGTTATTGACTAGTACTGGAGGCAAGAACCTTTACTGAACAGTTTTCTTTATAGAAATCTGTTGATGGGCACAAACCAGTTTTTGCTTCCATCCTTCACGGAGCTCAGCCCTTCAATGCCCCTGCTCTTCTGTCAAGAAGAATACAGCCTGTGCTCTGTTTTGGGAGACTGCCGTCTCCAGTTGAGGTGAAGGATCTGCCCAGGAGCAGAATATAACAGAGTCTTTTACATCCTGAGTGAAGCAGCTCTCAACATTTCTCATGGTTGGGAAAGAAGGCTTGGAAATAGAAATGTCATGTAAGACATCAGCAAATAAACGATGACGTCGACTGTTGTTACAAAGCTAAACCATCACGCCATGTCCTCTTCATCTTTCTTATTTTTCTGGAAGGGGGCACAACTTGTTTGGTACGTAAATTTTAAGAGAGTTGTTAATATACCTGCAGTTTAGATTTCTTACAAGACTTTCTATATTATTGTATTCAACTCTGAGACTCCTGGCATTAACCTCTGTTCTCGTTAACACTGAGATTAACTACATTTCTTCCCCCTCCCTGCAACAGCTACCGGGTAAGTAAGTTTACTACAGCTGCAAGTGAGGAGCAGATGCCCTGCCTGCTCCCTCTAACGAGCTGCGCTCTCTCCAGACTCCGCGTAACTTTCTGCAATCTCCGCAGCCCACTGAACTACTGCGTCTTCGCGCACGGGATAAACCTGGGTCTGTGGAGCCAACACCCAGAGCAGCATCTTACCTGCTAAGGTGCAAGGAGTTTTAATACTATAAGTTCATCGCTAAAAATTAGGCAAAACACAATGACACCAAGCTCTGCTTTTCAACAAAGAGAATTGCTCAAAGTTCTCAGCCTTGGTCGGTTCTCCACCATTTGGAAAGACACTGGTTCATAAAGACCAACCCTTACTTCTGCTTAGGAGCAGATGCTACCATTTTCCTTTCCTCTGGAAAGTCGCTGTTTCCTTTTGAACCATGAGACATTTAGAAGACACCCTGTTTAAAGAATAGCATTTAAAGGGACAGTACATTTATCACATCGAAATGTAAGTAAAAGTCTGGTTCTGGAGGCAGCCCGAGGAAAATACATGATCCTGCACAGTTTTTTCCATCCTCCCTTCCCCACACGATGCTATCTAGTGGAGCCAGCTCCAAAAGCTGGACTTGGAAAGGCCACAGCCCTGGAAGCAGGCACACATGGCAGTCCCTGTCCTCCTCCTCGTTGCTTCCCGCTCCCGCCAAGAGCCTCGGGTTCCTGGCAGTGCAAGGAGAAACTAATCTGGCTATTGAACAGCAGAAGAGCAAAAGGGCATGAAGTCCTCGAGCCTGCTTCTCTCCGCTGTGTGCACAGACCCAGTCCACCCGTTCTTTTCTTTCTGTGGGGTCAGTGGCAAACAGCTGCAGGTCTCTCCCTGGCCACCACTGTGGGCACCCAAAACATGCTGTCAGATTTATATGGACGAGGAGTAGCACCCAAACCTTTCTAATACTAATTCTTTAGAATTCTTTCTTTCTATAAATCAAGATAGTCTAGTTTTGTAATTTGAAGGACAATATTAACACCAAAAATCACACTCAAATGTCATACAACGAATCAATCTTTCCTTCAAGGAAAGCCATCTCACCTTTGATCTCATCACTACTGCAGCTGGATCTCAGAGGGCATCATGGATCCAGACGGCATTCTCCAGCGTGGCAGAGCCGGACAACGTTCTGGGCGACACCAACACAGAGACCCCTATTTGCTGCCCAGATTCTCTTCCACTCAGCCTCTGTGCTGCATTTCCCAAGTCTGCTACAGCACAGATCACGGTTTGTTTGCCTGCCTAGAGAAACCTCTCACACCAGCTGACGTACAGAGAGCCCCTTCTCTAATTCCTGCAAGTCCTCAGCACGTTTGATGAGAACGAAGTGGAACTTTCAGGATAAGAAAGGCAGCAAAACCCTGTGTCCTAACAGGAGGATGAGGCCCGCAGAATTACATTCCCAACTAATATATGCAGATCTGTTTTGCTGCTCGGAGAGGTCAGTGCTTTGGGGAAAGTCGTAATACACTAAAGAGGCCGAGAGTTCAACGCAGGGAATACAGCATAGTTTGGGACAACTGCCTCGAGAAGCTGGAAAGGAACCCGTCACCAAGGTACGTACGTTTATAAAATGCATCTCAGAGGACAGATTTATGTAGATTGAAAGGGTCAGATTTGAATCAAAAGTGCCAGATCTGAACAGAAGCCCAACAGAAGAGTAAAGGGGTGCTTCTTCACTCACCTATTTATTATTTCGTATTTTGTTGTTACTGAAGTGAATCGCAAAGCTCCCACCAGAGCGGAACTGAGGGAAAGCTCGAAGGCAGTTTAAGACACAGTAACCGGGATCAAAGTGTCCCATTTTGAGAGATGCAACAGTCGTCACTCGCCTAAAACCATCTGCGGGTGTAGCCTCGCGAGCAAATGGACGCTGGCCAGGAAAGCAGAGGGGAAATGAAGAATGCTTACAATTCATTGAGTTGCTGGCCACGACTGGTTTACAATGCCTTTTATATAAGCCCAGCAGTTTTAAGGACAGAGCTACAGGAAGGCATCATCCTTATTTGTCTACTTCTGTATTTAAGAAAAAGAGTCCTAGGTTTCATATTTATTTAAAAACCCAGTTAATTATTGCCACACAATGTCCCCAGCCAACTGCACCCCCACTTTGATGATTTTTTTTTGTTCATAATGTTCCATTTAAGCAGCAGTCGCTTCCATTCAGTCTCAGCCTAAACAGTTTCTCTGGAAGACAGCCCAATTAAACAGATTTTCTTACTAAGCATGCCCCAATTAAGTGATGTACATCACCATCGGCTCAGTTTCTATGTGATTTCCACATACTGAGCAGAGTACGAGGATCATTTTACAGTGTTTGGTTGGTCCTTGCACAAAGCAAGTACATTTTTACAGCAACTTTAACAAAACAACATCAAAGGTATGAAATCTAACCTAAATAGGAAGACTTCTACTGTAGTCCTCTACCCAATCTTTCTTTTAACCATTTAGTAGGCATGGTGGTGTTGGGTGGATGGTTGGACTTGATGATCAGAACTCTTTTCCAGCCTATGTTTCTATGATTATTGAAGCAAGTCGCTGCAGAGAAGCTGACTTCTGGCATCCCAGCACTCTCAGTAGCGCATCTCTGTCGAGGTGGGAAGGGGCTCTGCTTTCCCTGAGCATCTGGAAAACAACTTTATAACTCACTCTGTTCTCCAGTACTACACAATATTTTTTAATATCAAATTTAATAAAGTTTAATTACATTTCATTAACTAATTTTTTTTTTTTTTCTGTGGAGGAAAAAAAAGATTCAGTGACAGTCCCACAATCATTTCTTAAGGTTAAATTTCTGGCATTTGGCAAGGAATCTGAAACAAGTATTGGGCACGTGTCTTGTTTTTACAAGATGATTACACAACATCAGCAACCCTTATGCATTTTATTAGATTAGATACTAGTACACTCAGTGTAATAAAATTAAAAATAAACACTGAAAAGGTAAATTAATTAAACGCTGTCGCTTGCATTAAAGCGTGTTTGGGTATGCACTGAGCATTGCTCAATACTGACCTTAAGCCCTCACGTGCTGTTTCAGTACCAGACGTTACTTTTTAAATCGATTGCAGTTAAACAACTGGCTTTCTTTTGCAATCCATGCCTTTTTTTTTTTTTTAAATAGACATTGGAAATGCTAAATCAGTTACTCCTAAAACAATCTTCTGACTTGATTTTTCTGTCAACTGCAAGTAATGTGGTGCTGGGGAGGAAAACCTGACTGTCACTGTGAGTTGACATTGTATTCTGCAGGGGGTAAGAGTTTCCAGTTTAACATCATTATGTGCTGTATTAGTCCACTTTTCCCATTTTATTTTAACAGTTCAAGCTTTAACTCCATAATTTCCCAGTTTGAAAAGACACAAGGCTTGTGCCAAAAAGTTAAATGAATTACTTTTGTACCATCAGAGGTTGAAACACAACCATCTGGTCCACCAAAATTGCTCCAAATTTTTCAGTATTCTTTAAACGGCACATGCTGAGAAAAATCCTGGTAAGTGGCACAACTCCCACTAATTTATATGAAGCCAAGATTTTATCCAACGTATCCTAGTGAGAACATAGAATCATAGAATCACTAAGGTTGGAAAAGACCTCGAAGATCATCAAGTCCAACCATCAACCCAACACCACCACACCTACTAAACCACATCCCAAAGTGCCACATCTACACGTCTTTTGAACATCTCCAGGGATGGTGATTCCACCACCTCCCTGGGCAGCCTGTTCCAATGCCTGACCACTCAGTAACGAAATTTTTCCCAATATCCAATCTAAACCTGCCCTGATGCAACTTGAGGCCATTGCCTCTTGTCCTATTGCTAGTTACATGGGAGACGAGACCAACACCTGCGTCACTACAACCTCCTTTCAGGTAGTTCTGGAGAGCAATAGGGTCCCCCCTCAACCTTCTCTTCTCCAGACTGAACAGCTCCAGCTCCCTCAGCCGCTCCTCACATGTTGCATTTCTGGACTGTGCACAGATTTTTTACTGGTTATAATAGCTTTGGTCGGGTAAGAGCTTTTTTTTCTTTCTACAGAAACAATAAAATCAGCAGTACAATTTTTGAAGAAATATTCAAGGTGGACAGAAACAAACTTTGGAATGCAGCACATTTTCTTACTGGTGTTTGCATAGCAGGAGATGGAGAATTATTCCCCTGAAGAGGGGAAGGAATGCACATTTTTTATTTTTGTCAAGTCCAAAATATTGACAAAACACTGAGAAAAATATTTTCCTGGCATAATATATCTCAAGGACTGCCAGCAATGCATGGACTTCTAGTTTCCTGACCTGGATAACTAGTATACCACCCTTCTGGTAATATATTTCTTTTAAAATGTGCACACAGTCACCCACACATCACCAAACGATCACAGTCTATGAAAGCAAATTATATGTTCTGGAGTAAAACAGTGACATTTTCGCAAGAAATACTTTGCTAAAGAACAATGCTTGCAGTTCTTTCAGGTCGTTTAACTTGGTTTTACTTTATTTACAGAGCAAATGCTCTAACTCGGCTACCAAGAAGGTTACGCAAGTGATGGTTTCACAGCAGTGCCACCATTTCCAGAGACTTTATCCTGTGCTTCACAGCAAGGTGACAAAGTCAGGCAGCCAAGCTGGCACGAAATTCACTTTGTGGTCTCTCAATAAACAGATGAAGACAGAAACCTGTGCTTTCCACTGTCAGTCGTGGCTTATTGGCCAAATATATAGGCTATTTAAAGATTGTTTATTTTGCTGTTTGTACTAGAAATAAGGCAGTAGTTGCTTGAATGTATATAAGGATGCACACATGCATTTAGAAGTACATTTACACAAGCATGATTGTTTTGTAAATAAGGTCACTCTGATATTTTTAGATGCAAATCAATTCTACTTTCCACCCTACCTGTAGGATTAAATTTCTGACATTGGTGAAATCCAAAGATGCCGAGTTTAACTTGGTGATTCAAGAATGATTCATAAAAAACCTCTTCTTTTTCGTAGCAGTGGGATGCCGCTTATTTTCTTCTGGTTTATTCTGAAGATAGACATTAGAGTGTACCCATGATGAGTGGCAACAACAGTCAGATTTTAGTAAGCCTAGCAGATAATGATACTTCAGCTATGCTCTCAGGGAGGTGAAGAGACTAAAACTTGTGGGCACAGGATTCCACATCAACTGCAGACGTATAACGTGAAAAAGCTTATTTTTACACGTATATCTTTTTGACATTGCCAGTTTCTAAAGGAACAGACCAGTGAGTTTTTCAGAGAAGAGAAAAATAAATATCAGGTCTTTGTGCATTAAAAATATATTCAATAATACTTTCTCTCAAGGAAAAAAAAAATCTATGCTGAGTTTTGGTGAGTAATCTGACTTTTCCTCAGAGTAATTCAGTAATTTCTGTTGTAGGTCAAAATCCCAAATATGCATTTAGCATAGTGACATGGATCTGTAGGCATTAAGGGAGTGTTTCTTAATGAATATTGAAAACACTGAACTGTTGCCTAGCAAGTACAAAAATGTGGAACATCTGTATGCCATCAACAAACACATAAAGCTGTTAATTATATTAATTTTCTGTTGTCACACTTTCAATATTTTTATGTAGGGCTTTTATGCTCTAGGAGTAAACATTTATTGTAATTTTTACTTCACTGCTAAAGATTAAAAACACATGAGCTTTCCTCAACAAGCCAGTTAAGACCTAGCTCAAAGTGTTTTCTTTGAAGGGCAAAGTTGAAATCCAGTTAAACAGAGATACTTCCGTAAACATGTTTAATTAAAATAGCCAACAGTTATTTTTCCTGCTAGTTTTACATTTTAGCAGCATCATATTTCTCTGCAGGTAATTGTCGTCACATAGCCTAGGTGATGTTTGTGGTACTAGAAAATTCAGCTGTAATTATGGAAACAAAAGGTTTCCACTCTTCCTCCCCTCCCCCCAAAATACCTTCATGTAAGTAAACTTTACACTTATTTATACCATATATAAATATGTATATATGTAGTATCACATATATACACACTCCATGTTCCTTTTTTAGGATCTGAAGTTCAACAAATTGATGCATACTATATTAGACCAGTTTCCTAAGCTTAATCAAGATATACAAGAATATCTTCTCATGTAAAATATATGGTAGTCCTGAATAATTTAAAAAGGCTCAAATGCTCCACTCTCTTTGATATCTAGATATTCCCTGTCAGAGGAAAACACAAAGAACACCTCTTCCACTCTTTAAAACTTAAAAAAAAAACAAAATCTTTTGTGGAACCTGAATTTCATTTAGATCACGTACGAGCAATTGGAGGGGGAGAGGAAAGGGGGAGCTGCTCAGACATTTTGTGATTATTCCCTAAACATACATTATGCTCCCAGAATGCTAAAATAGCAGAGACCTTCGGTAATGGTCCAGCCACTTTAAGACAAAGATACAGATAACTCTACCCTGAAACGATGCAACAGCAGGAGAATGAAGATGTATTTAAACTACTGCTTGCAGCCGCAGGTTAGGTTTGATTTGCAGGTTGATCTAAAAGAGTATATATTTTCCTTTTTAAAGTACTGCACAGTATTCTGTCCATTTTATGGTTTTTACTTGAATCTCAATTTCTTGAGAATTCAGGAAATTTCCAGATTTCAGTTTCTAGATTTTCTTCCATCTCCTACCACCATTTTTCATGACTGAAGAGTGCTAGTATTTCAAAGGAGTTAATATTTGGGCGGGATGTGTCACACTTGTAGGAGTAATTTGCAAAATCATTTACAGTTTGTTGAAAGTTAATAACCCATCATCCTCCCACCCAAAATACTTCAGACCCTGAAGAGACAAGAAGCACTTTAAGGAAGGGATTTAAGCAATTTTGAAATACTGTGCTCTGAAACCCGTTTTCCTCTCTTACTCTTCATTTTATTTGCAAATTAAAATAGAAAAACAAGATTGAAGCTAGTTTGGTTCCAATTAGTTCTTTACCAAGCTGAAGCAAAGGGAATCTAGTTGAGAGTCATTACGAGCCCGAAACAGAAGTGGAAGTGATCAGCGCTGTTGTGCCATGAGATGCCACGTACTGTTTCGAGGTTTTCATGTAGCTGGTGGGCTGTTTGAAGCATTATATCAACAAGATAAATGAAACTGTACTTTTTAAAAGTAATGTTTTTGAGGAACCAGTATATAGAATCATCTGTATTATTCATTTTTCTAACTGGGAGATTGTTATTCACAGAATCACAGAATGGTAGGGGTTGGAAGGGACCTCTGTGGGTCATCTAGTCCAACCCTCCTGCCGAAGCAGGGACACCTACAGTAGGCTGTAGAGAACCTTGTCCAGGCAGGTCTTGAATATCTCCAGAGAAGGAGACTCCACAACCTCCCTGGGCAGCCTGGGCCAGGGCTCCGTCACCCTCAG
>Ga0065711_1046413_pt1 | contig 12903 bp, 7 predicted proteins | sample Hoacrofraction12_FD_59098 | JGI IMG/M metagenome (GOLD analysis project Ga0065711, IMG submission 59098) | Hoatzin crop microbial communities from Cojedes, Venezuela - Epithelial fraction 12 v2 (version 2) | ecosystem: Host-associated > Birds > Digestive system > Esophagus > Crop | place... | reverse complement strand
TTTAGAATACGTATTAGGAAGAAATTCTTCACCATGAGGGTGGTGAAACACTGGAACAGGTTGCCCAGAGAAGCTGTGGCTGCCCCCTCCCTGGCAGTGTTCAAGGCCAGGTTGGATGGAGCTGTGAGGAACCTGGTCTAGTGGAAGATGTTCCTGCTCATGGCAGGGGGGTTGGAACCAGGTGATCTTTAAGGTCCCTTCCAACCCTTACCATTCCATGATTCTCTGATTGTGTGATCTCTGACATCTTAGTTTATTTAGGAACTTTTGTGTAGAATATACTGAAAAGCTAAGAATGGTCTATTAGCCAAACTGCCCTTTATTTTCTTACAATTTTATTGCTGTCTTGGAGAACTCTGGTGGATGTATCAGACATGGCTTTCTTCTACAAAAGCTGTGTTGATTCTTTGTAGCAAGCAGTATTTTTCCTCCGGTCACCTTTTCTTCTTGTTTCTACCATTTTGCCTGCTGTGGAGCTCAGGCTGATCTACAGTTATCCAGATCATTATCCATCTTTCTTTCATAAGCTGGTGTTGCTGCTGTCACCTTTCATTCCTCTAGCACCAATTCCAGTTTAAGCAGTACCTTAAACTCACCCATAAAGAATAGTTCCAGAGAGGGAACATCCTCAACTCCTCTGTGATGAAAACTAATGCATAGAATCAATCTATTTCTTTTTCTGATAAAACTTTCATTTTCTCGCATATTTTTGATAGATTGTCTCTGTCTGCCTTATATGTATGCCTGGCATATCTGCCCTGTCATATTTTCATTAGACGATGAAACAAAGGAAACTAAATGAACACATTCCCTTTACTACTCCATCATGTATTTCTGATTCTGAAAGTAGTATGAAATCCAATGCTAATCCTATTAAAATTTTCATCTTGTAACTCAGAATGTGAATGTGGTGGACTTTTTTGGCAAATACAGCATTTCATGAAGTGAAATGAGAGATATGTTTATTCAGTTCAGATCTACAGTGGAAATTAAACATGACTAGTACAATTGTTTTAACTGAAATTATTTTGCAAGGGTAAAGAAAAGTTAGTAGTGAATTTGGGTCCATTTTTTAAAGCGAGTTTCAAAGAAAAGTTAAGGACAGTATAAATTTTTTAGCACAGGAGTCATCATATGAAAGGATGAGCAGACAAGGACTCTCAGAGCATTCATGAATTAACTTTTAAATGATCTCAGAAATGTTATCACCTGTAATTTCTCCCTTTCTGTATGGCAGGTGAGTTATGAATGTTTTGAAGGTGAACTGGTATGATTTATGAGGATTATTGTTTTATTATTTTCACAAAAGCCATCATCTGACTGCTTCCGAGATTTATTAGAATATTTAGGGATTATCTGGGAATTATTTAGATTCCAGCAAGCACGTTCTGATCACTAGCACTTCTGCTAGACTGTACTTTAATATTATATGCTGTGGATAAAGCATGATGACCCTTGTGCTTACTTTGTAATTGATCTTTTTTCTTGCTTATTGAAGTTTTATGCAGAAATGATCTATGAGAACAAAACTCTGATTAGAAGCAGCAATAAAAATGGGCAAGGTGAGCAAAATAGTGAAGGGGTATCACCATGTGCTGCACTCAGCAGCCAGGAGGGGAGTGAAGAAGGAATACTTGGCACCCCAGATGTCTCAGGTGTGTGGTGTGGTATTGCATCCTGTACCACAAATATCATAGATCGTGTAACTAATCTAAAACTGCAGTGCTTTCCATAAACCACTGAGAAATCACTTCAAGTATCCCATACATGAAATTGCAGGGCAGTAGCTTGGCAAAGAGCTCCTGTGCAGGTAGTTTGGAGGGAGGAACTACAAGTGTTAAACCTGCATTTTACGTTTTGGGTTATCTCTTTATTGTACTCTTCTTTTGTGATCTCTGTTTGAGCCAAAGACTAGACTGATCATAATGTTTAAGTGCAAAATCTAGTTCCCTTCATCGAGGAGTAAGCTTAAACAGAGCAGCACCACCGCACTCAGGGCAGTGTAAGGGCAGAGTCTCGTGACACTTCAACACGCTCTGCTGGCCCGTGACATTTTGTCAGTACATGGTGGATTAGCATCCCAAAGATTCAGGTTGCATATTAGCATAACTTTTTGCAATAACAGGGTTATCAAAGCATGGAAAGAAATTGCCCATCAAGACTTTATTATCTTCTTCACTCGAGATTTTTAAGGACTGGGTACACAAACATGTATCAGGAATGACAAAGATTTAGTTCATCTTGCCTTATGCTGAGGAACTCAGTGACCTCTTAAAGTCCCTCTCAGTTTTATTTTCCTATGATTCTGTGAAGATTTGAAAATAAATATAACAAAAGATGCTCACAAACTGTAGTAAAGGAGCCATATAATATTTTAAATAGATGACAGCAATGCTGTCTTCCTGGGACTTTTGCCAGGTAAGTGATTTTGAACTATAGCTTTTCTGAACGCTTGTGCTACTGAATCCCTCAATTTATTTCCAGTGAAACCTTTATTCGTAAATCCATATAAATAAATTAGGGATCGGAACAGAAGGAAACACATTCTGATTGTTATGAATTGATTAGTATGCTATATATGCTAATAAATGTAAATAACCCTATAAAGATAATTTCTCTGATGTGGCCCACATCCTTTTTGACCTTTGGAGACCTCTTTCAATTCTGATCGCTGTTCAGATCATCTGATTAACAAATGTACATGTAGATCTCAGAAGGTTGTATGAGTCTTTTCTGGCTTTCAAGCCTTTTAATATTGTCGATGAAAAAAAGGCAAGTTTTCTGTGATCAAAGACATATTTTAGTATAAGTTCTAAAGATGAAATCCAATCAACTATGTTAATTACTGCAATGTAATTTAGTTATGGCAATATGTATAAAATTGAAAATTACCTTAAAAAGTACTTGAAAATGCATATATAACATACAGTCAGAATATAGCAATGCTGTATGTGAGATATTTGATATCCCAATAATATCCCTTATTTGTACAACAATAGTATAGACCCTAATTAACTTAACACAGTCTTTTTTTTCTGAAAAGATTTTTTTTCCCACAAGAGCAAAGCAATATCACCATCTAGAAGAAGCATACTTTCAGTTATGTGTTAGTTTTTTCATATCTATCTTTTCCTCTTTCCTTCCTACGAAGTGGAAGATAGCCCTAACGTGCTTCTCAGTCTCCTCTTCTGGTCAAGCTTGGGTAAGCTTTTATTACTTTTACTATTTGTATAATGTATTAGAAATTTAACTTAAATTCATACCACTCTACATAAAATAAGGTCTCTATAAAATTTTTAAGAGAAATAATTGTCATAAAAAATAAATTAGCAGAATTTTTTTTTATATCAGACTGAGAAATGGCAGAACCATTCTTGCCATTTTTTTCCAAAGTATGAAGAAAGAATCAGATACTTGACAGAATGGATAAAGCTTAGAAAAGTATAAGAAACTGAGAATGGACCTTAAAATTGAAAACTCTGAAAAACTAGAGATAAGCCTTGATACATCGCTCAGGATATATGCTCATATCAGTAACACTGGGCCAATATTAACATGTCACATGACAATAGTGTAGCTTGCAAAAATTGCTATCTCATATTATACCATGATAATCCTGATAATATTTTCTCCCATAAAAGAGGTGATGACGCAAAATTTTATCTGTAGGCAAAGAACAGTTACTTCAGTGTGTAGTACATCGAAAACAAGTTTCACTGATTCTGGATCAGTGAACAGCCAACTCCTTGAACAGTTAAACTCATTCTCTGAGCAAGAATGAATGATTGAACATCCCTCACTGGATATCTCTGCTGGTAACGTAAGTTCAGGAGCCAAATTCAATAATGCTTTTAGGATGGATATTTATGCTTTGCTTTTGGAGTTTCAGTCAGGTCCTACCTGACACCCGAGATCAGGAAGCCTCATGGCCTGTCCAACACAGTTACTGTGTTGCATTAATTAGTGTGACTACATCGTTAAAGTATTTGAAATTTCATTGTCTTGAGCATGCAGTGGAATGCTTTGCTTTGCTTTTTCTAGCTTGCAAACATATGATCATCTGTTTTGGAAGGGCTAGGATTTTTTCAGTGCAGCAGTTTAAAAGGAGAGGTTGTTTTGTGGTATTTTTTTATTAAAACATAATGACTTGTTCAAGTGAAACTCATTGCGGCAATGAGCTAGTTTCAAGAAAACATCTCTTAGGAAAAGTTTCTCCCGTCCAGCACTGGATTTTCCAGGAAAAGTAAATAAATAAAACAAAAGGTTGTGGTCAACTTATTGATTATTATTTAGGATGCAACGCCCCTAGATTAACTCTGCAGTCTGAATCAGGAAAAAATAAAATAACCTTGAACCAAGATTTCTCGGATTCCACATGCAGGCTTTCTGTCCAACTCTTTAAAAGTGTGTTAGGGAACACAAGGTCAAAGAGATGAAACTTGTAGCTAGGAAGAAAGGAGAGTACTTTCCTTTGCATCATAGTGATGATAAAACCTTGCATCCGTTTCTTAAACCTTATCTGATGCTGTTACAGGATAGACCTACAATCTACAACAAATTTCTGTCTGTTTTTTTTTTTACAAGAAGAGTAAGCCTGTTGTCTGTGTCTTCCTCCCTAAAATTTGAATTGATCTTTTAGTTTCCCTGGGCCCTGGCCATAAAGTAGCGATTGAATTAGAAATTATAGAAAAAGTCAAGGGGGAAGTGGAGGGGGAAGGACAAACCAGGTCTGTTGTTCTTGTAAAAAATATGTGCCTTTAAATCTTCCTGCACAAGGTGGAATTTTCTCCACATGGGAAGTTTTGTGGAGATGCTTATTGCATTATTGCAGTTCAACTGTGAGGTGAGATAAGCATGACAGGCGTAAGTAATAAGGCGGGTCTAAGCTGTGCAAAGGAGCTTTGTACACAGACACCCGAGTTAGCCCCAAGCAATGCTGACACAATCATGTGGCACACGCAACATCCTGTTCTACAAAAGAAACCATGTCTCCCATGAGTGTCTTGTATCTCAAGCTTCTTCAGGTCATGGCGATTATCCCGTTGGATTCCTCTTTGACAGCGAATGGGATCAGTGTTAGTTTGGGAGCAGCCATGCTATGCTCCATGGCACACTGCAGACATACCTGCTGAGACTTTCACTGCTCCATGAGGAGACAGAATTGCCAAATAGGAAAGTGAAATTGTAGTAGAAACCAAACTGCCTAAAACTCGTGTTTCTTCACATGTAGGTTCCCTTCCTTCCGTATCTTGTAATTTCAGACAACTGGAGAAGCTGTAAGTTTACAAAGCACAGGAAGTACTACTCCACAGCTTCAGATGAGAAGTGTTTTGGACCTTACATTTTCTGTGGACCTAAGGGTGGCAATTGTCATAACTGCACAAATAAGGTATGGCATCTTATGCAATATGAATATGATGAAAAGACCTATTATATACCAGTTGATTTTCCTGGTTAGCACAAGTTGGAAGAGAATCAGTAAGAAAACTGGCACAGCATAACCAAGAAATATGGAATATGATTTCTAACTTTTGATTTTTTTTTTTTTTAGCTAGTTTTTAAATAGCAGGAACAGGACATATGCCTTTAATATATTTCAACTTACATTTAAAATGTATTAAATTTCACTGATTCAGACTTTTTTACTTCGTGTTCTAAGTACAAAGAAGCAGGACATTAGTATTTAGTGCTCTTTTAATTAAAAAAAACAGTTTAAGCCCTGGAATTAATTACTTTTTGAACTGCTTCTTTGCTTCACTGATAATGTTTGTCAGTTTTAAAATAGAGTAGCCAAACTAGAGGCTATCCATATTAGAAAGCTGAAGTAGAATACACTGAGTAAGCTGAACTGTAATTTAAAATACTGTCATGTGCAAGTGCAAACTATTAATTTACCCATTAAGACCTCTGTGAAAATTTGCATATGTGCAGTATGAATGAAAGTCCATTCAAAAAACATAAATCAAAGCTAATTTTAACACTATAGAATCATAGAATCATAGAATCATAGAATCATAGGTTGGAAAACACCTCTAAGATCATCAAGTCCAACCATCCACCCAACTCCACCAGGATGCCGTTGGCCTTCTTGGCCACCTGGGCACATTGCTGGCTCATGTTCAGCCGGATGTCACACAACACCCCAAGGTCCTTTTCTGCTAGGCAACTTTCCATCCACTCCTCCCCAAGACTGCAGCGTTGCATGGGGTTGTTGTGACCCAAGTGCAGGACCCAACACTTGGCCTTGTTAAACCTCCTACCGTTGACCTTGACCCATTGATCCAGCCTGTCCAGATCCCTCTGCAGAGCCTTCCTACCCTCAAGCAGATCAACACTCCCATACAATTTGGTGTCATCTGCAAACATGCTGAGGGAGCACTCAATCCCCTCATCCAGATCATTGATTAAAGATGTTAAACAAGACCGGACCCAAAACTGAGGCCTGGGAAACACCACTTGTGACCAGCTACCAGCTGAATTTAACTCCATTCACCATCACTCTCTGCACTCGACCATTCACCCAGTTCTTTATCCAACGAGGAGTACACCCATCCAAACCATGGGGAGCTACTTTCTCCATGAGGATGCTGTGGGGAACAGTGTCAAAGGCCTTATGAAAGTCCAGGTAGACAACATCCACAGTCTTTCCCTCATTCACTAGGCAGGTCACCTGGTCATAGCAGGAGATCAGGTTGGTCAAGCAGGACCTGCCTTTCATGAACCCATGCTGGCTGGGCCTGATCCCCTGGTTGTCCTTCACATGCCTGGTGAGAGCGTTCAGGAAGAATCGCTCTAGAATCTTGCCCGGCACCAAGGTCAGGCTGACAGGCCTGTAGTTCCCAGGATCTTCCTTCCAGCCCTTCTAGTAAATGGGTGTTACACTGGCGACCCTCCAGTCATCTGGAAGGTCAATCATTATTGTCCTAAATTTTACCATAGCTATGGCTTTAAAGACAACTGGTTATATTTTCATGAGTCCAGCCCTTGGAAAGAAATAGTTTACATTTTGCAGTGTACTGAAAATGCTGGGGATTAACATATTTTTCTTAACTATGAGGAAGTATTATAGGACTTAAATGACAGGACATGTATTTTAAACTAGAAATTGAGAAAGGTTTTCACCCAGTAGCAGTTGACTGATACAAATAATAGTCAAGGAAAGACTCTGTATTTATAGTTTTCTTCTTGGAGAATTTAAAACCTTAATACCTACTAACATTTTGTCCCAAAGTGTAATAAAATAATTTTGCTTCATTTAGAATGTTTTAACATCAGTCTCCAAAAACTAAAACCCTCATATATGCAGAATGAGAATAATACGCCAACAACTTCTGACGTTAATAAAGCAGCCTCCTACAGAAGGAACTGACTCCTGGAATCATAGAATCATTGCATGGTTCAGGTTGGAAGGGACCTTACAGATCATCTAGCTCTAAACCCCCACAACCCGAGTAAGGACAGATGTGGCATCAGTGTATCCTGTGCCATTATAAACAGAGCCTGGCTGTGTGAACCACGTGTGATACTGTCCTGGTTTGATCCCAGTAGGCAACTCAGCACCACACAGACTCTCATTCACTCTCCATGCAGTGGGATAGGGGGAGAGAAGTGGAAAGGCAAAAGTGAGAAAACCTGTGGGTTGAGATAAAGACAGTATAATAGGTAAAGAAAAAGTGGCTTATGCAAGCAAAGCAAAACAAATAATTCATTCACTACTTTCTGTCAGCAGGCAGGTGTTCAGCCATCTCCAGAAGAGCAGGGGTCCCTCACTTGTAATGATTATACAGGAAGACAAACACCATCATTCTGAACATCCCCTCCCTTCCTTCTTCTCCTCCCAGCTTTATATGCTGAGCATGATGTTATATGGTATGGAGTACGCCTTTGGTCAGTTGGGGTCAGCTGTCCCAGCTGTGTCCCCCTCCCAGCTTCTTGTGCACCCCCAGTCTACTTGCTGGTGGGGTGATGTGAGAAGCAGAAAGGCTGTGACGCTGTGTAAGCACTGCTCAGCAACAAAAAAATCTCCCTGTACTATCAACACTGAGCCACAAATCCAAAACATAGCACCTTACAAGCTATTGTGCAGAAAATCAACTCCATCCCACCCAAAACTAGTACAGATACACAGGCAACAATCTCTTCCAGACATTTGGAGTCCTAATGAACACTGTCTGCAGCAGCAGTTGCCAGTCCCACTTGTGTAGGTGCTGCTGGAGCAGTGACCCTTTGGAGTGCTTTTCACGTTCTGCCCAGGTCAAATGTCCCCATTTTGGGGATGCTGCTGATTGAAATTGCTTGTATTGCTGAGAACCTCACTGTGATTCTCTTTGAACTCATGGTCGCTGTGTTTAAAATTCAAACACCTCCTGAAGGATGTAAGCTGGGTGGTATGGATCCTGAATGAATCCTGCTCTGGTGGAGGTTGTCTTTGAGTACTTCTGTCATGTGAATTCAGGTCCTCGGAGGCCTTTAGATTTCTACTGCCAGATGTTGATCTGATATTTAAAAGTGGAGCTTCCAGGATTTTTAAGTATTTGTAATGAACCAGTTTTACCCAAGAAAAGCAAAGTCTGCAATGTTATCCCTTAACAAGTATGGAGGAGTATGTCACACTTGTCTTCATATATCTACTCTTTCCACCCCCTACCAACCTTCTTTTTTCTCCCCACCTCAAGACTAAAGACAAGAACAATACAATGCAAGTCTAAAGGATGCGTTAATCTAGAAGCTAGTAATTAAAATAAGATTTAATTTGGATGGATAAATGTATATCCAACATCTTCAGTGAAATTTTGTTGATTTACACCTGCTGACCAAGTTAGGTTTCTGCTTCTAATTCAGTATTCCTGTATAACTCTTCCTCTTTTACTGTCATCTTAATCTAGTTTTCAGTACATCATTTATTTACTTGTAGCTTTACTGTATATGCTACACACATAACTCATATGATAGATATAGCAAAGATGCTGACTTGACAGTTAGTAAATTGCACATAGCATTCAAATCCCTTTTCTCTAAAAGATTATAAATAAGTGTCCTTTTTGAACCAGGTCTACAGGAATGAATATTTTCATGGTATCTAACAATATCTAATTTGAGTCCAAAATGTGCATGAGTCCAAAGTGTCCAATTTGAGACCACTGCTACTCCTACTCTCTCTTAATGACGCAAAGTTTGGTAAGACAGCATAATTCACGCTCTTCTTTCCACGACAAAATGTTAAAAACATTCCATTTTAATAATAAAAATGACCTACCCTGCCTCCCTAGTTTAAAAAAGAGTATTTGTCTTAAAATGTAAATTGAGTCCTATTAACAATCCCCTGGAAAAATACATTTAATCACAGTGTTCCACTGGAACATTAATGAAATAAAAATTAGTTGAACTTTCCAATTAATTCTTTTAAGATTCTATACTATTAGGTAGTAGAAACGGTGCTGTTCTGTCTTAATAAGGAGGTAATTTCTTCTGTCAATGCTGAATAGGATATTTAATGAGCTTCAGGAAAACATGCAAGTATCTTTATAACTAAATAAACTTTGCCTTAAGATGCAGTGAAGAACAAGTACATACAGTCGCTACAGAGAGAGTCACATTATTTTTTAATACAATATTCACATGGTTGGGACATTATTCATAATGGGTGGGACTCCCATTTAATATTTGGATATATTTACAGTACGGTTACAGGAAAGAGAGTGCTGGGAAAGCTGCAATGAGATGGCTCAGAGGTAAGTGCAGATGAATCAGCTAATAGTTAAAGTCACTAGAACATAGCTGTACAGCCTACTTTATCTCCACATTGTGCTAAGGTGTTAGTGGTATCAATCAAGAGGCTATAATTCATTACCACGATATTTGTCTGCCTTTTTTTCCGACATTTTCTATTGACACATGGCAGACCAATAGGCAAATGCATGCTCTCTTATCATATTTGCAGATAACTAATTAAAGAATGTACAGGAGGATTTTTCTATTCCCCTGCAACGCAAAAGGGAAAGTTCATCTTCAGAAGAGCAACAGGAGCGAGCCCCAGAACTGTCTGAACTTGTACAAGTGGAAAGTTCCTGCAGTTCATCAGCAGTTTCTGTTGGCTATGTAAGGGCACTGGAGTCCTGCAGTGGAGCATGCAGTTGCTTGACTTTATTGAGAAATCCATCCGACAATTTACATTTCACTCGTTTACTCTGGAGACTTGCGGTTTTATCAGATGCTTTTATTTTGGATTAACATTTTCTACAGCTGACATCATATAGGGACAATTCTTTATTCCCTCTTTTTTTAGGATTGAGCAAAATCTCTGCAAGGACTCCTCTTAATTTCAGTGAATATGGAAATGAATGCTCTCACTTGTATAAGTATTCATACTTGAAATGGCATAGTTCAAACAAGATGAAGTTAGAAACCTCAAAGCTGGTTTATTTCTAGCCTTCATTACACAAGCAAAAGCAGTGCTATTATGAACACCTAATTCCAAAATTCTGCATGTGTATATGACTATGTTTGTGCATATATGTAGCATTTAATTTTAGGAATATTTTAAAATGTGAAGTATAGTTTAGGATATTAAAGGGAAAGATGGCCTAGATATTTCACAGATTTGAAAAATGCACAAACTTTTGTTTGTGTAAATATAATCACAGAGAAACATATTTTCCCATCCACAGGATTATTTTCAGGATTTAAAAATAGGTAGGTATGTAAGCATATTGAACAATTTTTAATAATTTTTTGAATTCTTTAATATAACGTTCTTAAATGTAACACAGTCTTTCTTAGTATTAAATAGCAGGTATAATAAAAAAGTAACTACAGAATGATTGTTGAAATATTTACCATTAATACATAATGATATATTTGTGATTTGTTACTTCATAATTCTTTAGTACATTTGCCCCACATAACATTTTGCTGAAAACAGTGTTGCATTTGATTTTGCAGTAGATCTTAATTTATTACATGAATTATTGATGATACGGTGGTTATCAGGTTTAAAGGGTCACCCTTAACTGTAGAGATCTGAGTCTTCAATCTCAAACATGGGCCAGTGAATGTTACGTGGTGCCAAAATTTAGTAGAACTTCCTTACTGTGATATTAGTGATTTGGATTACACTGATCTATGTAAAAGAGATTTAGACTTTCACACAACATCTGTATTGTGTGGAAACTAGCTAGAAGTTCTTTAGAAAAAATGTAAGCGGTAATTTTTAAAAAAGTTTTCATTGTGTAGTAAGTTATAGAAGGTTTGTAAGGAGTAAGTTGTCTATTTTAAAATTAATTTTAGTTTCTGTCATTTCAGGTTTCAATTTTCAGTTAAGCAAGTTGCCAGGGTTTATCTTCCACAGCTGTCTTCAAATTCTTAGCTTGTGATTGGAGATCCAGAATACAATCTTGGGAAAGGTTTACCATGAGATTCATGTACTCTTACAGTTGTTTCTTTAAAAAAGGATTTTTTATCATTTTTTCTTGTTTTTTTTTAAATCATTAATTATTTTGGCCAAAGAATAGTAATCATAAAATCTCTACTGGATGAATTGGAAAGGAGAAAATATTTTCAAATACTTCTGTTTAACAGCTTTCTTCCAGATTTTGCCAATCATAAGCATAGAATTTCAAGAGCTCTTTCAGATAGCAATATGTCTATGTTTAATTCATAAACCAACTCATCAACATGTGAATTACAACATAAATCCCATATTCTGTACTAAGAAATTCCTTTAGGAATGACCCTTATTCTTTTAGTGGTAATATCAAAGGTTCTTGAAACCCTTAAGTCCCATATTTGTCTCAGCCTAAAAATTGGAATCCTGGCTGGCACTTTTGCAAATATCATTTGTTCCAGAGAGCAGAGTTAGCTGTGGTTTTCTAGGTCATTGCTCTCCAAACATTTTTGATTGTGAACCCTTATCAGTACAAGATTTTTGAGCATGAATCCCTAATATATGCGTATTTAGTTGTTTATAAATTATATACATGTACTACTGTATGAAATTATTTTGTACATTATGAAACATATACAAAAACAGACATTAAGAAGGATGAGATAAAGATAAAATAACACTATTTTAAAAATATTTTTATTTAACTTATTAGTGGTGCAAAAAATATTTTCTTCTCTCACTCCTATGGGTTGCATTGCGCAACCCACGAAGGCACAATCTCCTCCCATTTTGGAGACCACTGTTTTAAATAAAGCAAAGAAAACTGAGTATGGTAGGCAACCTTGTCAAATCCTAAATCGCATAACAAATATTTTTTAATACTTTCCATTTCAGACTGAGACTAATCAAACAGAAAGGAAATATAAAATTAAAAAAAACCCCGAAAAGTAGACATCTTGTGGAAGAGAAGTCTATTATCTCATTGAAATCATGGAGTATTGTGTAAAGCCAAATTGCACTTTGTATATCCTAGGCTTATTATGAGTAATTCTTCAGTAAAAAATATCAATTTTTTCTTCTTTCCTTGTTTAAACTGCTCTCTTGTCATATTTAAATATTATCACGCAGACTAGCTTGTAGAAGGAAAACACACTTAAATTTCTAAGAAAAGTTTGTGAGACAAGATGTTCTAACCCTGTTGTCTTCAGGAAAGTTTTGTTCGAGGGTGCAGAGCCAGAGTTCTCCTACACTACAGGAAGGAGGTCTGCAAACGCCCAGAAAATAGATAAAGACAGAATAGATTTTGTTTTAAGGTACCAAAAGGTGCCATTTTCCTGATACCGAACAGGGACCATGTTTTGGTTTTGGCTGCCGCGGGCAACAAAAGCACCACGCGGCCGCCCCTCCCCCCGCCAGCGTGCGGAGGAGAATGGAAAGAAAAAGGCAGAAACTGGTGGGTCGGGATAAGGGCAGTTTAACAGAACAGGAAACAGAGGGAAACAGGAACAACAACGATACCA
>Ga0065711_1046411_pt1 | contig 12903 bp, 4 predicted proteins | sample Hoacrofraction12_FD_59098 | JGI IMG/M metagenome (GOLD analysis project Ga0065711, IMG submission 59098) | Hoatzin crop microbial communities from Cojedes, Venezuela - Epithelial fraction 12 v2 (version 2) | ecosystem: Host-associated > Birds > Digestive system > Esophagus > Crop | place... | reverse complement strand
TGTTCCTCCCCAGGTGCAGGACCCTGCACTTGCCTTTGTTGAACCTCATCAGGTTCCTCTCTGCCCAGCTTTCCAGCCTATCCAGGTCACGCTGAATGGCAGCACAGCCTCCGGTGTGTCTACCACACCTCCCAGTTTGGTGTCATCAGCAAACTTGCTGAGGGTACATTCTAAGTCTTCATCCAGGTCATTGATGAAGAAGTTGAACAAGACTGGGCCGAGTACTGACCTCTGGGGGACAGCACTAGTTACAGGCCTCCAGCTAGACTCAGTGCCACTGATGGCAACCCTCCATTACAGTCCTTGAAAGATCAGTAAACTGCAATAAATACTAAAGGACCACTCCAGAGCACTAAAAGAAATGACACAGATGCACTTCGTTTCCCACTCATATGAAAGCAGTGTAATATTGTACCAGCGTGCTTAAACAATAGTTACAGAGATACATTATCAATTTATTTTTATAATTAAGTAGCAAAATTTTATGCCGATTTTAACAAATTCCTTTTAATTTTAATCCCTTTCACGTCACAATCATTCCAGGAAAATAAAAAAAAAAAAAATTACTTACCCAATTTTTTTACTAAGTGACATTTTTAGTGGAAAAGAATTGTGGAATTAAATAATTTTAAGGGACTGTAGGAGATGTGGATAGACCACCTAAGCATTTAAATGGCTGTTTGGCCTTCAGCAAAATTTCAGTTACGCATAATACCCTCTCCTATAACTCTCTTTTATTCAAGGAAGACAAACTAAATTTGAAGTAGCAGGTATTTGTAGAGAAAATTTAATTTTGAGAACCTCAATGGTTCAGCAGCATTAACAGGGCCAGACAGAAAAAGTAATTAGGCAACTGAAGAAATTAATGTTTTGGTATAAACAGAAATGAAAAACATTGCTTTAAATAATTTTACAGTTGTCATATGTTTTAGGGCCTTCCTTGCAAAAATAGTCAGAATATTTGAATTCATTCTTCCCTGAGTAAAATAGCTACTTTAGATCTCTTTTTCAAAACTGAACATTTAAGGAGTAAATACTACTGCTGATTTCCTAATGTCTTTGAGGCATATTCTGTCAAACTATATAGACTTCCGACTTTCTACAGTCCATTCTATCAGCGTCCAGCTTATTGTATGATACAAATTTATTCTCATTATTTCTTGCTTTGCCTATCATTCTGTCATCTGAAAATACAGTAATGAAGAGCTTTGTGTTTCTTCTAGATAATCAACAAAAAGTTGCATACCATCTAGCTTGATAACAACTTCTACACAAGCCCACTGGGGACACTGATACTGTGTTTGACGAGAATTCTCTGTTAACAAATCATGTGTAGATATGTCACTACGCTAATTACTAATCCACTGATTGTGTGCTCTGCTGATATTGGATGTTATGAGATTTTAAATCAGAATTCCACACTGTACTAATTCATCCCCCTTACAGAATTGTATAATATACATCTTCTCTGCATTTACATTTATTAGCCAAAGAACTGTCCTCTCACTCCAATCCTTCTTTTTCATTAATTTTCAGAAAAACTTATTGAAAAACATTAAATATTCTACCAGTCTCTCAATATTTTCTGCTTAGAGTCTGCCTCATTTTTTGCATACTTTTGCTCTTGAACAATGCTAGAATAGCTAAAGTGATGTGACCCAGATCATGTGCCCTTTCAGTGACACTGGCACAGCATTAGCACTTTCCCTTTTCAAGGATTCCACTTTTGCACCAGTTTCTCCATGAAATGATTGCCAGATTTATTTTCTAAAGATTCTTGAATGCTAAGTTACTCACACTTGGTTCAGAAATAGAAGAGGAGGTGAAGTATTTTGAATAAATTATTGCTCAGTTCTGCATACAAAATATACAGATGTTTTACACTGCTGAAGGGTGTATGCATAAAAAGAAGGGCACAGGACAGGATTTAGCTTCTTTCAGTGGTACTGCAGAGTCTTGGACTATGAGAAATACTTTACAGTAATAGTTAAAATAGAAATCACTTACAGTTAATAATAACTCTAGACTTTCCTCCAGAAGCTGAGAAAATCCCATTATCCTTTGGAGTTTTGTCTTCTGACCCTCAGAGGGGCACAAATGTAGATCAAGAGGCATGGAAAATAGCAGGCTAAAAGTCATCTTCTACCCCACACTGCCCCAGTCACACTCAGCCCCCAAACTGTGGGGATAAACTTGGACATAGGCCTAAATCCCAGGTCTATTCAGGACCCATCTGTCATATGTGGTGAGAGAGAAAAGCTTGGGAGAGAGTGGTTCAGAACAGAAGCCAAGCTGGTGGGAAGCAGGGGTTATCGCTTTCCATGGACAACAGGAGCAGACGAGTCCCTCAGACTGGTCTTAAGGCTAAGTTGGACATTTCCAAATCTGTTTCAGTGTAATACTATGAGAACAGTCCAATGCAGAAATGTGATGGTATGCAAGAGTGAACTTGCAAGGGTTGCCTGTAAGGAAGCATATCATTCTTCACCTTTGGGGAGAAAAGAAATTTGAAAAAAAATCCTTTTTTTTTTTTTGGCTGGATAGAGCACATTCTTTACTGTCCTCTTACAAAAGAAGCATTTGCTAACGTGGTGTGAGAGCTATCCCTTTGTGTTTTGTTTTTCTACATGCAAAATGAGAATAACTACAACATCTGTTTCCTGAACCTCGTGAGAGAGCTGTTTTCTTAAAGCAGTGCAACATATAGAGTATAGAGATCATTCAGAACAGCAAATTTCTGTTTTGATTTGATTTAAATTTTAAGCCATGCAAGACGATTTGATTTATGTGTTCATCTATTGACACCCTAGAATACATAACACAAGAATAAATCCTCTGGGGGAGGGGAAAAAATGAGTTTATTCATTAAAGTGCTCAGGCTCATGGTGATAAAGTCTGTATCATAATCTAAAAAGAATATTGCTATAGATAAATGAAGGTTTTGAATTATCTACAGGAAGCTGCAACAAATTCAGCTGTCCAGCAATGTGACATATACAAGCTATAAAAAGCCACACTCTCAGAGCTGTTTTGCAGTGCTCCTGATAACATGTTAATAGATGTCTAACAAAGAAGAAAGCAGATGTTCATAAAAGGCATATTTGTAGAGCTTACAGACTTTAGTGCTGAACATCTCGAATTCTTCGTAAGTGCCGTACCGGTTGAAAACATTTTCTTGAGAGCACACAGGAGGTTGTATGGGAGCTGGTGGAATTATTGCTGAGCCACAGGGACAGCCAGAATATTCAGAGGGTGTAATTCTAAGCAGAAAAAAGTGAACACGTCTCTGGGAAATATCTGTATGCTGGTTTCTCCCTGTTTTAGCTCATGTTCCTAGAAAAAAATACCCCAATAAATTGCTGTTTCTTCCGTGAGCCTCTTTGGGTGCATTTCTCCTGATATATCCATTCCTAAACTGTGCTATAATTCAGCATGGTTGTGCTTGGATATCATCAAATTTCACTCTTTTTCTATTTGGGTACTGTGTATGAGAAGTTTATAATTATCTCACATTCAGATGGCTTCAGCAAATAATCCTTGGTCTGTGGTTTATGATAAAATTCCTTGACAACATTAATCTCCATTAGGCTAACCAAGTGGATTTTTTCCCTCCCCATTTTTCACTTTCTAGTAATTTGCACAAATATTTCTGCAAAAAGAAAATGCTATAAAAACACAGTCATTTTACCTACAGGTAGGGAATGTGGCAAATTTGCAAATTAACTAATTTGACTTTTGTGGCAGCCTCTACCTACTACTAAAATGCATAATCCATAATGATATCAGGCACCTACTTAAAAACAGCATGTAAAACTCTACTGTGATCATGGAGGTAATAGGAATTCAGTTGAAAGTGCAGAATGCTCATGAGTTAATACAGCTTTTGTAAGATTTGATCTTTTGTTATGTATTTTTTCCAGAAGTTTTTTCTCTTCCCTACAATCTGTCTTTTCCTATAGCTGCTATGTTCTGCTTCCAGATCAGAACGACTTATGGATTCAAGAGAAGTACAGACACACATGGAGACACACATGATACTGTGTGAATTTTGATGGAATAAATGGGCCTAGAAAGTGAAAAGTGTTATCATAGACCCAATATTGTGCTATGCTGAAGCCTTGGGTTTTGAGACAATATCTCAGTATGCTTAATCCTATAACAAAAACAGCACTCGCGCCCAGATTAAAAATGTGTTCAGTTGCACAAGAGAAAAAGAATCAAAACAAAGATGTAATTTAACTAGAAATTGAAATGCAGGGTTTTTTTTCAGAACAAATATCCTAAATACTTTTCAAGACTTTTTTGTTGGAGAAAGAGAACTGTTAAAGCGTTTTATTTTGTTAAACAATTCTAAGCAGTGAAAGGTTATTTTTGTTTTCATTTCTGAAACGGAAATGTGATCTTTGAAAAAATTAAGAGGCATAGAAGTTCAAAAAGTGAGACCAATGGTGAGGGAACAACAGGTTAGAGTAGATGTTCTCAGGACAAAACTGCCTCGGTCAAAAATGTATGCTTCAACAGCTGCTACCCTGCTTTTTACTCCAGACTGAAAGTAGTGTGGCTGGACTGGTCAGGACCCTGCAATGCTACTGCTCCTTCTCAGCAATAACCCCAGTTGATGAACAATCACTTTTTATTGTACAGGTGCCAGGGGATACACTAGGTCTTAGGATCATACAAAAGAGGGGAAATTTCATGAGATAGACATGATGCTACACTTTCATTTAGCATTTAGCATAATGCCATAAATCCAGGAGCCAGAATTTTGAGAACACTAGATGCACATTAAAACCAAGAGATTTGGCAATTGCAGACACATCATACCCTCCGTCAGAGGGAAATATCTGATCTTTTTTTAATCTAAAGTAACTTCCACCCTGATGGAAATTCCATTTGTATATCTGCGGGGATCAAAGGTATGAATGCAAACTGGAATTTTCCCTTACACTTGTAAAAAACACTGGAACGAATTTAAGGATAAGTTCTAAAGCCTACATAATGGAAAAAAAGGTCCTTGTACACAGATATGGGGTCTTTGTGCATGCACAGGAAGTATCTTGATTGACAGGCTCATCACTTTTCTGCACATGCAAATGCATAAAAATCTTGCTCTTGATGAGGTAGTCACCATTCCATTTTTACTAAATTCAAAAAACTGAAGAAGGTGAATTCTGAAGAATTTGTTCTTATTTATGTTAAATCACTGAATATTTTTCATTCCCAGTTAATGTTTCTCCAGAGAAATGGTGTAGAAAGTAGACATGCACACACACAAGTCCACTTAAACTCCTAGTTTTATTCCAAGTAGCAGATTGCACTGATAATTTTCAACTGTCACTGCTGTTTACCTCATTAGAAGAATGTCACCCAGGATGACAATGTCAGCCTTGCACCATGATAGCGTATGGCTTTAGGACTGATTCAGAGCAAAGAGTGACATCTGCCTACTTAGTATGATTGCTCTCTGCAGTGCCTCAAATTTTCCATGGAGGCTGCTCTACCTAAGGCTGCCTTGTGTAGCTTACGTGGTCAGAAGTTGTTGAAGACAGGACTGATTCAGCTACAGATGGCAAGAACTGCACCTCTAAGAGAGGAATTCCCCATTGCTTTTTGCTGTAGTATACAAGTTAGCTTGCTACTGTAAATATAAATGTACAGGAGACGGGAAAAGAGAGAGAACCATTTGGGGCAATATGTTTATATAGTTTGGAAATGTGAAGTGCACATCTGGTACAGATGAACAGCAATCAGGAAGTTATGACGGGGGAAAAAGAGAGAGACAATGTTACAATCACTTGTGTTGCAGGAGTTTTTCAAATAATCGAAGTTATGGCCCTCTGAGCCTGGGGAAGTGGTTTCTTCAAAGCACAGGGGAGGTAGGAGTGAGCCCGAGCCAAAGAATCGTCTTGGATCAAGATCCTGCTTAGTAAATGTAATGACAAGGTCATTCACAAACTGCTGCATTCCAAATGCAGATGGATTTGTGGGCAACATTATCTGGAAACCTCCAAAACAACTTGAATGAAATACAGCATAGTTTTGTAGAATGGAACTGTAGAAGGAGGAGGTGGGTGTATATATATATATATATGTTGTGAGAATGCTGTGTAAAATCTTTCCCACCATCAGGACACATACTTCTGTGTATTTTGATTCTTTCATTTTAAATACTCTGGTTTATTGTTACTTGAAAATTCTGTTTGCTTCTCTTGGATGTGCATTTTATGGATGTCTTATTGGATCTGCTGTGAGGAGACCTTATTGCAGCCTTTCAGTGCCTGAAGGGGGCCTATAGGAAAGATGAGGAAAATCTTTGTAGCAAGGCCAGTTATGATAGGACAAGGAATAATGGCTTTAATCTAAGGGAGGACAGATTTAGACTAGATATAAGGAAGAAATTTTTTACAATGAAGCTGGTGAAACACTGGAACAGGTTGCCCAGAGAGGTAGTGGAGGCCCCATCCCTGGAAACATTCAAAGCCGGGTTGGACGGGGCTCTGAGCAACCTGGTCTAGCAGAATACGTCCCTGCTTACTGCAGGGGGGTTGGGCTAGATGACCTCTAAATGTCCCTTCCAACCCAAACCGTTCTATCATTTTATGATTCTGTGACATTTCAGCCCTTTGCAGCACGAAATGGTTTCCTGACACTACCGGCCAAGTAAAGGAAAAACAAGTTCAAGGCAAAACTATTCTGACGCTGACTGCAACTACCACAGCTAAGGCTCAGCTTACGTAACTGTCCTGGAGGTTTGCGGAACAACAACAAAATGTTGTGGCCATCTTCTTTTGCAGCCATAATCAAGTCTCTTTTATTACACTTACTTAATTTGCTGGCTTGTACCTTTAATTGCAAGAAAACATAAGCAGCTGGATTAGTGTCTGCTATTCAAATATCAGAGCTTAAAGGTAAATTTGATGACCATAGATTGTAAACATATATGGAAATGTTATTCTTTCAGGATATTTGATTTTAGAGTCCTAAAAAGGATACAAACAGGAAATAGTAAATAGCTATCTTTCAAAGGAAAGACTACTTAAATAGGACCTTAGGGCAAGAGTCCAAAGTGTCAAAGCAAGCATGTTAGAAGATGGTGATAACGCACAATAAGAAAAACCTATTCACTCAGAAAATACCTATTTATGTGGTATGAGGCTCTGGGGAAAGAAGCAGGTGATCATAAAAAGAAAAATTGTATTGTAGTGTATAAGCAGAAGACAGCTGTGTTAAGGCTGAAAGAACATTCAAATGCTGGCATTTCATGTATTATAGGCCCCTGATTTTATGACCATAACATTTAATAGAGGGATTTTCCTGCCAAAAAAACAAATGAAGCCCTTGAATTCCATCCCTCCTTATTTCCCCTTGAAATGTTACCCAGTGCATATAGATCTGAAGCACAGAAGTGAGAAAGAGCAAAGCCACAGCTGGAAGGAGGGGAAAACAGATGGTTTTTTCTCACTTAGGAAAATTGTCCCAATTAAAAGAAAATATTCACCACAAATAGGGCTTAGAAGTTGAAATGTCACATTTTTCATATACTGAGTGTTAAATGCAGGATTCTCATTCAATTGAAGCAGGCTTCTATATAATTTTGAAGTGTTGCATTTTACTTCTGATCTTTTTAGACTCTTAATCACAGTTGGCTTGCATTTTCAAATGAAAGATTCTTACATGCCATAAACCCAAGATTTTCAATTTTGAAAAGGTCATATGAGCGTCTACCATTTTGAAGCTTTTTTCCTCAGAATGTTGCTTTGTGAGAGCCTTCTGAAAGCAAGTCCTGTTCCTGTGGAAGACATTCAATTCCACAAATTGGCCGTTGTTAGGAAAACAAAACAGTAACGTCCATCTAGATCCTTTACATTCATGGCATGGACCTCTTCTGTATCTGCTTGTGTCCACTATTGTCTGCTTTGTGGTTTTCTCATCGCCAAGACCTATTCGGAGTACGGATTTCAAAGCTATTGCTGACAGCACAGCACTGCTGAGGGACCAAATTGTTACAAAGGCTCTGCTTTTCCCTTTCGAAGCCTGAACTCTTCAATACTCAATTCTGCCAGCAACCTCCCTCTCTTTATCTTTTCTCCACCTTCCAGCCCATGTAAGGTATCACGGCTCTCACAATCTAACTGCATTACTTCTTTTTTCCGCCTCTCTTCATGGGCTTCAGGGGTCGAAATAATAAGAATAAGGAGAAAAAGAGAGAAAGCATTCTTGCTTTCAAATGCAGTACCTTACATGGTAAAGGCCTCTGACAACATGGAAGTGCAATTCCCGGGGAAGTGCTGCTCGTCCCTGAAAGAGGCTCAGCTTCTCTCTGCCCTTCTCCCTGCTCTCTGCAGTGAAAAAGGGGATTTGTGAGCTGACAGAGCAGGCTTATTGTGCCTGAAAATTCGAGAGATTTTGTCACCAAATTCTTAACAAATGCATATTGAACTACAGACTTCACTCTTGGACTTTTGTGGTAGGTTTCCTGGCAAAATCTTTACTGTGGTCGTGTCAGCACCTCTGCCCACATCTCAATGCCAAGTTTCAAACCTTTTCAAAAAGTCAGAGTTCCTGTTCTAATTTTATGTCAGACTCTAAGGAGCAATTATTTGTAGATAAACTATGTGTAAACCAAAGATCTATAATGTTATGCAGTCAACTGATGAAAAAATAATATATTAATCTGTAGTTTTTTTGTGAATGAATGAATGTAAGTCACATAACACATGCAGGACACCTAATCTTTCAGTGTACTTACTAACTTCAATATAGCACTGATGTTAACACCAATTTACTGACTGAGGAAGGAGGGATTTACCTTGCTACATATATCACATATTTACCTTCCAGCTGGGATTTTGAAACAACTTTTCATCCAAGATCCTCCTATAAACTGGAGGATTACATCACATTATCACTGTGCTACAAATTCCTGTGCACTGTTTCCCACACAGCAGCTTTAACAACGGGAACTTCTTTTAAAAAGTAACTACAATATTTTGTTGTCTACCAAATTGTCAAAGGGCATCTCCTCTGTAAGAGGTGCAGGTGTGGGCTGGAGACAGCTTCAGAGGCAGTATCACAGACCCAGTGTTTTGGTCCTGTTTAATACCCTGTGGCACAGAGCTCGACTGTACTTAGCATTATTCTTTCAGTCTCCATCACTCTGCACATTCATGTGGACAAGCCAGACCAGGAGGCAGCTGAGATAAGGTACATGCTGTTATCTCTGCCTACCCTGAATTCTCTTCTTTTGACTGTTTTATTAACATTATTCTAACTTGAGATTTTTTTTCTCGCTCCTTTTTTTCTCCCATTTTCATGAATATTTTATCACTCACTTCTATTTAGGCTGAGAGAAGGTGAAAGAAGCGATTTCTTCCTGTCAGTCCACATAAAATACAGCTAGAGAGGGGAGGGGTAAAACCCCTTGGCAGTTATTAAGGGGCCCACTGTTGACAGAACATGCCATTCAGGGCTTCCTGCTGCTGTTATTAACAGTGGCCAAAAGCTCTACCGCATAAACCCACACATGCTCTGGAGCCAGCTTTTCATGGGCTGACGGAAGAGTGGCATGGGTTCATATTGCTTTATTACTAAAGCACGGAGACATTTGGGTGATATGTGGAAAAGCAGGTCTCTTGTTTTGACAGGATGGAGGAAGATACGGAGACAGTCTGTGTAGAATGACATAAAAATCATTACTCACCTTTATCATAACTGAAAGCCTGGTAACTATTCCATCAGTCACCAGAATCTTAAATGCCTGACTGCTTGAGATGAAGGGGCTGATTCAGATCTTGCTTTTATAAAAGCTCCACTCACCCAGAGACTTACTCCTGCTTTACATTGGGGTGAGAAAACCTCAGCTCATACTTCTTGCATATACTTCTCTTTGCACACCCCTTGATGCTGCTGAGCTCCTGCTCTGTTTGTTCATCTTTGCAAAATGTGTCCTTAACTGCAATTGATTTCACATTGGTTACTGAATTTGGTTTGCTTAGCTGGCAACAACCGAACTTGAAACTAGTTGTCAGGTACTGCGTCAGCGTTAGAGGTGCTTATGCAGAGGCAACAAGGGATGTAAGATGGCTGAAATCTGTGAGCTAAAGAAAGGAAAAGTGGTAAAATAATTTTTATCTAGTTCTCTGCACAGACTTCACAGATTGTACTTTGTCAATAACATGAGCATTCACAGTGTGTGGTAAGTGTGCAAAGTATTTTACAGAGGCACCTTCCTTAAAAAGATTCATGCTTCAAACAGTTCGATATTCAAGAAGAATATCTTTCCTGGAAAATGTACAGTAGAGATGGCGTGAAACTAAACAACCAAGGGGTTGTTCATAAGACCTTAAGACATTGTCCTAAACTTAAAATAAATAAAAAATAATCCCCAAAAATCCAAAGGTAAGCTAGTAACTTTAAGTTAATAGACTACACTTTTGGCATATTATGAGGCATTCAAATTATCTAGAATTCAGTGATCAGCTTCTGTAAACCACCTCTGTCCACTAAAATATATCAGTTTCTCGTGTCTAAATCAAAGAATTAGTAACTTCTGAAACTCTCATTTGGGAGATTTTCTGAAGACAGATAAGAAAATGTGTCTGGAGAGAATTTTTTCAGAGTGGGAAATAAATGCAAAAAGTTTTCCAGTTTGTAGGTAAATAAAAAAAATAAATTCAGAAAAGTCCCTGGTCAGATTTTTGTCTCTAAACTCTTGGTGACTCTTTCAGTTACTTCACTGTTTATTCTGGTCCAATATCTGAGTAGTTACACGGTGAGATTTTTACTTTAATAATAATCTTATTAATTTCTTTTTCATCCTTCCTTTAGAAATTAAGACTTTTCTGTACATATCTCATTTTGCTTTTACTTAATGCCACATTCCTAGGTTTTATATACCATATTTTTTAAGCCCAAAATTATGCTTTATAAAAATGTTGTCTGAATTTCCCGAATGTTTATCTTCACTATTTAATCTAATAATGGAATATTGTGAAACAAACCTTTGTTTTACTTTACTGATTTCAATGACCTCTGTTAAACTATGATTTTATCATGGGGGCAAGGGGGAGGGATGAGAAATCAGTGCAAAGAAGGGAGGAGAGAGAAAGGATTTAGATGGCAGCTGGAGATTTAGGAGGGAGGTGAATAAGCAGCACATGGTGTGCAGTCGGATGTCTGTGGAGATGAGTGGCATGTGCAGAACAGCAGAGGAGAGGGCACTAAAATCAAGGCTGAAGTGCACTGGCAGATCAGTGTGTGGAGGTTTGCAGTCGCTTGCTTTACATGTACCCCTGAATTCAACCCGTAGCTTTGATATATTAATTTATTCACTACCTGTTTAATTAAAAAGACAAAAAGAAGAAAAGAGGCATAAACCCACACAGGAGTCTCACTGTCTTCATCGCGCTACTGCCTGTGTCCAAACAAAGTACAGCAGTGTATTAGTGCAGTGCAGCAGGTGCCATCAGCCATCACTGCAGCTCAGATTTAATACAAGTAAAGGTAAAAGGTCAGACCTGTTAGAAAATACATTAGGTGCTTCTTCCATTATAATGCACCGATCCTTGACATGCTTTTGCAGAGGGATGAACAACCTATATTTTAACAAGAGGTCCTCAGACTGTCTCAGGGAGTGATTTATTCATAAGTACTCTCTAGGTATTCCTACCTTGCCATAGAAAGTAGCGATCAATTTGATGGTTTTGCCTATGCCTGCATGAAACATAGGTACCTATTAAATTAATGAACTCCTCAGAACAAGCTTTGAATCCAACAATACTTGTATTTTCTCCTAGCACCCCATCTTGGGTCTTTCCCAAGGTCCTTAGCAAATCCCCACAATTTAGTAGCTATTTTTCACAGTAAAAGTTTTTGGTTTCCTCTGGCAGAAGTAATGCGACATATTCCCTGGAGGATATAAGACTAGTAGAGCCCTGATTCCTGATCCCAAGTAGATCCCAGCTATTCCCATATAGTTCCTAGCTCCTGGATGATGCCCCTCCTGATTCACAATGAGTGAATAGTTATCAGTCATGGCTGTCCTTCTCCAATGGATTCACTCTAGTATTTCCTTCTACTGATGAGACACAGTAATCTTTTCTACCTTGACCTGTCTCAGGACAGTGATAGTGACACTGCCTAAATGAGGGTTTTTTGCTTTCTTCCCTTTCCCATTTCTCCCTCCTCACAAAGGCTGCACAATCATGCTTATTAAAATGTGGTGTGACAGTTTCATTGTGAGAAGGAAACTTTGGTGGAAAGGAAGTGATGACCTTTCATTTACTCATCTTTAACAAAATAAAAATATGTTAGAGATAAATTTTCAGATTAAAACTGAGGAGAGGAGGGAAACTGGAATAAAAAATCAGCAAAAAAAAGAAAGAAAATTAAACTGATACTTTGGGGAAGTAAGTTATAAGGATATGTAAACTGAGAGCGAAACTCACCCCTCACCAAGACAAATATCTAGGGATATAGTAGTCAACTTCCTGTTCTGTAGTATCTCTTTTCTCCCCATCTGTTGCATGTAAAACAGAAAACACTTTCTCCTAATACTATGCACTCAACTGGGCTTTAAGAACAGGCTGAGTGAGACTGTTGCTTTCAGTATACTGGTTTCCATAAATGACCTTTTGCCTTCTGCAATCTGAGCACTTTCTCTGATGTGAAGGTCTGGACTCAGCCTTTCCTCTCCATCCCCATAGGGATGTGTAAGTGATCCAGTCCCTGCAGAGGGTCTCTCGAGCTGCACTGAAATCTGTGATTAAGGGCTTCTGTGTTAACATCCAGCCCATGAAACACCAGTGCAGCTGCAGGCTTCAGAAGTACATATTTTTTAAAGTGAGGGTTTTAAAAGCATGCCATATTCTGACGGATATTATTTCTTCTTCCCCCCCCCCCCCC
>Ga0065711_1046410_pt1 | contig 12903 bp, 10 predicted proteins | sample Hoacrofraction12_FD_59098 | JGI IMG/M metagenome (GOLD analysis project Ga0065711, IMG submission 59098) | Hoatzin crop microbial communities from Cojedes, Venezuela - Epithelial fraction 12 v2 (version 2) | ecosystem: Host-associated > Birds > Digestive system > Esophagus > Crop | place... | reverse complement strand
GAAGTTCCGTCTGAACATGAGGAAGAACTTCTTCCCTCTGAGGGTGACGGAGCCCTGGAACAGGCTGCCCAGGGAGGTTGTGGAGTCTCCTTCTCTGGAGATATTCAAAACCCGCCTGGACAAGGTCCTGCTCAACCTGCTCTGGGTGACCCTGCTTCGGCAGGGGGGTTGGACTAGATGAACTACAGAGGTCCCTGCCAACCCCGAACATTCTGTGATTCCTCAAATACTGATCTTGGCTCTGGTGGGATTTGCAAGTAGCCGCTCGGTGAACAACCTCTCGCCCGCATTTCACAGACAGGTCCGCGCTGCGGGCTGGCACAGCACGGCTGTACGTGCGGAGGAAGGGTTCTCACGGCACGCCGTGCTACGCGTGCCGTCCTGAAGCCAGCTGGCCTGCTACGGGAGCTCTTGGGCAGTAAATATGTAACCCAGGGCTCGCCGCTGACTTGTCCAGCTGACTGCGAAAGAGGAAATCGGCGCTGCTGTTTCTGTCTCCCTCCCTGGTCTATTTTAAGGGGTTTTTTTATAGAGAGGTATAGTTGGGTTTTTGTTGTCGTGGTTTTTTCAGGCTATTTTCTGTTAAACCACAGTGGGTCTGTGCCAGATTTCGCAAGTTTTTTGCATGTGTGAATGTAACTTGCAGTAGAAGAGTGCTGCTGAACAAGTTATTCTCATCTAACGTGTATAAGTATGCCGCTGGATGTGTTTGTTGCTGTTCTGCCCTGGTGGATGCCCTGTGGTCAGGAAACCCTCTGGCCATTGGGTTTTGCAGGGCTCTTCGCCATATGCAGCCCCCGCAGATCTCAGCGGGGCTCCCCAAATGCCTCTGGTGAAACACCTCGCTGGCTAGGAGGCTGAACCCCTTCTGGTCTGAACGGCATTGGGCTTCTTGAGAGGTTTCTGGTTAAAAAAACAATCCTACACATGTGGAATGAGGAAAAGCAACAAACGACAGCACGGAGAAGTCTGTGAGCTCCAGCAGAAAGGCAGGTGGTTGGCAGGGGAGCACAGCCCAGCAGGCAGAGCCGTTCCCGACGGTGGGGGCTGGCAAGTCCTTGGACGCTGCCCGGGGCCCTCCTGCCCCTGGGTGTTGGGGAAGATGGGGATGGCTTGAAGCAAGGTGTGAACGCAGCGCAGTGGTTTTTTCAAGCTGTGGTCTGCAGCCTGACGGAAGGGTTTGTGAGCCTGGTTAAATATTCTAACTCCAGTCAGTGCCTGGCACGGGAGGGAGGAAGAAGGCGAGAATCTCATATCAACACTGGGGATAAAAGCAGCGTTTGAGCAAGTTGCAGGCTGAAAAAACAAAACTGGCACCAGTCAGCCTAAACCTGTTGCGAGGGTCTGCAGATTCCCTGGAAACTTCGGCAAGGCAGAGAGATTGAAAAACACCAAACTTGGGCTCAGAGCTGTGACCTGTTACTGCTGCAAGTGGCTTGTACTAATCCTCTGGGCTGGCTTCACCTTAATAATTGGATTATTAGAGAAGTATTGATTAAGATGGGCTCTGGAAAATGTTCCACCCTTCTGGAGAAGGGGTCTTCCGCCGTAAGGTGAAGTGAGGAATCGGAACGAGATGCTGTCAGCTTGTCGTGGGCTGAACATCAGGAGTGACACAGGCTGCTGGCAGTGGGCTCGCAGTGCCCGGTCTCCGTCCCTTCCCCTTGCCGTGTGTCTGGTCTGGCCCCAGGACTCAGTCAGCCTGTGGGGACAGCTTGCTCGGGGGACAGGGCTCTGCTGTGGTGCGATGGAGATGGGACTGTCCCAGGGGTGAGGTTGTGGCCCACAGCTGTCCCCCTGCTCCCAGGCTGTGCGGGGTTCAACTGTTTGAGCAGCTCCTGACGCGCTGCAGGTCCCTGCTCGGCCTTTCGAGGCAAAGCAAGGAGCGTGTGTCTTCCCTGGCAGTGCCGTGACCTGCAGCGCGTCGGAGCTGGTTGCACAGCTCTTGTGCCCTCCATGCTGAGGAGACAGAGCTCCTCCAGCGAGGCAGGACGGCTGGCAGCGAAATCTGTGCACAGCTTCAGGTAAACCCTCCTCCTGCATCCACAGCCCCTTGTTTCGCTTGGCTTTAATCAGACATTTCTGGGCTCTGGAAGGATCCAGCTGGCACCAAGCAGGCATTCTCCATCAGCAAGGATGGCGGACGAAAGCCCCTCTGCTGTGTAAACCAGTCTGGGGAAGCGAGCCCCCATCGATCCGGGTACCCGTGGCCCCGGACACCATGCTCTGAAGCCCTCGGGGTTTTTCTTGGGCCATGCAACCCCGATACCAAATGCATCAAGACAGGCTACCGGCAGGGAGTGACTACCAGGCTGGCACTTCAAAAAAGTAGGTGCACCTCTCAGCCACCTGCGCTCCTCAGGCAGGTGAAGCCCTCAGAAAGGAGATGCAACAGATCTGGCAGTAAGCCTGTATGTACCGTGAGGCTCGCCGAGTACATTTTTTTGTTACCTAAATTACGTCAAACCATTTCCTTCTCTCAGACTTCCCTTGCAGTCTTCCAAGGCTGCTTGTTGATGGTGAAAGACCAGTTAACTACTTCGAACTGATTTGGCCTTGCTTGGGTTGGTGGCAGAGTCCAGACATTACTGGTAGGGGTCACCTTGTCACGCCAGATCCACTGCAGCGTGTCTCTCGTCATTAAAGAAAATGTTTAGGCAACCGCAAGCCACGCTGAGGCACGGTGGCGGGCGAGCTGCCTCCTGTCACGCTGACGGACAGCGTGATGCAGCTTTCCTTGGCTTTGGCGGTCGCTAAAACAATAGAAACATCCCCAAAGGCCAGGGCACGCCAGCCAGCAGGGTTTCTCTAGAGACCAATACGTTTAATTAATTGTGTATCAGCAAACACTGGAAAAAACCCAACCCAACCAACCCAAGCAGCGAGTTTACCACTGGCTGCTGGGGCAGGCTTCTGCCAAGAAAGCAGCCTTGGATCGGAGAGCGAGGAAGCGAGGCCCCTCCAAAGGGTGACTCAGAGCATCCTCGCAGGCTGCCGCCGTGCTGGACCAGGGTGCGGAGGAGCAGCTCCCGGCCGGGCACCCTCCTCTCTACGGGCACCTTGTGACCAGCGAGGAGCCCGCATCAGACACAGCTGCTGGGGAGGTCAGCGGGGGTCCTCATCCCACGTATATATACATTAAGGTGAAAAATTCATACGTTTTCCAACATGAGATGGTTCCTTGATTTTTCAGTCTTCTGTCCAGCAGGGATCTGATACATGCAACAGCACATGGACTTTGAATGACCTTCTGTTCCCTCACCAACCTGCCAGCTCCTAAGCTAGGGCAAACCCTTGACCAGGGACAAAGTCAGCCGGAGTAGTCGAGGCGGGACTGGAAAAGGAGCCAGTCTTCCCTGGAGAGTGACCAGAGGTGGCCTTGTCAGCTGAGGCCATGAAGATCTGCTACTCGGGAAGCAGAAAACCCAGCTCGTGCTGCCAGGAAGGCGGAGCAGACTCTGTGAGGAGCCTTGCGCTTGTGGCACTTTGCTACGTGCAATTTGCCCGTGAATTGAGGGCTTGGGTTGGTCCGTGACTCATTGAGGCTGGGCCTGAACAAAGGCTTTATTTCTGAAAACATCACGCTTACAGAAAAAAAAAAATCCCTGGTTCTGTTTGGTTTTGTGCCCGTGATGGGTTTCAGCAGAAGACGGGCTTGGCCGGGGCAATATGAATTGCGGTTTTGGAAAAGGGGCCAGTCAGGTGTACAAAAACATGGAGAAGAAGTGGTGTCAGCGTCCCCCGCGCGTGCTCCTGCCTCCCAGCGCTGCCGCCAGCTCAACCCTCACCGGCGGCTCCTCAGGGCTCCCCGGGCTGGGGGAGCTGATAGAGCACAGAAAAGGCGTAAAAGGGGCTGGGAGCTGGCTAGCTGGTGAAAAGCTCTGCCTTGGGGGAAAAAAAGAAATTTTTTTTTTTTTAGAGAAGGCATCCTGGCACAAGAGCAAACCCCACTCGCTTGTGGAGTGCCATGGCCTCACCTCTCCTCCGCAGAATGAACTCGGGGCGTTGCAAGTCCAGATCTGGAGCACAACTGACAACAGGGTCTTAACTGCTCCTTGTTCAACCCTGGGGCATCCAAAATGCGCACTTTTGAGTGGATATATACAAAAAAGAAATTCAAAGTCTGACTCTCTTTGGCAACGTGGCACAGAGTTGGCTTACACAGTTGTATTGACTTTGGAGGTTCCTTTTGGGAAGCGTGTGCATGCGCTGGGCTGTCTGTCGGCTCCCAGCCCTGCCAATTTTTGCTTCTCATCTTTCTTTTCCGCGCTCCTGGGAATTTGCTGCCTGCGCAGGAGCCAGAGACCCAGCCCCTGCCAGACCTCACTCAGCTTCGTGGTCACTCACAGTGCGCTTCCACTGAGGAGCAGGAGATGACAGCAGCACCAGGACCATCCCCACAGTCAAACCTCGCGCTTCCAGCACCGCTTTCTTGCCGAGAAATCGCTGGGCCCAGGGTGTCTCCTGTTTCTTCCCACAGCTGATGACAAGAATTCATGAGGGCAGCACATTGCTTGCGTTTCTGGTTTGCTATTGGGTTTCTGGAGGCCAAAAGTTTGGTGAACTTGCTCTGTGTGGTCAGAAGGGTGGCACGCACCATGCTTGCCCCCAGCGTACGGGGCGATGCTGGGAGCTGGCACCGGGCTGCTGGGGCCCGGTGCTGCGGCCGTGGCAGCTGAGAGCCGCGAGTGCCGGGGCAGAGAGTGCAGAAATAGCAATACATGGGCAGGGGGAAGAAAAGGAAGATGCAGATTCCAGCTCAAGGCTCCTACAGGATTTGTGATGGGTTTAGAGGAGGAGAAGATTGTTGTTGGGGTGTGATTGCTTTGTTTTTGTTTAGCAAAAAGCATAGGCAAGAAACATAATTGGTAATAAAACACAACTCTGTACTGGCAAGCTATACGTGTCTGATATGACTGTCAACTCTTAACAAGAAAGGGCAGATTGTGTTATAACAGTATCGGGGATGAAAAATATGAGGATTTGAGTGAATCCACCAAGAGCTGTGCACTAATGTTGTGGGAAACTGGAGCCACCTTGAAAGCAGAACTGCCAGGAGTAAGGAAAGGGCTTTGCTGTATAGCCCAGAGAAAAGCACAACCCTAAACCCATCCTGTTGGGAAGGTGCGCATCCAGAGAAGGACAAGCAAAATGCGACAGTGGAGCTGTGGATGCAGTGATGAAAACCTCTCAGAAGTACCTAGCTACCCTCTACAGTTCCTCTGAAATCCCTTTGCATGGCTGCTGACAAAGGTCTGAAAATGGTTAGTGCTGAGCACATACATCTGTTGTGCTGGGTAACGCTGGATCATCCTTTCCTGATGCTCCTGTTGTCCTGTCCGTATCCCTCTGTTATCCCATGTGAAGGTTGGAGCAGAAGGACTGCGGGACCAGGAGCGTTGGGTTTTGCTTGTGCAGAACCAGCACAAATTGTTCCTGATCCTTGGCTGGGTCTTCTAGGCACTGCTATCAGAAAGAAAACTTTAAAGGTTTCATGTAGTATAAGGACAATTTTAATCCAAGATAAGTACTGACGTACGAAAATTTAAGGGGAAGAGAAATTGCGCTGGCCTTTGCGAACAAGCGAGGAAAGAATTGCAAAATGAGTGCTCTGCAGTTTGCATTCACAGAGGCGAGCACAAGGTGCACGAAGGGGGAAGCGGAGCGTGCAGCTCGCGAGTGTACATGTCGGCAAGGATGCCCTAGCTCCAGTGCCAAGAAAAGCAAACCCGCAGCCAAGAAAAACACCATTAAAATGATGCAATGACATAATCTCAGCGCTGCTAGTGGAATCCAAATTACACGCAGAACAATCGAGAAGGAAAACACCGACAGCGTTCGCTTGTGTAACGGGGACGCGGATCTCAGGACTTGCACGCAAAAGGAGGACACCAAAGCAGACACCAGCAGACACCAGTAAAACCGGCGCTGGGACAGGGGGGCCTGGCAGGGCAGATGTGGCTGCAGCTGCCTTCCCTCTCGCTGCGCTGCAACACAGCTCCCGAGCGAGGGAGGGACTCGGCCCTGCCAAAAGCATCAGCCAGGCGAATGAGCTGAAGTAAGGGAATGCACTTCACCAGGGGCTTTGAGATCTCTGGTGGAGAGAGGCCCTACCTGTAAGATAAGCACGGGTGGCCGCGCTGCGGGTGGGGACAGGTGCAGGTTACGGTCTCTAGACTTCTGCACCATGCCTTTTATGGGCTGTGAAAATGCTGTGGTGCCAGCGCTACTCGCACGAGCAATGCAGTCAGGTTACAGAACTAGGCGTGAGAAAACACAAATGTAGCTCCACACAAGAATATAAACACCCTGGCTCAGACCCAACACTGTGTTTTGCTAAAAAGCAGTGAACAAAAATGTCTTGATCGGGGAGTAAAAGGCACTTCATTCCCCCAAAGCCCTTTATTAATGGGACGAGCTTCTGGGGCGCCTACTGATGAGCAGCATTTATTATTCATGCTCCACAGCTTCATTTTAGACTTTAATATAAGCAACATGATGCAACCCCTGATAAGCGGGAGAGGGGAAATGCATGCACAACACAAGATGTTCCCATCAAAATCTCGGTTCCTCTTCATGCAAAGAGGACCTACCAGACACAGTGTTTCTAGGGCTCAAACAGCCCATTCCACGAGCACCCCCTCAAACTGGGAAGGAGAGATGGACTGGTGGTTTTAAACACAGCCCTCGGTTTACCACGGTGACCGCCAGCCTCACCCCTGGAGCAGGGAGGTGGGATGCAGCTGCTGGCTCCTTGGAGGCCGTTGGTGGTGGACCCCAGGCTGGACCCGCAGCGCTGCCCTGGCCCCACGTGCAGGCAGCTGTGCCGCAGGGAGGCTCTCGGCCAAGAGCTTTCAGCGAGAGCCTCCAGGCGGGCTCAAACCCACGGAGAAGTCACTTCACACCCTGCCCTGTCCTCCTCTTCCCCTCCTAAATGCCTCTGCCTGCAGCTTTGGGACCTGCGGGTGAGAAGGGAGAAGTAGCACCCAGAGCCGTCAGCACAAGGACAAAAGATTAATTTTAATGTCCCGGCTTCGAGCAAGCTTGGCCGTTCGCTTCAGGAAGTCTTCATCATTTATGCAAAGGAGGAAGCAGATGGAAATCGCAGAATTAATTTGATCTGAAGAGGTTGTGTTCTGGAAAAACACATGTGTCAGGCCCCATTACTCAAGATCTCAGGCGCGGGGACAGCATAAGCCACGCGTGGCCTGCAAGCATGAGCACACTGGATGCTCATCAGTGGCATCAGCTGCGCCGCACCGTTCCTCACGCTGAAGGCCTAGGTCAGCGTTGCACGGGGCTGCGGCACACTGGTGGCGGGCAGGGAGCCATCCCTTCCCCGCAGCCGGACCCTGAGAGGTGGCTGAGATCAGAAACAACCCTGGGGAAAGGGAGAAGAGCAGGGTCTGGAAGGGCAGTTTGGGGCCGCTCCAGGGATGGAGATCCCACGAAGGAGCCAAGTCCCACTGGAGATGCAAGTCTCCTCTCCTCAATGCCCCGCAGACCACACGTGTGAGCTCGGCAGCTCGCGCTGCGCTCAGCGTCACGGGTAGCAACGCGAGCGCCGCTTCTCACTTCTTTCCATTGCACAGTGAGAGCAAAACCACGAGGTGACAGCTATGGTGACAACTACCCGGCACGTAGCCGGGGCTCTGCAGCACGCTGGGCTTTGTGCAGAAGATGGCAGATGTTGCAGCAGGCTGTGCTGCGCTCCCCTCGCTTTACGATCGCTCTTAGAAACACTGAGTTAAAGAATCGTTTATTTTGAGCTCCGTTCCCCACGCTGCAGACACTGACCCTGGTGGCTTTTTGAAGGGGATGTGCCCCGTCCTCTTGGCTAAACTTCCTTGTGGATCCTTGCAGCTGGAAATCCGCCTGCTCTTATAGCTCACATTTAGGATGTTTGAGAGGGCAAATGCAATGCAGCAGAGACACCGTCGAGAGCTGCATCTTATCTACCATGGCCAACAGGCTCCTCGCTCGAGGCTGCCACCAAGCTGGCAGCTGAAGCCGCTCTCGATATGCATTCACTCCTCCTGTAGATGATGTTGATGGCTTGGTAGAGCAAGAGTTCGTCTGAACTTTCCCAGAAGTAGAATGCTATGCTTTGCTGTGTGACAAGCAGACACAGGACCTCTCCGTGATGCCTTGGTGTCATCTCCACGCACTCTGCCCCAGCCATGCTGCAGTGCAAACCTGGGGCAGGGTTTGACTTTTGTTCTCAAAGCAGAGGAACCCAGGAGCAGCAGCTTTTGGGAAATCAGAGCCAAGAGACTGGTCTAAAGTGGGGTCCAGACACTTGTCCCACCATGGTTTCAATGATACTGAGAAGACAGGCCAGTGACCAAGTACCAGACTAGGTCAGGGAAGGACATTTGATTTCCCCTTGCAAAATGAGAAAATGCTGCAGACCACAAAGCCTTGCAGACTGCGGCTGGGCTGAATGAAGAAGCGTTCCTCCTGGCCCTTGGTCTGGCACTGTGCCTGAGCAGTGCCACGCTTCTACACAGACTCTCAGCTCAGCTCCAAGGCCAAATACTCTGTTGCACATGCAGTGGAGCCACAAACTCCAGAACAAACGTCGACACGATGCTCATGTTTACCACCCTCGTGCTCCAAGTGAGTGTGAATAGACTGTGCGTTAATTCACACGATCGTGCTGATGGGCTTGTGACACGGTTTGGGTCACGGCCTGTTGGGCAGCCGTAACTCAGTCTTACTTTCTATCTCTCCCTGTCCTCGTGTGAGGAGCTGCCTTGGTCCATAGCTACCAACCCTCCAGCGAGAGGGGATGTTGCTCCCAGTCTGAGATACGTTCAGCAAGGGAAACGGGAAGATAATTCCTCAGTTTATCCACAAGACTTGTTTCCCTTGGCAATCTCGTGTGATCTGAAGTGCCACCTCTGCGCTGGTGTGGGCAGAGGAGGGAGAAACGGTGTCTTTCCCTGTCAGGTAGAAGAACATCCAGACCAGCACTGAGGCCACCCTTCCTCCTTCTCACCCCAGACTGTGGTCTCGCAAGCGTTCAGCGTATTGCACCTACCTAAGACTTGGCGATGGGGGCTCAGCAGGGCGCTGGCGAGAAGCTCGAGTGCCTGCTCCCATTTGCAGAGCACGGTGCAGGGTGCGCAGGGGCTCAGCGAGCACAGGCAGCCTCTCCAGCTGCTCCAACCTGAGCACCCACCTCTCAAAGCAGAAGCATTGTATAAAACGCAGTCTCTTACTTGAAGCAACCCCACAGGCACTCTCAGATGGTCGTCACCATAGTCTTGAAGCAGTTGAACAGTTATCAGAACAAGCGCATGATAAAACCCCTTTCCACCCGCATTCTCCCGGCACCACTTCTGGATCCCATGATTTCTTCCTTGTTTAAAATGATTCAGCAGTAGACTCTCAGATAGTCTCTGCCTGGGTAAAAATAGTTGCTTGCCTCATATGGCTTTAGCATGGTACTGTCAACTGTAAAATGTTCCACCTTCCAAAAAAGTAGAGTGAAAAATGAAAGTGAGCTTTCACACTTCATTACTCTCCGCAGTTAGACCTCCAGAGCTCATTCCAAACCCATCAAAGGAGGAGAGGCGAGCTGGGAGGGCGGGCAAGCAAGATGCTGGTGTCACTGCCGGGTGCCCTGCGGGTTCTTGTGAAGCTTCGCCCCTACACAAAAGCAACCAGGCTGATGGGTCACTCATTTCCCAAAATAAAACACTAGCTTATTTTCAAGAAACATTTATTTGTTGGATTTCTGGAATGTAAGAAGAGCTTAGTCATTGCAGCTGGATGTCTCCTGATGTCAGTTAGGGGAACACGCTCCAGCAGGAAACCAGTATAGCCCAGTTAGCTGAGCCACATTCCACAGCCAACCCACAACAACGGGGCAAAAGAGCAGGAGAGCCCGTCAGCCCTCTCAGCTCCCGTGCTCTGTAGGCTTGTGGATCAGCAATGGGCTTGCACAGTGTGACCGGTTGTCCTGAACTGCATGTGTTTTGGGGAAAAAGGGGTCATTTGACTGCAGTAGAGGACAAATGGTGCAGATGGGTTATTTCACTTGGCTCTGTGTTGCTTGAAGCTCGAATGCGTTTGCATTCAGGCCCAGCTGCTGGCGAGCGTGCGGTGGCACCCCTCTGCCACGGGGGTGTTGCAGGGTGGTGGCAGTGAGGCACAGCAGAGCGATCAACGGAAAGTGCTTCAGGTCCAGCCCACCAGCAGCGAGACCGCGCTTCTGCAGTGCCCGCAGCCAGCTCCTGATGCTCCTGCCTGAGCAGGGGAGCACGGCACGGGGGGAAAGGCTGAGCTACTGTTTGCCCCACGGCCCTAGGCCAGAGGAAAGAGCCACATGCAGTCAGCAGCTGAAGTGTCCATCGTGGCTTCTCCCATTTACTGAGCAGCAAACAGCCTTGGTGCTGCTCACCTGCTCCCAGCACGGAAGAACTTCAGAGAAGCCAGGGGAGAGGCAGAAGTATCCGCTGCTCTTCGCTGCACACTTCGCTGCATCAGAAGCTGGCTTTAGAGGACGTATGACAAATTCCTAGTTAATACCCATATTAATTCATTTTTTCCTCTAAGAATTGCATTTGCTGTGCATGCCAAGCCATCCTCTGCTCATTTCCTGAAGGTGATGTGCTAAATCCCGCTCCCTGGGCCACGGCAATCGGCTATCGCTGGAATACGATCAAGCCGCAGATGGCAGCTGTGGGAACCGCAGGGACTCTGCATTGCTGAGCACCACTGTCAAATCCTGGCCAGCATCTCTGGGGCAGGGCTGGACCACAGAGTCAGACCTCCCACAAAGACCTAACCGATCCAAGTGCCTGCCCGTGGGGTGCTCTCAGCACCCATCTCTGCCCCCGGGCATCACTCTCTGGGGCTCCTCCTGTATTTATGAGGTCCTGAAGCCTACCTGTTGCACACCTCATCACCTCACATTGACATCTCCATTGTAAGCATTTGCTCTGGGTCACTCTTGACAAGATGTGGGATGAGTCTTGAAATCAGTTGCTCCTACAGAGAAACGAGTGCTTTGAAGGAGTGCAGAAAGGGTTGAAGATTTCCAGCTTTGGATGCCTCCTTGTGTGCCAGACACCAGCAAATGGCTGTGTTTATGGGAAGGGACATTTTTCACAGGCCAACAATTTTAATGCACCCCAGGCCTCAGGCAATTTTTCTTTCCATTTACAATATTATGCATTTTATATGATAAAGTTTGAAGTGCGGCTTTTGTGCATGAATGATACAGTTTCCATAATACTTTTTCATATGCAGAGACATTTTGTTTTGATCTCATGGGGCATGAGTCAACTCCTATTTGAGGCCACTGGAGCCCTTCCAGTGACCTTCCTGCGTCCTGGCTAACTGGGCAGCCGAAGCCTGATGTGTTCTAGGTGTGAGCTAGCATGACCGAGGCTCGGGGCAGCTCAGCAGAGCAGGTCCATCAAAAAGAAGCCGAGATCAGGAAACTACACCTGCAGCATTCAGTGTGCTTGGTGAAGAAACAAAGTCTCTGCCCCAGAAACGCATGTGGTGCAGCACCACAAGCCCCCCCTGGACAAGCTGACAGCAGTGGGCATTCAGCCCTGCATGATCCCCAGAGTTTGCCCATCCAAAGCAGGTGCCAAGCTCCTGAATCTCCAGGCTGCAGGAGTCAGGGTGAGCTACCGGAGTCATTTGGCCAAGCTCCTTGAGTGGGATGAACATGACCCTGGGTTGCCTGGATTACACAGACAGGGTCCTGAGCCCTCACAAAAGCCGCAGCCCGGCAGACCTGATTTGGCTGTCTGGGAGTGCTGCCTGCAGGAAGGTGCACGATTGCGCGGCAGAGCTGGGTTCATGCTCTAGCACCGCTTCCCACGAAGGCCCCTAAGCATGCATGGGTGCTTCCCGTGGAGACCCCCAAGATCTCCCATGCAAGTGCGGGATCCCATGCAAATTCAGGCATGTGTCCATCCAGTACACATGAATTTTATTGCCCTTTCTCAAGGACTGTTGGAAGAGTCATTTCTTTTTTTGGCAGGAGCAAGTTTCGATGGGGAAATGTCAGGTTCCCCTTTCCAGCAAAACCCTGGCAGCTCGCCTCGGCTCAGAAAGGTGCCCCTGTTCTGCCAGGACAGCAGGTAGAGAGCGCACCCAGACTCCGGAAAACACGTCAGACCCCAAACGAGTGATAAGCAGGTCAGGCCCACAAAGCTACTCACTGAGCATCCTCACTGTGTACATGGCTCGCTCACATCTCAGCAGCTCTGTCTGCCAGTGATGAAGAGCTAGCGGGAGGTGTTTGTGCCACGATGCTCGGCACACAGCATTTCTGCCCTTGCCCAGGAAGCGGTTGGTGCCATCAGTAACTGGCGTGGTGGAGAGGTTCAGAGCAGGGAGTCAATGAGAAAGGTCCAGCAGGTGGTAGCCTCTGCCTGGCTCTGCTTCCAGCTCTGGCAGGGACCTGGGACTGTTCTGCAGGACCACGGCCGCAGCCCGTGTCTGCATGGGCAGCTCCTCCACCACTGGCATGCTGAAGAAATGGCACATGATTTGGAAACCAAGCAAAATATTTTGTGTTTACGAAACAACTCCAAAGAGTTTTAAAAAGGGACTAGCGGTGTTTACACACAAGCTGGACGGATGCTAAGCAAGGTGCATGCTCTGTTGTGTCAACTCCTGCACCTGCATAAGATTTAAAAAATTCCCACGAAAGGAGGGAGCCAAACAACGAAGTCTCATCCACCCCATCTCGACGCTCTCACTAGAGCCACGCTGAACATTTTTGCTAAAAGAGTTGCAGGATTGTGTGGAAAATCTGCTCTCCAAAGAGCCTCTGTTCACCTCTGAGGTTAAGGCTGGTGCAAAGCAGAGAGCGGAGCTGCGAGGGGCCCGGTGCCGGGGCAGTCTGTGGGTGCAGAGCCCTGCTCCCGGGGC
>Ga0065711_1046407_pt1 | contig 12905 bp, 12 predicted proteins | sample Hoacrofraction12_FD_59098 | JGI IMG/M metagenome (GOLD analysis project Ga0065711, IMG submission 59098) | Hoatzin crop microbial communities from Cojedes, Venezuela - Epithelial fraction 12 v2 (version 2) | ecosystem: Host-associated > Birds > Digestive system > Esophagus > Crop | place... | reverse complement strand
GCCGAAGCAGGGTCACCTACAGCAGGCTGCACAGGACCTTGTCCAGGCGGGTCTTGAATATCTCCAGAGAAGGAGACTCCACAACCTCCCTGGGCAGCCTGTTCCAGTGTACTAGCGTGCTTTACGTCAGCTCAAGTATTGTCTGTTCTCACCAAACCAGCATAAAAAGCACTCTGTGGTGTGTACTCTGGCTAATCTGCCAAAAATACCATGACCTGATCCAGATCAAATTAGTGCTGCTGGGTGACCATGCACAGCCCTGGTGTTATTGGCTGTGGACCTGCAGTGACAAATCTGTAATAGCAAGTGCTCTTGAGCTCTCGGCAGAGCTCGTGCTGTCAGTGTTGCAATTCAGTCTGCCTGATCCATGGCTAATGCCATGTAGGGAAGCTGGAGAACCACAAAAACCTTTGAGGCCACAGAATTAGCATCTTTCTTCTTCAGCCTTAGCCAGCAGACTGTTTTGGCTCTGGCCTTTGTGGGAAATGGTTCCCACTTGTTCCTTACTGTTTCTGCAGCTTTAACTGTCTCCAGCATTTGAAGACCAGGAGTACATCCCAAGTTACAAGAAAGCCCACTGTTGCCAAGCTTTTCTCCTGCAGCACTTATGAACACGTGAGGAGCAGACCAAAGTTAAGATGAGGTTCTTACACTGTCCGTAGGTGCAGCGTAGTGTGAAGAATATCTCAAGACAAGATAAAGGAGGTGACATTGCTTAGGCATCCCCGTTTCTCATCTCCACATTACAGAGTTCCCTTTTGACTTGCTGCATGCTGCTGGATCTGTTACCAAAATAATAACTGTATTTTCCCAAGGTAAATATCCTCTGACTATATCCTTTGAGGAAAAGGGGGTTTTTTCCTCTGGTAAATTGCCAGCTTGGCTAGGGCTAACTCTCAGAGTAGCTCAGTGTTCTGAGGAAATGGTTAAAAAAAATAAAAGTCAGAACAAAGCAAAACCCTACAACCTATTCTGTGTACAAAATTCCAGTTTGCACAGGCTAGCAGTCATTATCGGATGTGACAGGAGCTGTAATTTGGGTGCCATTGCAGAATGAAAATTTAGGCACTGTCCGTTCTCTGCCTGCTCCTCTGTTTGTCAGGCACTGATGTGTTGGGAGGAGAGATTTGAATCCACAGCATGTAGTCACCCTGTTCTGTTAATCTTACAAAATCCGTAGTTTAGGCTATGCGTTAGTAAGTATTATCTCTTTGCACATCTGCTTATAATTTGCTGTGGGCATTCAAAGTGATTCGGAGTATTTCCTAAGCCAAGATAGCTGTTTGGTTTCTCTCATGCAGTTCAAATGCAGTGAGGCAGTGTCAGAGCGGGTGTGCTGAGTGAGTCCCACAGACTGTAGGAGAAAGGGAACGACCAAAGGTTGGTATTGGAAAGCTGCCTTAGATTCCAGCTGCATATTCAGCTGACACCTCTCTTACAAAGGCATGTCCTTCTCTTTCTCTGGGCACTCCAAGGAGCAGAGGTCTGTCCGTTGGCTCTCTGGACACATAACTCGGAAGTTCAGGAAGGACAGCCTTTGAATTTGAAAGCTGCTCTTGCAGTAAGAGAACAATTGGATGAGCAGTGGATATGATTAATCTCATTTTATTTAGGGTAGTCCTGTTTCAAGCTCTTCCCAGCTCTCTCTTTGCCTCTGTTTTGGATCCATAATAGTTCTGTCCACTGTAAAGCATGGTGACTTGCTGTGTTAGATCTGCCAGTACAAACTGTTACGGAGAATCCGGCTGGGACACAGGTGCCTTGTCTGCCAGTCAAGCCTTGAATCCATGTAAGACAGATAAAACCTGTATCCCAAGCAAAGTGAAGAGGCTGTTCAGTTCTCCCCTGAGCTGTTTGCTGATGTTTCATCCTTGCTGCTTTCAGTGCTGCAGAGTGCAGTGCAGGCCTGGAGCACCCAGGTTTCTTCTGTCAATGTCTAAGCCAGAGGATGTTTCTGGGCTTTGCTTCAGGCGGTGAATTCCCACTTGTGTGTATGAAGGAGTCACCTGGTTTGTGTATCAGGCCTGGCTACAGTCAAGGTGCTGAGTAAAAAGTGGGATGGAAGTGATTCAACTAAAGACATCAAAATAAGGAAGGGGCTTATCAGATACTCTTTAGTTTCATTGCTCCACTCAGCTGCTATTGTGCTTTTTGGGTCAGGGAGGACTCTCAGACAGTCCCCAGGTCTTGATATTTCCCAATGCTCCTTCTTGCATGAGTCTGTCACTCTCGTTTAATGATCATATCACTGAACAACCCCCTGGATAGCTCCAGGGGACAATTTGGAGTACATGGATTATACCATATTAAAGCACGTCTATACAATTAAGATGCCTGTCCTGTGTGACAGGCAAAATCAGAAAGGATGAGAAAAGTATCAGTCAGAAGGGCTCCACTTAAGCAACTGGTGTCACTATTGGGTTTGTGCAGCTGATCTTTTTTACTGCTGTCTGCCTCTCGGCTATTCAGAGAATTAAACAATACACAGTGGTACAGTGCAGAGGTATATTATATCCTTGTGTACTGAAACACCACCCTGATGGTATCCCTCTCTCCAGTTCAGCTGGTTTAAAAAAAAAAAGAAAAAAAAAATTTCTAATTGTGAGAAAGAAATGCCAAGAAATGTCAGAGCTGATGCAGCCTTTAAAGGTATCATATCAAAGTGGCATTAACCATCACTAATGCTGGAGTCCTCAGTCTGGGTCATGCAGCAGAGTGAATTCTGGAGGTCTTCTTTAGCTGACTGAAAAGATGACAAAAGCTGGCCTTGACCCCAGTGACTCCCAAATTTTGCCCCGTGTATGGTGCCTTATTTTTCATGGAACACTTCAGCAACGCAGCCACAGACTCTGCTCTCTGTGGAACACAGAGGAGTAAATCTACTTGCTCTGCAGAGCCCAGCACACAAAACCTGCCTGGGAGCTGTCATGTGCACCCAAGAGCTGCCCCTCGACCTGCCCTGGCTATGGCCTCGGGCAGCATTGCCCCTTGGCCTGCAATACCAAGCACACATGGATACTTTATGCGTTGGCTGCTGACCTTAGAGCATTGTACTCATAACCTGTTCTGAAAATTTAAGTGATTGTACTGACCGGTCCCCAGGTGTTCAGCCATATCTTGCCAGGCACGTAGCTTTTGAGGGCATAATGAGAAGATTGCACTTTTCCCTAAAAAATAACCTGAAATACCCTTTGATAAAGCCTTTGGAAAATTTACATGGAATATTTCGTTGTCGATTTTGACAGCAAGAGAAAGAGGGATATTCAGAAGTTCTAACTAAACATGAAAGGCAAAATTGAATGAAAAAAGAGGATGTGGGAAAGGAGCTTTTCATAACAAAATCCTTTTCCAAATACTACCTATTTGTGGCATTTCGGCCAATTTCATGAAACAATGTAGTGTTGTGTTTTGTTTAGTATTTAAATCATTGAAAGCAACAGATTTGTAGGAAATGGTAACTACTGTGAAAATGTTTTGCAATGAGGGAAACTCCTTATAATGAGTTAACATAGTTGTTACCAAATTTACTACTATAGAGGTACACTTAGAATCCATATCTTCTGAGCATGTCACATCATAAGGTCCTTGTTCTTCCTCAGTATTTACATGTATAGCTTCCCATTTTTTCATCTTATCAGCTTTCTCATAGTTGCTTTCAGCAATCTCTGTGTGTGACTATTTTCTACTAAACCTGTATTTGTATTATTTACAGATACCACTGTATTATTGCCAAGAAGTATTTCATGTTGACTTCTTTATTTGTTGTAGTTTATATTTTTCTTTCATGGGTGGCTATAGGTTTTCCTGAAATGACATTCCAATTTTAACATTGCAATATAATGTTAGTGTTAAATTGTTTGTAAGCAAGGAATGCACTATGATAATTTAAGGCTCAGAAAATGAAGAGGAGGCTATTATAAATGAAGCAGCTCTTCTGAGGTCAGGCAGGATTCAGCACTGCAAGAGCTTGCTTCTGCCACCTTCACTCACCCTGAGCAGCCCATGATTTCTGAGAGGCTGTGCTCTTTCAGATGACTGGGACTGCTTGCCCAGTGAAAGACTGTTCAGCAGGGACGAGGGGAGATGAATCTAAGAGTCCGCTGCCTAGAAGCTTTCTGAAAAGATTAATTACTCTGTGAAAGAGTCCAGTAATGAGAAATGATGTTGCTTTTGTGGTAGGTCGTTGGGTCCTGGATGGTCGTTCCCATTTCCCAGGGCTAATCTCTGAAGTAAATAGTTTTCTTTTTGTTGACTGTCAGCGGTGTGTCAATGTGCAGTGGCCTGGATGTGCAAGTGCTGTAGGCTAGAGATCTTGTGGCCTCTGCCAAGTCTGTACAGGGCGTATCTCCTGCTCCTCAATGCCCCCTGCCATCGGTTCCTTTCAGTCTGAAAGGAAGGAGATTGAGCAATTTGTCACTTCTTGTTGAGAAGCAGCGTTTGCTGCTGGATGGCCAAGTCCTTTCTTGCTGGCCTTTCTTTTCTTACTTGTGAAACTCTTTCATTTCAGCAGTGGTGCTTTGCTCCAATCCTCCTCCTGCCTTTTTTTGCCTTTTTCTGCCTTTTTCTTTTCTCTGTTTAACGCCTTCTTTATTTACAGGATATGGCTTTACATGTGCGTGCACACACACAGAGAATTTAAGTAAACTGGAAAATCTATTTCCAGTAGACCTGTATAGACCTTGCCATTTACTCAGTTATTTCCTCTATGACTTCGTAGTGTTGTGTGGCTACTGTCAGTCCCTGAGTAATTAGAGCGATCATGACACCAAAGCGGCATGAGCACACTCTTCCTAGTATTTTTGTCTTTAGTTGTATGTATTTGTTGTTTCCTTTATAGGAGATATGACAGCACCTTCCAAGGTATTCTTTCGTTGAAAATCCCTGATGTCAATAAAGGATATGTGAGTAGTGATTTGGTGTGCAGCTGCACTGAATCTTCCACAAATAACGGTGAGAATGCTTAAATTAAAAATCTTGAATTTTATTAGAGAGCTTGTCTTGGTCATGTGAGAATTTTCACCTGGTGACAAATTTGCCTATGTATCTCCAGACAGCCCTTAATACGTGCCCCAAAAGACTGAAGAGACTGCAAAGGGAAGAGCTGAGGCCTGCCCAGAAGTCTGGTCCTCTGTATCCCACAAACGTCATTCTATGTTCCTGTGGTCACGCTCCACAGCACAGCCACCTTCCTCAGTGACAAGACTGATGACTGCAGTTTAGCTCTGGGAAGAAAACCAGGTGCATAGACCCTATTCTGTGTACAGCTACACAACTACTTATTTTTCAGGTGTTTGCCTCATGATAATTCTTCATGAATAAAAAGGTGCAATGAGGCGATTCTCACTGTGATGAATCCTGCAGTGCATCAGCAGTGCTTCCACAGCTGATGACTGAAGTCAGGGAACAAAACCTTAGGCATATCAGCCTAATAAAGTGGATTGTAATGCAGCACTGTCACTTTTTGTCCCTGGTCTTTTTGAGCACTTTATTTCTTGCTTGCAGAGTGATCCAAAAGGGTATCAGCAGGTGACTGCTGACAGAGCTCTTTGTAACCTAGGGTATCACAGTGATCCTTTCCGCACTGCCCCGAGGCAGCTGGCCAGGAAGCATACCGCTTTACCCCAGCTGAAGGGAAAAGCCGGGGATGTTTTCAAAGCTAAGTACAGGCTCAGCACTCTCTGGGGCACAAGGAAGCTGGCTTTCAGCCACATATATCCCAGGCTTTGCACCAGCTGAGATCTTGTGCACACACCTCTGAAAAGCTTAACCTCTCATCTTGTAACGGAGTGCTTCTAAAGCAGTCACATACTGAGGGAAACAAAGCCCAGCCCTCACCTTGCAGATCTTGTAACCTGAGTACGTGATAGGAAAATGAGCAGATGCAAAGCCAAAGGCAGTGTCCAGCTGCGCTTTGCGAGTTTGGAAGAAGTATAAAGGGAGTAACCACCGGATAGGGGCAATGAGTCACTGTCAGGTGTTACACGCACAGGAAGGCACCAGTAAGCCTTAAACAGAGATTTGAAGTGACTTTCTAGATTTGCTTTACAGGAAGCTTTTCATTTGCGAGAGGAACATGATAAAAGAGGAAGGTGCGGTATTGGAGAGCACCAGCAGCCATCTGATAAGATGAGATATAAGCCGTCTCGTATCTTCTTGGTCAGCTGCAAGCAAGTACTGACTGGCTTGTGCTTTGAGGGAAGTGGGTAGTAGCGAGGTACAGAGCTTGTTTGATGCATTAGGAGAAGCAAGACGTAGATGAGGGATGCAGAGTACATGAAAATACAACAGAAGTTGCAAGTCAGCAACATAATTTTTACTGCAATGTGTTAAACGGTTTTGCAGGGAGAGAGAGTAGGTTTGTTGAAACCAGGAAGAGGAAGCTTCAGTTGTGGACATGTGAGAGAATGAAGACCTGAACCAGAGCTTTTCCAAAGAAAAAGGGGCTGGATTTTTAAGGTAGTATGCAGGAAGAAGGAACATGATTTTTGTTGAACAGGTTGCCTCTTCTCTTGCCAGCTGTGCACGTTAAAGAGAACACTGCTTTTTGCAATTCACAGGTTACTCTTGTTACAAAATTACTGAACATTTCCATGCCTGTCCCTATTTAGAAATGGTTACAATTAAGCTAATCTAATTATTTCAGTTCCCTCTGTTTTGGTTCTTCTTATTGTTGAAATTAGTTCCTCTGCTAGAATCTGCAAGCTTTTGCAACTTTTGTTTCACTCATTATTCCCGATGTAACCATTATGTCAGCATAAAAGTGTCCTCCCAGCTTGCACAGTATTTTTCTGCAGTTATGTTTTAGGCCATATAAGCTGAAATCCTGTGAGAAGATTTTTGATCAGGAACCTAAAACTTTAAGACTATCCAAATTGTGTTCGTCAGTTTTTATCCTCTTGTTTATTTCACTACTAAAAGCAAAAGCTCACACAACTGCTGCGCTTTTTAATCAACCCTGCTCTACCTCCCAGTAATGTTAATAGAACTCCTTCCTTTCATGTCAGTGAGCCTGATCTGAGTAAAGTTAAAGCCTTGATAGTATCAAGCTTACTTCAAGAATCCTAATGAATGGCGTAACATAAGCAAAGACCAAGGCTTGTTGCGACATATAATGATAATTTTGATAAGGGACACTCTTTTACTAATGAAATAAAAAAAAAAAAAATCTAATTTGTTATGTTCCTCCAGCTGATATCCAGGTTTGCTGAAAATAAAGTTCGCTCTCTGGAACCGTGAGAACTTGCTTAAACTCTCAGCTATAGAATCCCTATTTTACCATAGTGTACAGAAGAGATGTTTTACAGTACAGCAGATGTTACTGAGGATTTTCCAAGTGTAGTTTTTACAATCTCTATTTAGCATAAAATGTAGTTGTGTTGGATTAATCCTTATTATATGTAACCCATAATGAAAGAAATAATCCCTCTGGTTTGAAAGCACAAGGGAGGTGAAGGGACATGCCATGCCAGAGGGAGGTGTTTAGCCACAGGAACTGAAAGCCCTCGGAGCCAGTTGTGTCTCCTGGAGGACATCAGTGCTGAGAGGAGTCAACACCCAAGTTGTCGTAGGGAAGAAAGGTATGACGCCTTTGGCTTTTGTTTGGTTTAGTGATTTGTTTCCATAACAAGATGAGAACAGAAGTCAGCTTTGGGCCAGGAATTAACAGAAAGGAATGTTTTTTATTGCTTTTCATTATCAGACGGAATGGAAATTCTCCAGCTTGTGCTGTGTTTTTGTTGGTGAAAAGCATAGGTGTGGAAACCCAGTGACTACAGGGGGAAAGAGAGTAATCTGAAGGGAAGGTGCAAGATAGTACAAGACAGCCTTGCTCCTCTTCTTGTTACAGGGCCTATTATGGTGCTATTCATAAAAATATTCAATAGGACTGGCACACGGGGCTGTGGAAGTGAAGGTAACAAACACAGGCATGCCTTCAAGCCATGGTCTGAAGTTTCTCTTTTGTCTTCACAAGACAATACAAGTCTGGGGAAGATGAATAACGCTGAGGCTGTGATTTTGCAGTCACTCTACTAACACAAGCACAGGCTGCTGCCAAAGAGACAGAGCTATACATTTTGACAATAGTCTGCCTTTATATTTGCTCAAGGTAACCAGGGAGTTATGCCCTCAGTTAATTCAGGCTTGCTTGTTGATAAGAAGCAGGGAGTTACTCTAGTCTGCATGCAAAAAGAAGAAAAAGCCACAAAGGTAACATTTTATAACACCCTAAGTGCATAGGTAAGATTTCTCTTCTATGTTTAATTCTTTCAAAAGCAATAAGGTGTTCGAGGCAATCTTATCTTACCTGCTACACCCAATCTTTGCATAAATTTTATGGTGCACATCAGCCATCACAACAGCAAAAAAGGGTGAGGAAAAATGATACTGGCAGGTTCGATTAGCCATGGGAGCCTCTTGCTTATGGGTACTATGCTTGCTGTGCCCGTGGGGAGAGCAGACTGTGTCTCCCCTGACAGCATGTGTTGGAACATGCTGGGTTCCTGGACGTGCTGGTGGCACCACCTGCCTCTGTCCTTGCTGTGCTCTGGCAGGAGGATCCTGCTGTGTGCCGAGCTCCAGCCTTTCTCTCTTTCTTGGTATCAATGCTCTGCCCGCAGGAAATAGGGATGCATAAGCTCAGCTCCATTTGCTGCTGCTGTCCTGTCACTGCGCTGACTCTAAAGGCCACATCTTCATGGGCATGGTGCCACCAGCTCTGACAGATGCACAGCGTTCAGGAAGTGTACAGAAATTGATTATTCTACAATTAGCAGAAGAGAGGTACAAATCCAGAGAAACCAGCCAAAACCACTCCAGATTACTTGTACGTACTCCCCTGCACAAGTTTTTCATCCACTTGCAGGGAATTCAGTAAATATAAGTCAAATTGAGGAAAGCATTTTTCTTCTGACCTCTGCATGCAGTTTCTTTTCTTTCTCGAAATGTAGTCTTTCTCCAGTACAACCAGTTTCCTTCTAATCATCCATGCGCCCAATACCTGGCCTTTTCTTTCTCTTCTTAGTGTCCAGTCCTCTGTGGTTGTGATGGTATCCCCTTGACAAGCTGCTTCAGGAAATGCCTGAAGTGATGCCTCCAGCTGATGTGCTTTTTTTGGGAACAGCATCTCAATATGCAAAACATTCAAACAGTTTAAAGGATAGATGAAGGTGTACACACTATTGCGAACTATCCAAAATGTACACAATCTGTGATTGGTTGGGGTTTGGTTTTTTGTTAGCCCTCCTGCCATTCCATTTTGTACATACCTGTATTTATCCATGTTAGATACCTTTCTTTCTTGTTTCCCCAACACACTTGTTCAAGTGCAAGCAGACAGAATGCAGCCCTGTCACTGATGGAAGCCTGTGCACTAAGTGGACTTGAGAAAGGAGTGTGAGCAGAACAGAACTAAAACAAGCACGAGACTAATTCTGAGTAAAAGGCTGAAAGAGTGAGAGCCTGGGGGGTGTTTAGTTCTGCAGGGTGATATCTATCCTAATACAAAACCTTCCTACTTCATCTCTTGTCCTGAGGGACAGAGCTTGAAATAGCGGGCCAGTATTATTAGGCACAACAGCATAAATGCAAGCTAAATGGGTCACCACAAAGGAGTTCAAGTCACCGGCTTGAAGTTTGCAAATATAATACAAAGGAGAACCATAGGTGCTTCGGTGTTCCCCAGTCGTGGTGGCTGGCTTGGTGCGGTTTCAAACCAAAGGCAATGCATCAACGTTGTGTCTCTTCATCACTACTTCGCTATGTGAAGTGATTGTGCTTTTTCCACCTACCAAGGAGAATAAAACCTTTTTGTCCCCCTTTAAAATTTTCTGTTGTGGTGATGCCTGAAGAAGCACTCTTAGCAGGCCACAAACCACAGTACTCCCTACCTTACTGATCTCTGCTGTATCTTCTTCTCACCATCTGCTGATTTGTATTTTACAAAAGGTGTAAAGCAGAGATTATCTGTGTACAAAACCCAGCAGAGTACGGTTTTGATCTGTGACCAGCTCTTAATATCAAACTCATTAATAATGTGGGAGTTCCTTGAGCACAGTTTTTGGTGGAATACTGTCTGAGGGAGAGTTAGCATATGATTTCCCCAGTGTCTGAAGAAGGCTGTTGCTCAGCAGGTGCACAGATAACATTCATCTTTTCTTCCTGACTACCTACTTCCATGAAACATGCTGAAAGATAACATACAAGAGACTTCTCCATTTCTGTCAAGCTGAATTTCAGCTGGCAGAGGTTCAGAATGATGAAGGTGGGTACTAAGAAATGTCAAAACAACGACTTGTTTTACCTTCAGATAGAAGGAAAAACAAAACTGAGACAAAACCATAGCAAGCAGTGTGCAAAGCTAGTGTAAAACAGGCCACAGAGCAAAAGTAAGGCTGCCTTACCGGGCTGTAGCTTTAATGCTGTCCTGGGGTGTGGAATGTGCTGTGAGCATGACAGTTTGGAAATTTTTTAGTCCCAAGATGTAGGCATCTCTTCAGCTTTCCTGCACAGTGTAATGCATTGCCAGTAATGCATCTTTGTGCTAACAGTGAGCATTACAGAAAAGCGAACATGCACATATGAAGCCTACTCTGCTGTAAGTGTGAATTCAAGCCATTTTTCCTTTTCTTCATGTTAAGTCAGATCCATGTTTCCAGGATTCTTGTGCTTCACATAAAATCTTAAAGTAGCTATAGCCAAATATGTGATGAAGATACCCCAAATCACAGTCCTCATGAAAACCGGCCTCAGTCCATACCACCTCACTGTCTTCATACTGAGCACTTGAAAGAAAAATCTAGAGGAAGTAAAATGGGATGTCATTGTCTCCACTTCTTTTTCAGCATCTCAGAAATAGTTCTATCAGAAGAAAATAATTTCAGCAATTTAAATCCTGGTTTTAGAGGTTGTTGAAGGATTTGCTTTGCTTCGTGAGAATGTGTTTCAAGTTCCTTGTGCAGAGATAGAAGAAAAAAGCCACGCTGCCTTGTAATCTGCAATGTTAATCGAACAAATACTGGGGAGACAGGCACGCATTTTGTGGTTTCTGGCTTATTAACCGGCAACGGGATAGCCAATCAAGTAAATAAATAGTAATTGCATTTTTTTGTCTTTGATACACAGATTTGGATATGGGAGAGATTAAATAGGAAACATCTGAGCATGATCTTTCCTTAAATGCATAGCAGGCATTGATATTCACATTCTCCACCCTGGGTGAGAGAAGATTTCCCATTTTGTCATCACTATTGCAGTGCTTCTGTTGACAGAGCGGCTGCATCTCTTGTCCCTCTACAGCAGCTGCAGTGTATGCAACTACAGCAGCCAGCAGCACTGTAACATAAATGTGTCCAAAATCATACTTCAATTTAATTACCTTTAAAACATTCTATAAAAGAGGGGGAAAGAATTCACTATTGCTTTTCTTAAATAGATCAAATTTCAGTAATAATCCTGAACGTTCCTTTACCTTTGATTTAAAGAATGCAGGGGAGGCCTGGATAGTCACTAAATCTGCTCTCCACTGGTAGAAGGAGCTTGGTGTACTGCAGCAGAGATTCAGTGCTCTAATTAAAAAGTCTCAAGCTATTAGAATTTTCCATTATGAAAACAGAATGTTTGTTTGCCTCACAATTATGGTGTTATCTTGACTTGTCTCATCTGTCACAGATATGTGGAGATTAATTGTGGGGCAGGGGAGAGGAGGGATTTAGAATGTGTTCTTTAAAGCCATTCTCTTTTGGTACGGTGGGGAAAAAATAGCATTGACCCTTTAAAGGTCCTGAAATTTGTTTCTAGTGCTTTTATATTGGATCCCGACACCTGAGGGGTTTTTTTTCCCCATTAGGAAAAAAAATGCATCTGGATTTCTTATCTTCCTTAAGAGGTGCCATCCTGTAGGAGCTATAAAGGGCTTAAAATCTCTACCTACATTACAAATTCTTCTCATTTTCTGGGTGTACTGCTGCCTGTATTGTCTCTAAGCAACCTATTCCAAATTGGTTTCCATTTCAAAACAACCTCTTCCATTGGAAAGCACCGTTTCTTCTGTTCCTTTCTAACTATTTCTTGGAGGTCATATTTTTCAATTATGTAGGCAAATCATCACAAAAAAAAGGTAGATCCTATCAGGGAACAAAGTCATGGAAACGGTATTCTCTGCTAAGCAGTATCTGGGCAATATAAAGGCAAGAAGGTAATAAAGTCCCAAGTACTTAGAAAGCCCTGTTGAGAAGAATGGCAGAACTGAAGAATAGAGAAGCCATTTGATGACTGTGTCTTCAGTTGCAATCTGCAGTACAAAATTCTCTTTCACCACCTCTACTTTTCAAGGTCTGCTATAAAGAGAGATATATACTCTGTGTGTGTATATATGTATATAAATTTGTAGGGTATTGGGCTAGGCAGTAATTGGTACATGTTGACTTGGCAATAATGAATACTGAGATTCAGTAAATGAGCACGAAAGAAAGTATTTTCACTCCTTTGTGAGCAAAGCTCCCTTTCTTCATTAACAGAGAAAGGGCCTTTTGTAGCGAGGAATAGAAACAACTCAGGTTAGCATCCTCTTCTGAATCGCCTTTCAAAGGAGCCCTTTTCTGCCAGCTGAGAGCCCAGCCTCCTGATTCCAACACCATGATTAAGTCTCAAAAATTGGAATATGTCACGATAAATATCTGTATAAACAGACATTTGTGTGTGTAAGCCTGTGCATGTTGAAACTAATTCCAAAAATAAACTCTCCTGAAGCAGACATTGCTTTTTGTAAAGCTTCTTTCGCACTTGTCCTGGGTTTGGCCAGAACAGGGTTAATTTTCACTGGAATCCAGGAAGGGGCACAGCCGGGGGGTGGGGGCTGACCCCACCTGGCCAAACAGAGCCCGGTATTCCATACCATGTGACGTCAC
>Ga0065711_1012449_pt1 | contig 12905 bp, 22 predicted proteins | sample Hoacrofraction12_FD_59098 | JGI IMG/M metagenome (GOLD analysis project Ga0065711, IMG submission 59098) | Hoatzin crop microbial communities from Cojedes, Venezuela - Epithelial fraction 12 v2 (version 2) | ecosystem: Host-associated > Birds > Digestive system > Esophagus > Crop | place... | reverse complement strand
GGGGGGGGGGGTCCCGACCTCACTTATGCACTAAGGAATGGCTGTAGAGGGGGAACTGCAGCCCAGATCGTCAGCTAGGATTCAGTAGATGCCACCCGCACAGAGAGTGGGGATCGGCCGCTGCTGGCTGCTCACCACCCAGGGAAAAGCGGGGATGCCCTATCCCTCAGGCAGTCGCAGGTAGCACTGCTCCACACCAAAAGCACCGACAGAACAGCCGCAGGTCCCAGCACCAGAGGTGAACAGGGAGGCCACCAGAAAACCCAGCCCATCTCTGGCTCCTGGGCACACTGCAAGCCCCTTGCTCCTGAGGGACAGGATTCCCACTTCTAGAGACGAGCCACTGCTTCACACTTGCCTTCTGCCCATTAAGCTCAAAATGATGGGTATGGAGTCCTCAGTACAGGTAAGTGGGAAAAACAAGCAGCCCACTTGGTTCAGCTTGACCCCTGGCACATGCTGGTGGGTGGAGAGCACAGCTTAAACGCTAGTGCTGAGGGAACACGTCCAAGGTTACAATACAAACTCAAAAGCAAGGCCCCTTTCCTGCCTCCGTGCCCACCCACCCCTCACCCATCCCCCTGGTACAAACCCCATGAAAACTGTACAGGAGCCAAACTTTTATTCCTTAAAGAATTACATAAATACTGAGTTTAACACTTAGAAAAATAAAGTCATTTTCTTATTTTTTTTTCTTTTTTTTTTTCTTTTTCTTTTTTTCTCCAAGGCTTCTTTTGTCTTTAACTTAAAAAAAAAAGTTACAGTAGCTGCTTCTTCCCCTAAGGATTCGGCAGCTTCTCTCACTTGCTCACTCTCCCTCCAGGGATAGGGCTAGGTAGCAGAGCCATTCACAGCAACTCCCATGCAGGACCAAGCGTGCTCCAGCCCTTCTCCCTCGGCCTTGCTGAGCCTGCACAGGCATTACAGCTGCTCCTCCACAGCCCAGGATGGCCTGCAGGTCACCCCAGTGCTCAGAGGAACAGCCTGACACATGCCCAGCAGCTCGGTGCCCCACGGGCTCTTCCCTTTGACACTTGAGTTGTTTCTCCACCTTGCATCAGACACAGAGATTTAGAAAGTGCTGGCTGGAGCTGCAGGGGGATGTGGGAAAGACCCGGCCACGTTCCCCTGGGCGTACGGAGTCCACAAGCAGTGCGAGGGCTGAGAGGAGAGCGCAGGGCTCGGCCGGGCACCGAACCCCCCAGGAGCTCGCCAGTGCATTGCCGTGCTCCCGGGCATCCACCGACCACCTCAGCTGTGCGAGGGCAGCTGCCGGGGCAGAGCCGGGCAGGCTGTGAGCCTGCCAGGCAGCCCAGCGAGGAGGCACTGAGGGCAGAGGGCTCGCTGTAGTGCGTACGAGGAGGACGGGGCCACGTGCCGCAGGCTGTGCCCTGCCCTCCCAAAGCAGGGCACAGGGGCCCAGCCAGAGATGCACATGCAAGCTGGCCACTGTCCCCCCTCCAGAGCCCTGGGCAAGTTGCTGCGGCCAGGACCTGTCACCCCCACAAAGGCACATTGCTGAGGCCAGCAGCACAGCCTCGGCCCGCTCCACTCCATGCTGCGCCCACAGGACAGCTCTGGGTGCAAGCCGAGCACCACGCAGAGCAAACACTCGTGGGCAAGGTGACTCGGAGCGCCCAGGAACCAGAGCCTCCAGCTGGAAACGGCCCACAGTATCTATTTACAGCGCAGAGCAATCCTCCCCTCAAGAGACAAGTTTCTTTGGCTGGCGTGAGACAAGCACAGCTATCGCAGCATCCGAATGCTCCCAAGCCCTGCGTGGCCCCCGCACAGCTCCACCCAGGTGGGTCCTGCAGCCCCAGGCGCATGCCTGTGTGTATGTGTGTGGGTGGGTGGGTGCGTGTGTGTGTGTGTGTGTGCATGTGTGGATGAAGGAAACGTGAAAAGGCAACAATAAATAACTGGTGCAGTCTGTACGAGAGGGAATTACCACCGGCCCCGGCACCAGCGCGACAAGCCAGGGATAGCACAAGGCCGGCAGCGGAGGCCTCTCAGTCACTCTTGGCGCTGTGTGAGGTGTCCAAGTTGACCACCTGCAGCTCCGTCAGGCTGCTGCCACTGCTGCTCTGCTGCCCGATAACAGCCATCTAGAGAGAAAAGGGATGAGGAAGCACCGGTGGACAGCATGCCCCAAGACCCTGTGTGCCAGCAGCCACAGTGACACTGTCCCTTCTGGACACATGTCCAAGGAGGACAAGACTTCCTCACCCAAGCGTGGGCGGCACTGACAGCTTTCCCAGATCTGAGGGCTGGCCCTACTCAAGGGCCCAGGTCTGCCCACACCCACAAAGGACGTGCAGGCAGTGGCAGAGTAAGGACACCCCCTGAACCCCTGCGAGTACCACTCCGCACCTACCTGGTGAAGCTGGACAGCTGAGACTGGGATCTGAACGGTGCCTGATGGGGCTGTCAGGAACACTTGGGGGACGCCACCTGCCACAGAGAGAGAAAGTACAAATGACACTGTCCCTTAAACAGTGTTCCCTCATGGGTCCTTTCTCTGAGCTCCATGGAGCTTCACAAGGATGAAGGTGCCTGTCTGCACGCATGGAGGCATGCCAGGAGAAAGCCACATGCGCTAGTTTTCCAAATGCTGGGAGAAGCAGGCACAAGCCCTCAGTCCAAGTCTTGCCTGCATGGCTTCATGCTGCTTTGTCCCCTCAGGCAACCACACGTCCTCTCCAGAGCCTCGTACTTCCCTCCACTGCCTGCCCCATATGCCACCCATCCCAGCAACCTTCACCCTTTTCCCCCAGCAAGCAGCTCAAGCATTCCTTTGCATAGGAGAAAGGTGGGATCTAAAAGCGCACATCAAGCATCACCCTTGCCAGGCCTTCGTACAGCCACAAGGACCGCTTAGAATAAAGTTCTCTGAAATTAATGTACAGCATAAATACATGCAAGATGAGAAAAATCAGTGTCAGAGCACTTGAGGGAGTCACGACCCAGACAGCCATCTTACCCTGATCCTGGACCTGGCCATGGGACACCTGCATCGCTGAGGGCGCCTGTGAGAAAGCGTTGAGGACTGCAAGTCCACCGTCCGCAAGGCCAGATGTGGGCGCGTACATCACCGCATGTGGGCTGGGGTACATCATGTGGCCACCCACCGTGGTTGGCACAGACGACGTCATGATGGTAGCCGGGAGGGTCACTGGCAGCAGGACAGACTACATGTGAGCCACATGAAAGGAGTCTGCTACACTCACACACCTGCTCAGCACCCCTCCCTCAGCCACCCTCAGCACGCTGTCCTGAAGCAGCACGTGCATGGAGATGCCCACCTTCTCCCAAGCTCTTGGGGAAAAGCCACACGGAACAGGCAGGAGAGCTCAAACCTCTCCCTTCAAGATTATGAAAGGGCAGAAAAGCACAGTAGCCAAACATCCCAGGACTGAATTCAACTTGAGATACAAGTTTCCCAATGAAGCTTTAATAAAGCTGTTGAACTGGATTCCACCTGCATCCAGGCACCCAAACTCAGATTTTGCTGAGAGGTGTCCTCTGCATATATAGTAAAAATATCGAGAAGATGTGAGCCAATGCCTTGTACTAGGGGCAACACTGGCTAACTAAGAAACCATGTGAGAACTGGACAACCTGTTCCCAGTTCCATGCTGCAAGAGCAGACGACGCATCTGGAGAGGTTCTGAAATCCCTTGTAAGGTGCCCTACGCACAGCAGCATCTGCCTAGATATAGCATAGCACAGGGGCTGGCAACAGGGATAAATACAGCTGGGAAACCGTCAGCAAGGCTGGGATAGGGTTGGTCTGAAGACAGATCCTGGTCAGGGAGCAGCCACAAGGTCTATTGGTGTGGGTTGTTATCAGCAGTGGTTATAAACATGGTTCCATAATGTCCCAATTACCTGTTCCACTGGAGGAGGTCTGGGTAAGGTCAGTGCTGCTGTCACTGGAGGGAGACGTTTGCTGTGGTGCCTGGTGCACCTGGATCGCCTGAACTGGGACCTGCTGAGCCATGGTACCACCTGGGGAGATAGAGGAGCCCATAAGCCTCTGGCTCAGCAGGGATACGGGCACTCTGGTCCATGTGAAAGACCCCTGGGTCCTTCTCTGGCCGCACACAGCTCCGCAGCGTGGCTCTGCACTGCACTGGGGACGGCTAGCCAAAAGCGGCATGTGGCAGATACCAGGCCCTGCTCCTTCCCGACACACAGGGGCCAAGGAGGGGTTAGCTGGCCTACAGGGCTCCAGAGAGAAAAGGAAAGGCCACAGCAGCTTTAGTCCTGCTCCCAGGCGGGGTTCAGGAACGTCTGGGGTCCTCCTCACCATCCCTGACTCCACCAAGACACGGCACAGAAGACGCTGAGAGGAGAGGGCCCAGCACATGGCCCCAGCACTGCCCGTGCTCCATCAGCCCTGCAAGGACCATCTCAGTGCACTGAGCAGAACTGCGAGGGCCCAAATGCCCAGGCCAGCCGGGCCCCACTGCCTTCGCTCTCTGGAGCCCAGCTTCACCCTCCACAGGGCACTCCGGGAACAGCCCAGCCTGTGATCTCCAGGACATCACCGTGCCCCACACAGGGATTAGCGACCACTGGGCCATGAGGTGCACACCCCAGAGCTGCAGGGGCACAGCCTCCAGCCCAACGCACCTGCTGCAAAGCTCTTCAGCTCCAGAGTCTGAGCTTTGCACAGAAAGCTCCTCCCAGGCTCAGGTCCTGTCTCCGCAGGGAAGAGCAAGGGATGCCACAGAGCAGGAATCACCGGCCATCTCACTCAGGCTGGGCATCTCCCCACGCACCATGCCACAGCGACACACATCCTTTGCTCTCTTAGCTCCTCGAGATCACAAGGGAAATCCCGCTCCCTTGCATGGGATCACATTTTCTGTCAGGGCCCACGGGAGCCATGATGGCCCCAAGACAGCACGCAGGCTATCAGACTCATCGACTTGGGCACAAACAGGCAGGACACAAGAAATACCCTCTCACTCTCAGTGCTGGTCCTCAGATGACAGCTGCCCCCACAAAGGAGAGCCTAGCCCTGCTCTGAAACTCCAGCCAGGAGCACGTCCAGCCCCAGTACAACACCTGGAGAGCCTTGACTGAGCGCAACAAGAAATTCCTACAAAGAACAACAGACACAAGGCAGCCCAGCAGCACCACTCCCTCCTCTGCTCTGGGTCTCTCCTAATCTCTCCTCCGCGCTGTGGTTCTGTGACCGACTGCAGATCCAAATACAAATGCAAGGACAGCTGCTCAGAGCCAAATATTAGCGCTTAAAAGGCATCCATCAGGCACCCGAGCCCCTGCGGTCTCCGTCCACCAGTCCTCCTAGCAGCACAGCTCAGCCTCAGCACAGCTGCACCAGGGACCCGTCTCCTCTGCGTCTGCTAGCCGCAGGGCAAACCGTGGGGCAGGAGACTGACAACCCGCTGCTTCCCTTGGTCTGTACCCCCCAGGACGCTGCTCCTGCCTATGCCAAGCATTCTCTGCCCTGCCTTCCCACCTCTCCCCTGCAGCCACAGCCAGGGTACCCTGCGCTCTGTCTCCCCTGTGCTCTGCCTCAGCTGGGGGTCAGCTCTCTGACCAGGACCCCCACAGATGCCTCCACGCCCCCCCCCCACCTCAAGCAAGCGGAGGAGAAGCGAGTGCTGACCTGTCAGCGACACGATCTGCCCTCCAGCTCTGGCAGGGAAGCGGAAGACTGTCTGTTGTGCCTGCTGCAGCTGTCCCACCGTACCCGAGACCACCTGGCCCTGCTGGCCGGGGAGAGCCAGGGAGTGCGGCTGTAACTGAGCAAGAGGAATGGTAGGGGTCCCTGGAGAAAGGGAAGCACCTGCCGAAAGGAGGGAGAAAGAAAGGCTTTGTCACCACCAGCTCTTTTCACTCCCTTCGGGCTTCTCGGTGCTGCCCTGGGGCCCCAGCTCAGCTCGCTGCCACCATGCCCTTCCCAGCAGCAAGGCCAGCTAGCAGCACTCTAAGGGAACAGTCACTACACGACCCTTCTCCAGCCACCGGCCTGGCTGGGCTCCAGCAAGGAATCCCAGCCAGCTTCACCCTACAGCCGGCAACCACCCTGCTTCCTCCTGCCACGAGGTCTCCTCTCCTCTGGAGACAGCAGCAACACGCGTCGGGTGTGGAGACGGACGGGTGCAGTCTTCAGCCCCTAAAGGACACTGACCTGACATGAGGGTGAAGCCGGTGGGTATCGGCATGAGGCCCCCCGACGTCACTGCACTGGCTCCAGTAGTCTTCAGCACTGTCCCGTTGGCACTGGTGACGGCATTGGGGCTGATGCTGGCAGACACTGGCGCCAGGTAATTAGTGATGGGGAATGACGGGCCACTGCTGACCTGCATGGAGGTCGAGGTGGTGGGGGCTGTCTGGATGGTGGACGTTGTCCCCGGCAGGTTTGTGACAGTGAACGCTGGTTTCAGTGCGTCCTGGGGAAGAAGAGATTGTGACAACTCAGACTAGCCCTTGGATCCAGTCAACATCTGCCCATGAGACCAAACCAGGCTCCATAGCTCGCATCCCCGTGCTAAGCCATACCCCCATAGCCTGCTGCCAGCACATGGAGCAAAGCCAGTGTAGCAGAGTTGCTTGTACAAACACGAGGAGACTGTGCCCAATAACACAGCATGAGGAGAGCTGCAGAGAGCTCAGCGTAAACCTTGGATACAAGCCCAGGGCCACACAGGTCCCCTGAGAGACTTCCCCGCAAGACACCAGGGAACGAAGCAAGTCTTCCCCTCCCCAGGAGACCCCATCGCCTCTAAGAAGAGAGCAGGCTCTTTTTGGCACACAACAGGCAAAAGCAGCCCTTGCAGGGACAGACGTAAAGGCAAACACACTGTCTCCTGCAGGGACAGACGTAAAGGCAAACACACTGTCTCCTGTCAGGAACACACACCACTTCCCTTATGGCAGGAAACACACGGCCAAGAACAAGGCGAGAACTGGCTCTTAAAGGCAGCTGTACACCGAAAGCAGCACGGGAGAGGTGAGCAAGGCCAAACCCGGACACTGGGGAGGCCCGGACCCAGCCCTGACAGCTGCTTTGGCAGGCCCTGGGGAATGCCTCCACAAATCCCCCGGAGCAAAGGGGAGAACCTGGCCAGGGGAAGCACCCATTTGCCAGGCTGCTAGCCTGCCCTAGGAGATGGGCACGAGGCAAACCCTTCTGAGGGACCCTGCACGCCAGCTCCAGCCAGCGCACACCACAGTCCCGCCACAGTGTCCGAGCCCTGCACCCGTCCAAGGACAGCATCGCCAGAGACGCTGAGCGCCGGGAGGAGAGGGCCCTGTGCTGGGCCAACGCTAGCCTGAGAGACTGGCCTCCCGGCTCTAGGAACGAGCGAGGAACACGTGTGTCATGCTGCAGGGCACATAACACCCCAGCTTCCACAGCCACAAAGCACATGGCTGGATGCAACTCGGACCTGCAGGAGCCAACCAAGCCCAGCATGATTCCTGCTGCCCCTGGCAGTTACACTGCACCCAACACACCGCCTTTGCCCAAATCCCCTTTTGGATACCCAGGGTCTCCACGGCCTCTCTCCTGCCCGGCTCAGCTGGCCAAGAGCAGACTGCACGTACAGTGCTCCACAGGAGACCGTGCCTCAGGCCACAGGGGACCTGCTGTCCCCATGCCCTGCCATGGCTGCCAGCACGCTTCGGAAGAGTTAAGGCTGCCACACTCCCACCCCTCCCGCTGCAGGCTGGTGGGCCCAGCTCTCCCACGTGCTAAGCCTTGTTCCCAGCTTGTCAAGTTGCCAGGAACGAGGAATTCACAGCTCAACGAACAGCTAAAAAAGGGAAGGCAGCCCATTTTGGACAGGGGGAGCCAATCCCGGGCACTCAGCCGTGCCCCAGGGCCTTGGGGAGGGAGGAGAGCAACGCCCCTCTGCCTTGGCACCGCAGTCCCTGAAGTCCGAATTAGAAGAGGCACGTGATAACAGAGTGGAGCCCAGCAGAGGCACTTTCCATTAGCTCAACCACAAACCCCTGCCATCCCACATGGGACACGGAGGCTGTGGGCGCCCTGCCCACGTGGGTGACAGGGCAGAGCTCCCCCCAGCCCACTAGGCCATGGGAGCCATAGCAGAGCAGGGTGAGTCCTGTTCCCAGCCAGAAAAGCCAGGCTCCCTCACCCCCAGGTGTAGTCCTGAAGCTGTACACCAGAAATATAGTCCCCAAGAAGCCAGGGCACTTAGCATCCCCCCAGCTCCGTACTCTCAGGGCCGGAGGAGGCATCCCAAAAGATTCATAGCACCCTACTCGGGGGGGTTTCCCAGGACTCCCTAGCAGCATGAGGGCAAAGCCCTTCACAATCAGAACAGCAAATGTGCTTGGGAAGGATGTTGTGCCAGCAGGCTCAAACCACATGACATATCTCTGCTCTCCCTGCTCTGCCACAGGTGAGACTCAGATTCCTCCCATCTTCGCTGTGCTTCTCTTGGGCTGCAGAAATAGCTCCCAGTACAGAAAGAGAGCTGGGACAGACCCTGGGACTGGGCACCCTTTGCCTTCTCCCCATGCCTGTGTGGGATGTCTCAGAGCCCCTGGGCACCCTGGCTTCCCCCAGCACCCTGCAAAGCCCAGACCACATGCACGAGGCAAGCCTTCAGTAGCAGCCCAAGTCATGGGTCACCTTCAGCAGGGATCACCCAAGGGGCCACGGACAAGCCCCAAGGCAGCACAGCAGTCCTGAAGGCCCTTACCCTGCTGATCCAGCTGCACAACCACCCCCCACCATAGCTCACTGCAAACTTCAGTTTGCAGAGCAGTGCTTGGGGAACCAACACGCAGCAGAGGGGTGCAGTGCAGCAGCGGTACATGTCTGCACAGACCCACACCGCTGTACATGCTTGATAAATGCTATACAGCATGAGTGGACCACAGGGCATGGCCCAGGCCACCTGATGCCATCCTGGACCATAGTAGGCCTTGGGGACAGAAACTATCCCACTCCACAGTTTCTGGGGGCTGCCTGGGACAATGCGTGGCCCAGAGGCCCTGGCCAGCATCACTCCATGCATGTTGCAGGACAACTGGCCTTGGAGGTACATGGGAAATCCCAATCTGGTCTCTAACACCTTGTCTGCATTGCAGATGGGGCAGAAAGTCCCACCTTTCCCCCATCCCAAAAAGAGATGACCAGATCAGGGCTACTCCCATGCTCTCACCCCCAATCTGGAGCCCCTGTGCTCCCTCCAAAACCCTCTCTCCCACATAACTACACCCAGGAGATGACATGAGGGCACTGTGTCCTTTGGGGCCCACAGAAGATCAGACAGGTCAGTGCACAGCAGCAGCATCACTATGAGGGTATAGCTGCTGTCTTGGAAGTACAGCACACCCCAGTCCCAGCTGCAGTCTGAGCTGAGCTCCATGGCAGGGATTTTGGGTTTGGCACAGCAGGAGGATCTCATAGCTGCTGCTGGCTGTAGCGCAAAGGAATACCAGCAGGCTGCTGACTGCAGGTAACAGCCTGGCTGCTCTGCTCCCTGCTCTGCTGCAGCAGCTGAACACAAGCAGGTTTTGTCCACACAGAGGTCCGAGAAGCAGAGTTCACAGGAAGGCCAGGGAGCAACTGCCCAGCTCTCTCAAGAGCATCCTATCTGGCTGGACCTGACAGTCCAGGCACTTAATTTCCTGCCACCTGCTGCAGTGAGGCACCCATAACCCAGCCCTGCATACCACCCACCTAGCACGGCCCACCCACAGGCTCCCTTCACCCTCAGAGGGCTCGTTGGTCTACCTGACTTGGGCTGATCTCTGCCAGAACACCAAACTGCGCTTCCAGCCCTGCAGAAGGCACAGCAGGACTGGGGAGGGTCAGGGTGGGACTGTCCACAGCTCCCGAGCTTGCCATGACAAGAACCCTCAGCAGGCTAGGGGTTGGTTTAGGCAGAATATCAAGCAGAAGACAGGGCCACAGGGCTCCTCCAGCCCTATGCCAAATGCTGGCTGCAGTCACAAGGCACCCCATGCTAAGCATTACCACTGGGATGGAGCTTGCAGGGCACTAAGTGGGAGTAGTATCAGAAAGCAGGCACGGAGAAGTTGTGTTAAGATCTCCTCTGCAGAGTACCTGCACCCCAAAAGCATAGTTCCTTTGAGGCCACCCAGCAGTATTTTAAGGGAAAATCTTAAGGAACCCGATGTGGACAAGCCCCACGCCAGGGACAGGCCAGCTGCCACGCACAGTGCTTCCTGCCCCTCCAAATTACTCCAGGCACAGGTAATTTGTCTCCTTATAGAATGCCCACAGGACTTGCCTTTTCATCCAGGAGAAGCCCAAGAGACACAAGTCCTTACAAATGCAGGCTGCACAAGGGGGCAATTGCTGGTGACAACAGACTTCGGTGCATACTGCACAGGGCTGGCACAGCTCACACTAGGAATCAGAGGCACCCAGGGGAGTCAGCCATACTGGGACAGCCAGGACTGCTGTTGGGCTCCCATCAGTGGAAAGCCTTCCCAGGGACTCTTCCAGGCTCCAGCACAGAGCTTTCCAGCCAGCAACACCTTGGCCCACCACAGCTCCTCTGCCTGCAAGGATCTCTGGGACTGCTGCTATTTCTCAGGGCTCAGCAGCAACAAGCTTTCACTGGGTGCAGCACTACACACACACAGGGAAGGGGCCATGGAGGAATCGTGGCTGCCGTGACCAGAGCTACTGGGCTGCCACAGGATACAAACACGCAGCTGAACACCCCTGCAGCCTCAGACAACCTGCTGGGCACGTCTCAGGGCTGCACTCGCTGCCTTTGGGATTACACCACAGAGATCTCAAACACCCTCCCCTCCAGGTTCTGTCTGCCCAACGTTTAGCGGCGACCGCATGGCAAGGATGCTGCTGTGGCTTATGCACCGTTGGCTGGAGGGATCCTGGGGCAAGGCTGCAGCTCCTCTGGAAGGATGCTTTTGCAGCAAGCCCAGCACTCACACCATGAGCACAGGCACAGCAGAGCTGCAGCAACTCACCACACCCTACAGCGCTCCACGCATGCCGGGGAAGCTGCGGCACAACCCCCAGTCCAGCATATCATCCCAGCCTTGTGCCACAAACCCCCCTGCCTCCCACCTCCACGCGCCGCAGACCTGAGCACCAGCCTGCAAAGGCAGCAGCAGGGATGCGGGAGCCAGCTTTCTCGCAACAGCACCAGTGGACGCAGGGACGACGGACAACGCACCCACGGACAGGCCCTCTGCAGCACCCTGGGCGAGAGGCCACAATAACACGGGCAGGCAAGGGCCGGCGCCTGCAGGGACACCAGGCAGGGAGCAGAAACGGCCCGTCCAGCCAAATGTTTCCATTCCCCATGTCCTCCCTGCCCCCTTCCAAAACAGCACCAAAGCAAGAGACAGCTGCAGCTTATAAGGAATGTGAGGGGCCCTGCCAGGGACTCTGGCGAGGGAAACCAGGCCTTATAAGGCCATGGAGGCAGAATCAAATTTTTATCAATGAGTGCAAGAGCATGGAGACGCCTGGGGAGAGATAACAGTGCTGAGAGCTGGCCGGGGGGGGTGGGCTGAGCCGGCGGGGAGCCCCACTGCAGAGGCCAGGGCCAGGACACCTGCCACCCACTTCCCTCCCTCCCCGAATCACCTCCACCACCAGCCAAGCGAAGGAGCCAGCCCCGAGAGGCCACGGCATGAGCTCGCTGGAGTCGCAGCAGCAGAAGTTCCGTCCTCAGCTTCCCAAGCTACCATTCAGGGAGGGCTGGGGATGATCAGGGCTCTGGGCACAGCCCGTGCCCCCCAGGGTGCCCAGCCGAGCACAGGAGCGTTACCTTGGTCTCCCCACTGCTGTCCGACTCGGACACTTGGTAGGTGAGGTCCGTCTCCTCAAAGCCCGTGGCACTCATGCGCTGGTCAGTGGTCGGGTCCGAGCGCGGGGGCGAGTCCGGGGAGTTGAGGCACGTTTGGATCAACGCCTTCCCCGTCTCACTGGTGATCATGGGCTGCAGCTTACGCGTGGCAAACGTGTACACATGGCCCGTCTCGCTGGCCACCAGCAGCAGGACTTGAGTGCCGGTCAGCGTGGAAAGCTCGTAGGCCTGCCAGCAGCACAAGGGAAGAAGAGGGAGTCACAGACAGCAGGGACACGTACAGTGCAGGCCAAGCGTCCCTGGCATGTCCCTGCGCTCCCAGCATGGCCCCCCTTCTGCTCACACCAGCTCCGGCTCCCTGCCACCCCAGAGGAGCTGTGGCCTCGAAAACCAACTCAAGACTGGTTCCCTACAGGTTGAAGCGCCCATGCTGCGTTCCCATCTCCTTCAGCATGCCCTTAGGGAACGTGCACGCCAACCAGCCACAGAAAAAGAGTGGTCCCCTCAGGAGAGTAGCCCGAGGACACAGGGACGCTGGGCTGCTGTCCCTGTTCTGGAAATCCCACCCGCTTCTCCAAATTGGTCTGGATACCTCCCCCCTCACCTCTGCCGAGCCATGTGAAAAGATGCTGCTCAGCCCACGTGTCTCTGCTACCTCCTCACCCACACCCCACACCCCAGCCAGGCCAGGACCCAGACTCCCCTCTCAGGCTTCACAGCCCTGAGCGCAGCTGCGCCCAAACACCCCTGCGGCGAGGCCACCACCCCCCAGGACCGACCCGTCGAGGCGAGGAAGGACACTCTTCACGGGCCATCGCGGCACACCCCGCGGTCCCGGCACAAGCTGCCAGAGACGCGACGGCCTCTCCCCGCACCCCACGGAGCCGGGGTCTGCCCAGGGCCACCCCACCGCCGTTCCCACCTCTCCCGGGGCGCGCCGAAGCCCAGCTCCGGTGGGATGCGGCGCTGCCCGGTTGTTCAGAGGCAGCGGGGACGCGGAGAAGCCAGCGGCGCCCAACCGCACGCAGAAACCCCCCGGAGTTTCTCATCCGTCTTCGTGCGGCGGCTCCGGGAACC
>Ga0065711_1009537_pt1 | contig 12905 bp, 1 predicted proteins | sample Hoacrofraction12_FD_59098 | JGI IMG/M metagenome (GOLD analysis project Ga0065711, IMG submission 59098) | Hoatzin crop microbial communities from Cojedes, Venezuela - Epithelial fraction 12 v2 (version 2) | ecosystem: Host-associated > Birds > Digestive system > Esophagus > Crop | place... | reverse complement strand
CTTCTTCAGGCTGAACAAGCCCAGCTCCCTCAGCCTCTCCTTGTAGCAGAGATGCTCCAGTCCCCTCACCATCCTCGTAGCCCTCCGCTGGACTCTCTCCAGTAGCTCCTTATCTTTCTGGAACTGGGGAGTCCAGCACTGGACACAGCACTGCAGATGGGGCCTCACCAGGGCAGTGTAGAGGGGAAGGAGAACCTCTTGCAGGATCTACGCATCTCTTCTTGTGTTGATTTGCTGAATCCAGTCATGGCACTAGGCAGCTACCTGTTCCAAACCTCAGGCTGCGGACACCCCATTTTCTACATTCTCATCCCAAAGCCATAATATCATTAGCAACAACATCAGGCAGCACCTTCTCAGGAAAATACTACAGCTGAGTCCCAGGTGGGCTGAGACAGGTTTGCAACACATTTTTTCTCTAGTGGCTTTAAAGCTTCCAATGGGAGGACAAAGTGAATTTTGGTGGCAGTGGCACACCAAGAAACCAAGTCACATCTTGTTAAAGGTCCATTTGTTCTTTGCTGGATCGGTAGTGAGCACAGAGGCGGGGAAGTGTTGGAACAGCTTCTGCCTCAGCTACTTCTTCCCACGCGCAACTGGAATGGGATGGTGAGAATCTCCAGGAGCTTCAGAACCCACTCCTTGCACCTCAGCATGGCACAGACTGGAGTCGTGAGATTGGAAAAAAGCGCCTTTTTTAAGCTTGAACTTTGGCGCATGAAGTGGCTGCTCATTTACATGCACAAAATACTTCTCTGCAAGTCCATGTATTCAGTAAATCTCTTTTTTTCCAACTCTAGGAACAATTATCAGGGTTTGTTTCTCCTCTTTCAGCTATGCAGAATACCAAGATCCCCCAGTATTCGTGAAAGGGGATTCCCACCCCCCTTTAGTAATGATCTCGGTTACATTTGAAGGTTTATGCAAAAATCTCAACATTTAGCGAAGACCAGCACGACGTATCAGGTTCTCCTAACCCAAGAGCTGCCTAGACATTGTTCCAGCAAGGAATCTGGAATTTTGTTAACAGCTCGGCATCTGTACTTTACCATGCCATTGCTACTGATGAATAGCAAAAAGAGGAACACTCAAAGATTCTCCGAGACAATTTAAGAGAAACAAAGGTAAAACCAGAGGCTTTTTTCTTCAAAGTCTGAATAAGCAGCTGCAGAGGAGTCGCAATTGCTTCCTTACTGCAAATGAAACCACCAATGAAAATCATTTTCAGTCTGTTTGTACACACCATAAAATCACCTAAATTAATCATGACAAAGACAAGGTTTTACAGCACNAATTGCAAAGATTTTAACAAGCGAGCACTGCACCACCCTGAATATCAGAACCTTAGAGCTTGCTCTCACTTCCCAGCAGTCAGGGGTGAGGAAACGGTTAAAACCCAGGACTGCTACTTTCAGCCTCGTATTTTCACCATTAGAATACGTTCCTTACAAATCTCTCTTTTACTCCTAAATATTTTTTTCAATAGTGTTGGTTGCTCCAAGGCTCCTATCTGCAAAACTCTAGTGAAACTACAAGAAGCGTTTAAGCTTAAGGTTGAATTATCAAGTATTTTCAGGATATAGAAAGCAGGAAACAGCAACACATTATGTAATTCAACCATTATATACTGCCATAATAAATATTTGGAAATTCCAAGACCCTAAAGAAGCCTTTCGTGCACAGTATCAGCATTCATCCCTTCAGGGTGTAACACGCAGACTGCTTCTCCGCAGGGAGTTTTATCTCATTTCATTTTCGTGCTGCATTCCACCTCTATGTCGCCAACCAAATTGTTTCCTGTTTTATTGTACAGAAGACCAAGAAAGTATTTAGCAGTTGCTATCTACTTTTAATGCATGCTGATGAAATTACTCACGGTGTCTAATATATCTACTGTTATTTAACCGTAGGAAGTCAACAGAGTCACAGAAGGTCCAAAATACCGTATTTTTACACCTAATTTCTATGCCTAATATTTAAAAATATTTTAGTGTGTAGTAGAATTGCTTCATTTCCATAGTGAAAACTTTGTATTTATGTTTTTATGGGTATCAAATGCTTTGATCACTTAAGAAGGGGGAGTGTCACCTAATTCAGAAGGTATTTTATTTTGTCCTTCAAGAACAACATTGCAGCCTTGTCTACATTACAACAGTTTATTATGAACACAACATAACCTTCCCCTTCTATGCTTCTAGGAAGAGTCACCATCATCTTGACTGCTTGAACTAGCAATTATTATTGGTATACTAAACAAAACAATGTCACTGCCTAATAAAACAACTAATGTACTGTTTTGTATTCAGAAGGCATATATCAGTTCCCCTGCTGACACTGCGGTGATGAAAGGGGGCAAAACCATCCTTCCCTCCTCCTGTTTCAAAAAATATATCTGTTTTCCAGTTTTTAAAAGAAAGTTACCATCAAAATAATAATTTTATTTTAAAAATATCTCTATTGCCACTTATAGGAAATGAAGTGAAAATGCATTAAAAAAATCCCCGAGTTAAACTGTGATAAACTGAGTTAGAGGCTTCCCACATCCTAATACAGCTTCCTAGACCAAAAAGAGGACCAAAAGTGGAACACCTTAGCTCTTGAAGTCTTCGATATCAATGTAATACAAAAGCAGTGACCAGCAAAGCTTTAACAGCAGTAGCTCGTGGTTTTGATATGATTCGCAGATCGCCAAGAATTGAACCATCAACCTGTAGCTCTTTCCAAACAGCACGATAGTTAGCCCGTTACTGAACGGTGCAATGGAGATAACAGCCTGCAGTGCAAAGGAACCTTCAACAAGCTCCTGCCCACTCTGCATTAGAGATGTTTACAGCTGAAAGCATTGTTTTTATGTCTATGCTTCTGGGAAGAGTCACTATTGTCTTGACTGCTGGAACTAGCAATTATTGGTATACTAAACAAAACAATGTCACTGCCTAATAAAACTACTAATGAACTGTTTTGTATTCTGAAGACATATCAGTTCCCCTACTGACACTGCGGTGATGAAAGGGGGCAAAACCATCCTTCCCTCCTCCTCCTGTCCAAGGATCGGGCTCTGGCTATGATCAGAAACACCCCAAGCAGAGTGCTAATATGACCAGATACTCCATGTGCTACACGCACGTGTAACACCAATGAAGTACATTGCTGTCCCACACAAAAGAAGTCAACTTAAAGTTAGAGAGCGATAAAAAAATATTCTTTTATTTTCTTCTAAAAAACAAAACCGAAAAACCAGCAATCTCCATGAACGTGGGGTACAGCCACGTCATAGCTGGAGCGTGCTAATAATAGTGCCTGACACAGTAAAAAAAGCTATCGCATTGCAAAGGCTGAATTATTCCCACAGAACACAGCACTTGAAAAATTCTACAGCATTTATTTTTCCAGACCAGTTTTATAAACATAACCTAGCCATTAGAATATGCAAGTATACTTCATAAAGTGACCCATGCAATACTTCTTACAACCAACTGGCTGTAACACGTACTTTCTGGAGGGGAAGCACCCGCCCTTCTGAGACCAGCCCACCTTTGAACTTCTACACTGCAGCTCGTTCTTTGAAGTAGGAAACCATAAGTGGAAGCTGTTGCTTTCTTCACTTGTACAAGATGAAAGGTCCTTACAAAACGCACGTAGGATACCACTCCTGATCTCACGAGAAAGGCAGTAACACAGAGGAGCTACAGTCCTTGCTACATGGAACTTCACATCTGTAGTAGCAGCACGGTCCAAAGGCCCAACCAACGTACCATCCTACCTTCTCGGTATGGTTAAACTCTGCTGCCTTTCGCTATGGAAGTCGTTTCTTAAAAGGCAGATGGATCCTCTCCACTGCAGATATCTGTTTTAAATGAGCTAGCTCAGGGAACAGCAGCATCTTAGCTATAGGTGTGCTGGAACCTGCCTGAAGAGCGTGCGTCTCTGGAGGCAGAACTTGCAAAAAGTTAGAGAAGAGAGAAGGTTCTGGTTTTAAAGATCATTAAGCATGAAGACATTCCTGGTTTGGGGGTGAAAGGGCAGAAAGGCAGTTTGTATCCACTGTCAGCTGCTCAGTAAAGATCTAAAGTTATCACAGGTGAAGCAGTACAGTAGTTTCTAGGTGGTGAAACAACCCAAGGGCAAGCAAACAATTTACACCTGACTGTTTTCAGCTTTCTGAAACACACACAGTTACCATTTTTTTTAAAAACTAAAAATTTTACAATTCTTTTCATGGGTAGAGAATGAAAAACTCTGAGCTATGTGGCAAAACTACTCTAAATCCAGGGGTATTTAACCAGAAATTACACGGTAGACCTTGCCAGGTACAAACTTTAAATGACATGAAGAAAAATTAACTTTTCATATAGCTTCTTATTAAAAGAAAAACCCACAGAAAAATACTATTCCTGTAACACTCCTCAGGAGGCTGTTGTTTTTACTTTGTTTTAAATATAAAGCCAAAATCAGTGTAGTAGTATTACAACACACAGGCTGTTTTACAAGCCACAGAAGGGATCACAGCAACAGTCTGCTCAAGTACCAACACCAGCTGCATAGCGCACAAGTTTCTGCACATTTGGGATCTTCCTCTTCTCAGCAACTCCTGAGAAACACACACAAAAATAATTCCATAATCTTCTGTAACACTGACAATGCATCCTGAAAAACAAATAAACAAAAAGATTCCTCTGTGGCACCTACAGTACTCAAAGAAATCTGGAGTACCTGAAGATGTCCCTGCTCGTAGCAGAAGGGTTGGATTAAATGATCTTTACAGGTCCCTTCCAACCCAAACCATTCTATGATTCCATGATTTTATTTAGTACACAACCAACAGCCTCTTCCCTGCTTTCCCTCCATGCACACACCTACATCCATACAATTGGACTTCCCTGACCAGGGCACTATGCTAGCCTACAGCTATCTTCTATTTAGGTTTGACACAGAAACACAAGATTATTCATTTTTAAAACTGAATTTGATCAAAAAAAATGTTGCTTAAAGTTGCCTGGAGAATATTTCTCATCGGGGAACAAATACCATAGCCGAAGATCTGATTCTCTCTAAGTACTGTACCTCTGCACTGATGGTCCACATGCATTTAGATGTCATGGAGTTCATCTTCAGAAAGGTGAGGTCCATGTCTCCAGCACCTCGGATGAAGCCCAGGTCTGCCATCAGTAAACGAGACAAATATTCGCAGAGTTGACTTGGCACAAAAAGGGATCTTTGGCTCAGGGTGAAGCCACTCGTAGCACAACTGTCTTTATTGACGAGCATTATACCTGCTTTAGCTTTTGCACACTGTGTGGTCACGTAGTTATAACGAGCCGTGCTCACAAATCACTGTAACTGAGTTTGTGCCTGTAACACACTACAGATTTTACTGCTGCAGCAAAATACAAACTTTTTTTTTTTAATATTAACAGTCTGACAGAGGACAACTGCCCTGAAAAAAAGTATTCTCCGTCATCTTTTAATCCTCTCGCTTCTGCCAGGCTTTATTTGGAAGCTGATTTTGGCTAAAGCTGAAGGATAGTGCTGATTACACTTGCCAGTTGGTTGGGGCTTTTTTGCATATGGCCGAGTACTTCTACCTGTATTACCTCACAAGCCCCTGCAACCAATTCAGATGGATGCCAAACAGCAAAGACAGAAACCTAAGCAGTGGAGGACTCCACGTACACAGGAGTTGAAATAAAGCTTTGGATTAAAAAAGACTGACACTAGGCATTAGCCCTGTGGAGTCCCCATTTCTCTTTAAAATCACCTTGTTGGCAACAGAATTATGTAGTCATCAACCATATCCAGGAAAAGGTACAGCAGTATGCTGATGGGGGTTTGTGTGTGAAACCACCACTCAAGAATCACCCCTACACCGAGCCATGTTTTGATGCTTTGCAGGGCATTTGTTTATTATTTTCAAAAAGGTGAAGTCCAGACACCCACTTTTAGTCCTGTGATATAATGGAACATTTTCCTAACTTGATTGGAGAGGAAGGAGTGTGTGGAAAGCCACTTTCTCTGTCAAAGTGGAATCATGAGCATGTGGCAGATGATGATGTTCTTTCCCAAATTTCATCATATACTAGTGTCACACTGTCTAACCTGCAGACAAATAGGTGGCTTCCCTCCCATCTGTATCCTATATTCCCCCTCCCACTAAGGAAGTCAGACCTGGAAAATTCTCCAGAAGCAAAAGTATGTTGCTACAGATCACTGAGCTTTTCGTATCTGTATCTTGTGTATTTTTACATCTTATTATTGTTGTAGATAGTTATATCCACTAGCCCCCCGGGATAAGGTTTGGCCTATTTTTCAAGAACAACTTAAAGATTAGGAGGTGGGAACAGATGGTTCTAGTCAAAGCCTTTCAAATCAGTTCCAAAGTGTAATATTTTCACATACTCCCCATGCTTACCACCCATCTACAAAAAAAAAAAAAAAAAAGAAAAAAGCTGTATATCAAAAAGTGACAGAATAGGAGAAAAAAAGACGAAACAGCCTAATTTATTCAGTCTGGCTTTTGTACTTTAACTTAATAAATTTTAATAAGTAATGAAACACCCAATCTAATAAACTTGTATTATCATTACATTTAGCACATGACATGACAAACGTGAAATCTTTAGCATTATTAATATATGGAAAATAGCTTTGATGGCATTCCAAGTAATTCATCTGTGCCCCACAAAGCAACCAAGTGTTATTACAGTGCAGTTCAACGTGCATAAAATGGGGTATCTAAGCATAACAATTTAATAAACAGTTAGCAGAGCACTCTTTTCTGCTATCCTATCTCTCCATAATTTCATGCGTCTTTTGTATAAGAGTTTCCCCGCACAGCGCTATAAAGAAACAAACCAGGAAAAGCAAAAACTTAAAAGCTGGGAGAAGAAATCAATCTGATTAATAGTCAAAAAGAACAGTGCAGATAGTGTAGCCTCCAGATTTCACTGCCTGTCAGGCAAGTAATTTCTCACTTTAAAGACAGCATTTTAAAAATAATTACAGTATGTTTCTATGTTAAGTGAATACGGTAATTAGAACCCTGTCGAAGAACTACCCCTTGACACAGATCCTTTAAATCACAGTCATTAAAAAAAAAAAAACAAAAACAGTGTCTTGTTATTGCCCTCTCATTTTCAATCACAATTTCTAAAGCAGTTTTTTAAAAACAGGTCTCAATGTTACATAACAAAATGGACAAATATACTAATATAAGTACTAATGACAATTTCAGTAAAGTAAACAATGTGTGGGCAGGTCACTATAGACTGTCATGAAAAAAAAAATCTGCACACTTCAGTTTCCCCTTAGTTATAGGTTATGCTTACAAATAATTACACCTGTGCTTCATTTTTAAAATGCATCTGCTTGCATTTATAGAAAATATTTTTAACTACTGACAAAAATAATATCTTAATTAAGCAGATGTATTTTAGCAAGTATATAGTTTCTGATTTTATGCAAATCTAAACTAGTTGTACAGATTGCTTTACATAGACTGAAAGCTAAAGAAAGCAAAAAATGAGCACTGCTTCATGAAGACCAAGAATCTACAACCATCACCACCAGTGCTGCGCAAACACCAGTCCAATTAAAGCCAAGAAAAAAAAAGACATTAGAAAGCTTAGCCTAAAGCAAGGTGTCAAACAGCATCTTCGTGGAAGTGAATCAAAGATCCATTTCCATTTAACTGCTTCGTTTAAACCACGTCCTAACGTTACAGCACGATGCTGCCGTCCAGAAGAGATGTTATAACCACAGCAGAGCCCGCTCCGGGTTTAGAAGATGCGTGAAGCAGCTGCCTCTGTGCTGGAGGTCTTGCAACAGGCAGAGATCAGCAGACCAAGGAACCCAAGGGCACCTGAGCAAAGGTCTCGCGACAGCCAGGTTCCCACACACCCACGTGCACCTCGGGATGTTCTTTTCACACTCGTAGGCGCAGCGAATGAAAGCCACTTCAAAAAGTTTTAAAATTATTTGTGAAGCTTTTGTTCGTAACAACATTTAATTACATTATGAAAAAAGTTCCTCTTCAAATATTAAAGACAAAATGTTCATCCTTCCACACCCCACATAAAACCAGAAGTGCCTGCCTACTTCAAAAAAAAAATCCAACTATAGATTAAAATTTAAGCTATGTTTAATTAAGGTTCAATTGCTTCCTTGCCTGTAAATGTAATTATGTATTCAATATATTGTTCCTGTGACCTTTAAATCTTCAAATCATTTACACTCCATGGCATTAGAAAGCCCCACGTTTCACTTTAACAGTGCAGTTTGTGAACATGTTAACATCTAACAGTAAATATGCATAAGTAACATGTCATTAAGAAAGATACCCCTCCTATAAAAATGTTCACATTTGCTTACAGAAGCAAAGCCTGCTTTAATCTACACTTGCTGACAGAGAGGATAATGCATTGCAGACAATTCTGTTTTATCCATGGGTCCCACTATATTAAACGTTCTTTTGCTTCCCCTCTCCCCGACTCCTTTGTTTTATTTTAAAGCAAACCACTCTTGCATTAAAAACATTTCAGCTTCATTGAGGAAACCACAGAATCAACGGAAAAATTGCCCCGTGAATGAGGACAGGTTTTCATCCTATATAGTGTTACATGTATTTTTCAACCATTAAATTGCAACAATATTACTGTTCTTAGATTACTAAATCTACACTGACATTATCGCAAATTAATTCTATTGATCAGTTGCATGTCATTATCGTGAAATTTTGACTTCAGTATGACTTGATGCTAATCATCAGGTTTCCAATTATTTATTTTAAGTTGGAGTATTGGAGAGAAAGTTCAAGTCATTTGCTTTGATTTATTTAGTATAAATAGAGAATACCCTACACTAATATTTATAGAGGAATTCTAGTCCAGTACCTTAACCACAAATGTAAGGCTACGAATTACAAGTAATAAACTACTTACACAATTTAAACAATGTTAACAGTATGCAATTTTCCAAAAACTACCCAAAGTTTTGGTCTTCAGCTGACTTGTATGGCATTCTTTGAAATCTTAACTAGCTTCCAGCATGTACAGTCCGACTTTCTAATGCACATTTCTCATCGCTGTAAGCTATTTAATAAAAATCATGCAGCAATAGTTACACTATAAAATTCAATTACTCTCTAGAATTTGCAGCTTTCAGTAATGATGCTCTGATACATCTAAATGTGACAAGACAAAGTCGAAGTGCTAGACACCGAACAGTAACAAAAATCTGCAAGCATGAAATACTCCCAAGGACGCAGAGAATCCCTTCCAGCGACTTGAGCGGCCTTCGCATCAGACCTCATGACAAGTCAGTCAGTCTCATTTTTATTTCATGAAAATTATTAAATTTTTAAATTATTAAATTAAAATTATTGCAACCAGCTTCAGGAAAATCTAGTCCGTGAAAAAAAACTGAAAGGTTTTACAGAATTTCTTGTCTAGTACGTTTGAAAAGAATTCTCATTTATCAGCTATTTACATACCATACTGTTTCAATTAAGTTGTGCCTTCTGAAAGCTGCAGGAACAACCCTATACCATTTTATTTCAGATAAAAGTTGCAAGGATTGCTACTATAATTAAAGTTTATACATGGAAGAGATTACAGCATCGAATAGATCATTATCATAAATAATTAGCATCTTACATTATCCTCTACTCAATGCAAATTTTAGTCTCTATTTTTTCAGAGAAACTGGCATTTTAGACAACGTGGTTTCAGTAAACTAACTGAATCTTATACTAGCTCCATGGACTCAGGTGTCCTGAATGTAGGCAATGTTTTCAGGAGCATTTTTTAGAGCTTTGCAATTAAATTTTACTGCCCAGCTAACTAAATACACAGGTTGCATATGCCTTGTAATTAAAATACATCATTTCTGGAGGATGTTCTGTGCCACGGTGGAGCACTAGAGAGAAGTCAAAGGAAAAACATGACACCAATACAAAATTAGAAGAGCTCCACAGAACTCACAGCTTGTGACACAAACACAAAGCTTTAAAAAAATTTCAAGAATATTAGGCATATTAAAATCTTTAAAGCAATGCTTCAGACTTCTAGTATCCTTTAATTTGTTTTCACATCCTTGTTTGATGCTGGATCCTTTGTTCTGATGCTATGCCAGTGAACTTGCATCACCACAAAGCAACATTATGCAAGAACGTCTGGCTAAAATTAAAATGCTATTTCTCAGCATCACATAGTTAGAGGAAAAATGCAGTTTGGGCATTCCCAATGCAATTATGCAAGGCAATATATTCAGTAAGCGCTTCATGAAAACATCAGGTAATGGAAAGCTAGTATGGATAGCTGTATAGGAAGAGAAACCACCAGACTGCTCCTCCCGTTGCTCCAACTGCACTTTTGGAGCCTGCGCCTGTTGCCAAAGATGCTCGATACAGCTCCACTTGAAAAAAGTCAGTGGTGAAAAGCAACAGAAGTTGAGGAGTTCTTCATGCAGTGGGGCAAACAGTACTGATCTTTTTTTTTTTTTTTAAATGTTTTTCCAAGCAATCTGCTGTTCTGTAAAACATACGCAACTTCTCTGCAGAACAAGTTGCACGTTAGGGCACAGACACTGCTTAAGCTGTCCTCTCTCTCCAGACCCAAGTGTCTCGTACAGGCAGGGAGCACTCAGTTGTTCCTAAGTCACAGCTCTTCATCGTCTCTGAAGAGAAGCAAGAAATTCCCTGAATCACTGTTTTCTGCCTGCTAAAATATAACTCAGCAGCGTCACAGTAAGATTCAACTGCAGCAACACTATTTAAACCAATCTGATTCCTCATTCAGAAGGGTTATCGATAAATACCAGATGTCCACTGTTCACAAAGTGAAAAGCTGACAAAGGAAACAGTCATCTCGTTCACAGGAGACGCCCCGGTAAGACACAATATTCTATACATATTCCCTCAGAATTATTGCTACAATCAGAAAAATGAACACAACATCAAGCAACCCTAAATATCCTCAAATCACAACTTTATTTTTTTTCCTAACCAACACATTTTTTCAACCTAAGCCGAACAACTATGTCTATTCCCAACATTCACAACATTTATTGACACTAATGAAGCAGCAAATAAGAAAATCTCATTACACTCCCGGAACTCATAAACAAATTACGTTTCACCATCAATTTCTAAAATGTTCCGGGGAAAAAGAGACATTTCTGTCCACAGACTATTGTAACGGTGGAATTAATCCCTGCTGACATAAATGCTTGCTGTCACCTTCTGTCACCCAGCCATTCTAAATCACAGATTCCGTGAGCTTAAATGTGCACGTCTCGCCGCGACGGTTCTTTGACAGAAATGGTTTGTGTACTTTAAGTTATGTCTACGGTGGTTTGCGCTCTAAGAAAATAAGCAAAACTATTTTTACCTCAGAAAATACTTTATTTCTCGTTTTGGGCGCCTGTAAAACACAGCGAGCAGCTGTAAGACGCCCAGCGCATTTCTTCCCCAGCTGAAGGAAGTCGAGAGGATACGCACGCATTTTTAAAGCTGCAGAAACCACAAAGCCAGACTTACGCAGAACAAAGAACAAATCTAGCGTTACTCAGCAAGACGACCAGAAACATGCAGGCACACATACACCCCGGCAGCCCTAATAATCCTAAAGGAAAAAAAAAGAAATACTGCTTTGTTATGCAAATATACCATTGCAGAATTGAGAAAATTAAATGACGTCATTCAAACTAATACCCTAACCTCAATGGAAGAGGCAAGAGGCAACAGCAACCCTTCCTCCCCACCAACCCCCTCGCTAACATTTATTTCAGTGAGGTTTGGCTTAAATAGGAGTCTGCAGCACTTAGCCCCAAGAAAAAAATTACAGAGAGAGTTTTAGAACTGCTTATTTTAAGAAGTTTGCATTTGTTCTGCCAATCTATCTGAATAATCAATGCAATGCATGTATTAATGCAATGCATGTATTAATGCATATTCACAGATTTCTTCATAGATGCCATTTCTATTCTTTAGAACAGCAACTTAATAAATTGTTTCTAAAAACATAAAATTTCTTCCAATAATTTAATATGCCTCCACGGAAGTGTGTACAGAGGCACAATAAAAACTTCAAAACGTGATATACCAAATTATAATTTAATACTTAGCAAGAGAAAAACCGGATTAAGATAGCTTCATATTATTCCTCACCTAACAAATCACATGCATTGCCTTCACTTCAGAGCAGTGCTTTACCATTGTTTAAACAGCAGATATTGCATATCATTAAGGCAACATTTTTCTCAAAATTGTCACTTTCATTTTAAGACATCAGATAAAAATTAAAAAAAAACAAACCACATGCAGACCCATCCGTCCAGCTGCATGAAAAGTAATTTAGCCATAATGAACAAGCTCTAGAAGTCAGAGCTATTATATTAGCACTTTCTGTAGTGTATGATGAACGATACTGAAAAATCACCTACGCTTCCTTAGACCTGCATTGCCCTCTCAACTCAGTAAATTCTAGCAGCTAGCATGAGTTGTAACAATTCAAAGTGAATCAAATATGCTTTTCTTTAAGCCTGTTTGAAATAAATTACACAGTGGTTTTGTTTTCTCACTAGCCTGCTAAGGGGGTGGATGGATCACTACAATTTCAAGTTTGAGAAAAAGAAACATATGTGAAAAAAGTTGTTATCAGAATAGAAGCTTGCCAGGTATCACCAAGTTGTAACAGTTTTTCAGGCAAATGGGTTAAAAAGCATTTGTTTACAAAAAGTAAAACCCTAATGAGGCCCATCAGAAACATAAACATTAAAGCTAATGCTCAGCCAGGAGGGGTGCACGCAGAGCTGTAAGAGAAATTAAATGTTTTGTAACTTTAAGTTAGCACCCCATATTGACTTTAGCAGCCTTGACAATTTCTAGACGAGTCACATCATAATAATAA
>Ga0065711_1046406_pt1 | contig 12906 bp, 4 predicted proteins | sample Hoacrofraction12_FD_59098 | JGI IMG/M metagenome (GOLD analysis project Ga0065711, IMG submission 59098) | Hoatzin crop microbial communities from Cojedes, Venezuela - Epithelial fraction 12 v2 (version 2) | ecosystem: Host-associated > Birds > Digestive system > Esophagus > Crop | place... | reverse complement strand
CAGGACCTTGTCCAGGCGGGTCTTGAATATCTCCAGAGAAGGAGACTCCACTACCTCCCTGGGCAGCCTGTTCCAGTGCTCCGTCACCCTCAGAGGGAAGAAGTTCTTCCTCGTGTTCAGATGGAATTTCCTGTGCCTCAGTTTGTGCCCATTGCCCCTTGTCCTGTCACTGGGCACCACTGAAAAGAGCTTGGCCCCATCTTCCTGACACCCACCCTTGAGGTATTCATAAAAATTTATAAGGTCCCCTCGCAGCCTTTTCTTCTTCAGGCTGAACAAGCCCAGCTCCCTCAACCTCTCCTCGTAGGAGAGATGCTCCAGTCCCCTCATCATCCTTGTAACCCTCCACTGGACTCTCTCCAGCAGCTCCTCATCCTTCTTGAGCTGGGGAGCCCAGAACTGGACAGAGTACTCCAGATGGGGTACTTCAATCACTTCACTTTCAGGAGATTTAATTATTTGAATTGGCAGTACTGAGAATCTGTGTGAACTATGAGTTCACTCCTGTGAGCTTGAGGAAGAGGAAAAAAGTTACATGACTGTTCATCCAGAAGAGAAGTGGACAGCAAATAAAAAGGGAGGAGTCAAAGGAGGGCGCTAGGTGGTAATGGATATTTAAGAATACTTGCAATGGAATGTGTGTTCTTTGTATATGCAGAGCAGCAGGTGGGAAAGATAAATCCTTAAATCTTCACATACTTGTGGTTGCCACTTTGAGCAAAGAAAGAACGAACTTGTGGTGATACCACAACACCTATGAACTCATTAAGGCCATGGAAAGTTGGTAGCTAACCAGGCTCAGAGAAGTTGCAGAGTTAGTACAGTAACAAGCTATTGCACATTTGCAGGTCCTGATAAATTGTCTGTTAACTTCATCTTATATTTGAAACAGACAATTATGATATGAACTGACACATCATGTAATTTGCTCTCAGAATAACGCTAGTGTACTAAAGTAAGTAGTGTATAGGTGAAGTTCTATACAAGTAAGTTAGTGGCAGGTTCAGCGCAGGACTCGAGAAAACTTGAAAAAATTGGGCAGGGTGGCCACTCAGCAGAAATTCTTAATGTAAGCGTAGCAGTAAACATGGGATCTTGTCTGTGGTTTCAGTTAGATTATTTTTACTGGAATTCTTTTTCAGTACTGCATGTTTGTTGAAACAAAAAGACTTAAGCCTGGTGCTTAAAGGTGAAAGAAAGGAGAGAGGGGGAGGGGGGAAAGCATCTACCTGCTTCAAATGTTCCTCCTTGCTTTTATCTCAAACCAGCTGCAAGAGACGATTTACAAATGAGATTAATTCAGTTGAGACCCAGTCATTAACGCAGTCCGTTCCAAGATTCGGCTGCTTAGTGCAAGAAACTGGTAATGACTTGGTAACATTTGGAAATTTTTTTGTGTATAAGTTCTGAAAATGAGGAAATTGCAAGGTCTTTGATATAATAGGACCTAGTGACTAGCTTTGTACTTACTGATTGATCCTAGTGGAATCTCATAAAACAGGCTCTTTTTCTTCTTCCGTAAGTAAATGTAATCTGTAAAATTGATTGGATACATTAAATCAATCAATGCTTTGATGCATTAAATTACTCAGTGCATTAAATGCATGTGCAGTTTTTCTAGATAAGTGTAGATCTGTATCTTCTATGAATTCTTCGCCATACTATATGCCCCCTGCCCGCATTACGAAGGTCCTGCCATGCTTTTGGGTGGGTTTGTTTATGTAAGATGTGCAGATCAACACAACAGTTCACTGCTGTGGGAGAAACAGATTACGCTTGTCTCTGCCATGTTACATCCATAACATGTTAAGATGGATTTGAAATGTTTAAAGGCTGACAGCTATTACTTGTGTAAGGACCTCGAACTTTCTTTTTCTTTCTATTGGATTACTCACCCCCTCCAATCATTTTATTCTTAGGTTTCAGAGTAGGAAGCAATTGTAACACAATTCAGGTACTCCAGATCCAATTTTTCTTTCATGTAGTAGATATAGGAAAACTCCAGGGAATTATTTAGAAATAAGGGATCATTCCTTTTGTAGCATATCTTTTTGTTTATGATTTATTTTCTTTCTCTTTTCAGATTATGCCTTACAGCCATTTACAGTCCCTTTGTCTTCTTTTTGTGCTGGTTTTTTGTCTTCTTTATGGTAGCAGCCTATACCTATGCCATTTTAATAACGTAAGACAGGTGTTCATAGGAGGAGTAGAATTGCCTTGTCATAGAGGTGCACATCTCTTTGGATCTTCTTTGAGTAACTGATTCCCAATAAATATTATCTAAGCAATAGATTCTGATGATACTAGCAATTCTAAAAAATTAAACTCGTTAAGGTAGGAGAGGTGACTTAATCATGGTAAAAGTATTTCAGTTACAGATCGTGATTTACCTGGGAAATGAAAAGAATTTGCTAGTCATGGATAGAGAGCTGTAACAAGTAAGCATTTAACTAAGTTAAAACAAAGGAACAAAAAACTATAATTCATTTTTTTGTATTAGAACTCCACAAGGCAGGTTCCAGAGAAGGGCCTGCAGACTGGACCTCTGTAAAATGTGGAGCTGGGTAGGAGGTGAGCAGCATAGAGGGCCTAATGATACAGAATTCCGTATTTTAAGAACTGGGGAGAGAGTGGTGGGTGCTATCTGGGTAAAATGTTTCCTCTGCTGTTGCTTGAGAGGTCTATGAAATGAAGTTAGGTTTATTGAGAATTGTTCCCTGCCTCTGTGCTTGTGTGGAGTAGTACCTGAATTCAGGGATTAACAGAAATTTTCTAATGTTTCTGCCTATGGGTTGCAGTCTTCAAGTTACCACAATTTCACTGTTAAAGCATGTTAAAGAGCAACACTTTATTATAGACTCACAGAGTCTGATAGTGCTAAAAGCGTTAATTAATCTAATTTACTAAAGTAGGGTGGTTGGATAGGTTGTGATAGACTTTGGGCTAGCACTTAATCTTATTACAACTTCCTTTAGGCTTTTGAGTTAAATGACATTTCCAAGTGCTGATTCAGTTCGAATCATTGGTCATCTAGTCCATTATCTGGCCTTAAACTCCTGCTCTCTTACAGTGTTTTTGATGAATGTGGAAACCCAGTCTAAGTACTTTTTATATGAGCTGGATTATCAGAAGCTCTTCCCTGGGTGTGTTCACCTTAGTATTATAATATGAGGGAAATACTCCATCTCAGCTTTGAAGTGATGAGTGTTGGGCCCTGAAGCATGAGACGCATTAACCTTTTTTCCGTTATGGGTGATGTGACAAAAGCCCAGAGTAAATTTCATATGTTGCAGCACTGTAGCACTGATTCCACTGTGAAAGCAACCCAAAACTTCTTGTTGCCATGCTGTGGTGTTGCATGGCTGAGATTATGACCCCAGGCATAAAAAGTGACCAAGTCCAAGTACGTGAGAGGCCCATTTGATAAGAAAAATACACATACATACATGCATGCACACGTGTGCGTACATACATATAAATAAATAAATGTATACAGAATTATATGTATATTTTTGGTTCATATAGTATGGGCACATGTATCCCGGATTTACAAAACATCATGCTTTGGAATTTGAGGTATTTTACTGTCACTCTCATTTTACAGTAAAAGAAAGAGGGTTTTCAACTTGGGCTTGCTACCACTAAATTTTTGGATTAAAAAGAAAAGAAAAGAAACGAAAGCTGTAATTGCAAATCTGTAGCTATATTAAGTAGTCCGAGCAGTTTTGAAAGAGTCTGTTAGAACTGATCTGGAAGATGCTCTGTTTGATTAGAATCAAATAAACCCTTGCTCTCATTTGTTTAAAAAAAAGGAAAAGAAGCAGAGAAGAGGGAACAGTGTAGCGTTGTAGCTTTTCTGTATCTTTAGGTGTTGCAGCATTTTATTATGATTGAAAGAAAAGGACTTCCAAAAACTGAAGCAAACAAGGGATTTGCTTTGGGCAGATTATGTGAAAGTTGCAAACACCACTATTTAGGATGTCATCATTTCACATTATAATGCTGCTGAAGAAGGCCAGCTGGTGCAGTTAAGTCCCTTATTGGAAATTTTAGTCTCATTCATTACTGTGATTTGTAGTTGTACACAGAAATACTTAATCATTCTTATGCTCCAAGCTCTATTGAATCTACTGAAGGCTTTCTAGTTCTGCATAATTTGTGCTGCCAGTCTGCCAGCTTGGCAGTGTTTCAAGCTTGTTGCATTATCTGTGTGTTTTTGCACAGGAATTGATGCTGCACGTAGGCTGAATTTACAGTAATTCTTTTGTAATAGGCTAATGAGGAACACTACTTCACTCACAATGCTAACATTATATAGCTTTGATTAGTCCAATTATTGTGTAACTATGCCATTGTGGTCATACTTGCACTCTACAAAGTACTGAAAAGGAAGTTTACTTAGCCATAGCTTAATTGAACTTGTTGAGAAAATAATTCAGACTTTTATGTGCTTGAGAGAGGTGTAGATGTGAATATTTTGGGGATTTTTATATGTTATGCAATTTAATTTATTAAAGGAAAAAAGGGAAGATTCTTTTTTGCTAGCTATTTTGTTGCATTTGGAAGGAAAGTATGACTAATGCTATGCATCATACATTTTGCATATATTGTGAGGGCCTGTTCTTCCCTTGGTTTGCATTTGTTTCTGCCGTTCATTTTAGTGGGAGTTACGGATGCTAGCGGAAAACAGGATCCTCTAATGGAGTTCATTCTCTGTATGTAAGTAACTTCTGCTAATGCTAAGGGAAGATACATAGGTAGATTGCAAGAGCGTATATTGTAATACCAGTGTTGTCCATATCAGCCTTACTGTTTATTAAGGTGGTACCTTAGCCATACAGTATTTATACTTTTAGTAGCCAAAGTTCAAAACTAAAAAATTGCTGTCCTTAAGAAAAAAAAAAAACAAACACAAAATACCTGTTCTATTTATTAGCAGAACAGGTGTTTTCCACTATACTTTTCCCTCCCATTCAAAATCCACAGTACATCTATATTTAGGGAAAATACGGAGTCCTACTCTAGACTAGTGCAAATGGACTTCAGCTAATTTAGTAAGTCCTACACCTACTCATGTTTTACCTGCTCTAGCAAGCTTGTTCAGATTCTCAGTGGCCTGTAGTAGCGAGAGGGTGCGCTGGGTAGCAGTTGGCATGATGAGTGTTTCAGTGATCATGAGCGTCCTACTTTCCTCTTCTTCAATAAGATTATAAATTAGGTTTGGAATTTATTTACAGGCAGGCGGATCCCAGTTTGCTGTATTTCTTTCTGTCTTGCTGATAGTTGTTGAAGGCACACTCAGTTGTGCCACCTGCTAAAAAGTAGTAAGATAGGACACTTCCATTCAAAAACTAGAACACAGGAAAGGATTATAGGAAATGGGATGTCTGATCTGGGAAAGCATTGCTGTTACAGTGTACAACGTTTGACTAACCCTAGGGCGAGTTAATCTGCTGTCCCATTAATAAAAAATGGTTTGTGAGCTTTTATTTTGTTGTTTTAAAAGGGTCTTTTCCCTCACAGTATTCCTGGGAATCTACCACTTAAAAATATTGCCTTTTTGTTCACAAAGTTAAGAAGAATTATGAAGATGACGCTTAGAAATGATTTTTCTGTCCCTAACTATAAGGATGTGATTATAGTCCATAGCAATAAAATTCATTGTGGACTATTATGTAAACATTGAAATAATACAAAATAGTAAAAGTAAAATCTCTGAATATTCCTTTATCAGAAAAATTGCGCACAATGAATTCAGGAACAGTTCAGTACCCCTTCTTACAAATACCTCTCTGAAGTAAAGCTTGTGGTTTGTTTTTATAGTGCTTTAAAAATTAGCTGTCAGTATCAGTTTTCAGTGTACTTTATTAGAATATATTATGAATTGTAAAATAGCTGATGCAAACATTGGTAAGCAATTAGTACTTGATTTGGAATTTGTTGGTGGGTCATATGTTTGGTTGTTTTTTTTCTTCAGTGTTATTGAAATACTCGAACACTGGGTAATGGAACAGGATAAAACTTAGAGATGCTTGTATGTGAGGGCTTCTTCTATGGGTTTTAAATTTTTCATGTGGATCTGACTGTAATTAGGTGCTTTTACTACTAGCTAGCATCACACAGAATCACAGAACGTTAGGGGTTGGAAGGGACCTCTGTCGGCCATCTAGTCCAACCCTCCTGCCAAAGCAGTTCTAATGCATTTCATTTTACATGAAAGTCTTGCTTCGTAAGTTGTGTTCAGAACACATCTGTTTTTTTCTTATGTACCAGTGGTGAGAAAACTGTTAAGTGTGTGAAATTGAGTAGGAGTAGTGTTTAGGGAATAAAAATTGTTCTACTAATTTCCATTTGTGTAAAACAGTACATTTAAGGTTTCCATTGAAAAAATATACAGGTTTCCAATGAAATATACATTAATTGTAGCAGCTGGAGATGCTTGTCATCATAGAGTGAAGTATGCGCCTATGTTGGTACTTCCCAGTAAAATGTACTGCTGCTTTTGGAAATCAAATAGCATACTTATGACAATAAAGGCATATTAGGAGTCACTAAATGTTTATCTTTGTTACATAGTCAGTTATATAAGAGTTTTTAGTGGATATTTTGTCACATTTTTACACTTCTCTTTCATTTAAAATCAAACACCAAAAGCCTTTTCATGTGTCTGGATTGTCAAAAGTATATTCACTTTATAAAATGCTGTACAAGAGAACACTAATATTATATTATATTTAGAGGTATGGCTTCTTGCAGAGACTAATATATATTCTATATCAGATCCTTGTTGCCTAAAAGAAAAAAAAAATCTTTTTTGTCATTTTATAGTTTAACCTAAATATTAGAACACTTACATGATACAAATACTTCTTCAAAAACAATTATGCAATCTCTGTATTAGCAGTGATAATAATAAACCCTTATAATCACAACACAGTTAAGGCTGCATGTAAAGCTCTTGAATGTGTGGGATCCACTGCCTTAATTCAGGCAGTATCTGTACAGTTGTTTCAGGGATGCTTTGGGGTTTGTGCAGACTATCTGCACGATGCATAGCACCATAGATTCTGTGTCTGGAAATGTCAGACAAATGCTCAAACTCTGTCTAGACAAAACTTCTGGCTGAGAATAAAGGAGAACTTATAACTGAGGAAACCTGCACCCAGGGTAGGCATGACTCCAGTGTGCTCTGGTTCATTTCCTTTGAGGGACGCTTTTTTCAAATGCGGACCTTCAATGGTATATTTGAACATCCAAGGGCAGGTAAACTTTGGGGGTAAAGTTTATATAAGCATTTTATAGTAGGGTGGGTTTTTTTATAGGATTGCAAAAGTGCAAAGAATTCAAGATATGTCATAATTTTATGGATGGACTGTTACCTGAAGTTGCAGTTATAATAGCAATATGTTAATACTTACAATGTAAGCACTTTACCGATAAGCACAGACTTGCAATTCCTGGCCTGTTCCATAAAGCAATTTAAAGAAGAAAAAAAAATAAAGGTCTCAATTCTCTCCTCTCTTCAGGGCAGCTTTTCTCCACTAAACTAAAGGAATAGAGTAACTGACCACTAAACTAGTTCATAGCACCTATGGATCAAGCCATCCAAAGTTATCATCTCAGCGAATACACAGTAAACAACACTTAATTTTTTTTTACTGTGCTTTAGGGTGATTTAATTCTTCATGTTTTCAAGCATGACTATGCATGGTGACATCATTTATCTATTCTGCTTTCTAATTATTACTCTTTCTACCTTAAATGTAGATTATTTAGTGCGGAGACTAAAGTAAAAACTGTTGTAAAATACAGTCATTTGCGTAGTAGAAATAATGCCTCTGGGAAAGATGCTTAACAGAGGAAAATACCTCTGCTGTAAAAGGTGGGCTTTTTCTCGTCAGAGAGTTTCATATATATAAAAATTTAAAATAGTTAACTGTATTGTAATTCAGAGACTATTTCATTTCTTGGTAAGCTGATGATCTGGGCACATAAATATTTCTTAAAACTTCTGCACATCTTGAAGAATGAATTCCCCTTAACTTTGCCTTCACCACTTGCACATTCGTTTCCAATGAATGTTTGTAGTACCACGATTTGCATACTTGTGAAAGTTAATTTTAAGTTTTGATCCTTAAATTCAGCGCTAGTCGTGTTCTAAGCTTTTGCTGCTGGGCCTTCTTTTTAAAGAAAACTGCAAACATCTCCAAGCCTAAGCTCATTGGTGCAAGGAAGAGGCAAATTAGAGGGAAGATTATCTGAGAGGAGATTTAGGCTGGGGCACAAAGCAATAAACATACGACTACAAGAAACTGATACCCTGAGAATGTAAGTGAGTGATTTTTCATCTTTGGGGCATGCTACTGGAGTCTAAGTGTGAATGCACAGCCAAGATAATCTGGATCAGAATGTAATCCCTTGCTCTCAGGTATCTTAAATTCTTCCATGTTACGAAGTAAGATGTGAGGGGTTGCTGTCCCTTTATTCATTATTATACCCTAAACTGGAGACCTATGTACTTTTGACCCTTCTACCCATAAAATTCTCTTTCGTAGGGAACCAGCAATAGCAACATTTCTAGGGTGACTTCAGTCCTCTGTCTCACAGATTTGAGGCTTCTGGAAAACTGATTTTTCTTTCATATTCTGGAAATATACTGACATCATATGACCATTTACTTCAAAGTACAAATGCTGGAGGCTTTTTACTACACTGCAAGATTTTTGTCATGCTCTAATTCACCTATCTTCAAATTATAAAACAAGGTAATTTGATAGAATGAATGTTGTCTGTGTTCCACTGAGAAGCAAGCACAGAGTGCTGTTATGAAGAACTTGGAGAATCTGTGTAGATGCAGTAGTTCTAAAAGCAATCAAAACATTGAGATTTGTAAAGAATGGTAAAGAGAATAGTCTGTAAATATTAAGAAATCATTTTATGAGTGAGGTCTCACAATTTGTTTGTGTTAGTAGCCCTGTTAATCTCTGGCCACCTTGATAAACGACACAGCAGAAACAGAAACACTGCAGAGCTGTTAAAAATACGATCAAAGACCTAGAGAGACTTCTAGATGAAAACACACTGAAAAATGGCCACTCTGATGAAAGCTAGCTTAGTAAGAAAGACTATGACAGGTTTTTATTTCTGGAATCGTTGCTCAGTTAGTTTAATTTACCCTCTCATAATGAAGGAACAGGGATAATACATGAGGCAGCAGATTCAGAGCACATTTTTGGAACCTGTTTAATTTTGACACGACACTGCTGCTACAGAGCTCTTGGTCAGCATTGTGGTTAAACGGAAGGTTTAGAAATGTGTATGGAGAGCTAGAACAGTTCTTTAAGCTAGCATACAGGTAAGACAACTAATTTTTCTAGCATGTGGCAAGTGTGTTCTTGGCAATAGAGGTGTAAGTTTCGCCTGTGGTCATTGTCCTATTAAGTTTTTAGTACGGCTGCTGTGTAAAAGGAGGTGCTGTATTTGATCAGCAAAGTGGACACTACTTTCTTACTCAAGCTATTCAAATACCAAAAGATAGTTATTTATGTACGCTTGAACCTATGAAGACTGCAATAAAAATAAAAATTGAGCTAAACTTTGAACTACAGAGGGAAAAGTACCACTTGAAAAAATAGCACTGTTTGCTTTCAGGATTTTTAAAAGCAAAAAAAAATAACGCTTTTGAGCAAACATGCTTTCCTAAGCAAATTATGAAATGCTTTTTGTGCCACACAGTGGGGGCAGAAAGCATCTGTTTCCATTTATGTCATCTCTCCATAGATTACTTTTTCCTTCCCCTGTGTAACCACAGCTTTTTTGTTGCGCTTACTACATTGCAATTGTGGGACTTCAAAGCTGGATTTATGGTTGGTATTTTAAAGCAAATTGTTTGGAAGCACGTTCAGCTCTGAGGCTGAGTGGTGAGTTCGTTGTTTTGCAGAGTCATGACTTTGAAGATGGAATTAGGCAGCTACATTAGGATAAAGGTTGTCTTTTGGTATGCAGAATACCAGCGGTGCCCAGCTGAGGCACCAGCAAAGACTCCTGTTGTGTGAAGATGGAGTGCTTCTAGGAGCAACTGAGCAGGGCAAAAGCTGAGGCCTGAAGTATCTTAATTTTCATTTTTTCTGAACAGTTTGAAATAATTTTAAGAATATTTAGGAAATTTTCCAAGCTCTGCATGATGTAGAGTGAAGAAGTCAAAGTTGAAACAAAACCCCAGAAACTGAACCACAATTCTCTTGGTGTCACCACCATAAAAATGTTTATTATTGCTATTTCACCTTTGTAGCATGTTTTCGTTTCTTTAGGATTTGATCCTTTGACATTTTTCTTGTAGTTTTCTTTACTGTTCTTGTCTCTCGCTTCATATAACTCTTCTCCATTTTTATCTACTAGTTTGCTCTGTCACAGTACTTCATGTTTTCATTCAGCATCTCTTAATGTTCATGCAGTCGTGCCTGCAAACCTGAAGTAAGCCCTAATAAGAGATGCTTTATGGGGCCTTGAATGGAGAAGGAATAGATTAAATATTATCCTGTAGGTGTCATTTTAGGAAACCCGCATTAGAATAATTAAGGAATAAAGGAAGCAAGAGGCTAGACTGAGGATGCTTATGTACATCAATAGGAAAAAAAATAAACTTAAAATAGAATCTGTACCGACTGTCTTAATGACAGAAAAACAAGTTATATCTACTGTTTTGGCTGCCAGGTTAATTTGTGGAATCAAGTTGAGGTGTTTTTTTTTTTTTTTTCAAAGACATAATAGGGAATATAATGCCAACATACATAAAAGAGAACTTCTATCATTCTAAATAATGTGAGACAACATTACAGCAGTTAGTAAAACTTCTTTTGTCAGTCTTATTGACAATTTGTTTCTCTTTCATATCCTGACACAGATATTTCATCATGGATGAACCTGTTTTATGTTACATTTTCATCTTCAAAATGATGTATTTTATTTGTGCATGTGAATTAGCAGCCAAGAAAACCTCACACTTTTAATCCATTTGATTTTCTCGCCTCAAGCAACAGCACAAATAATACTTTATGTTTTCAAAATAGCTTCATTTATAGATGCCAATGAAAATAGCAAGGTTTTGTTTTAAACTGTTTTTTTTTTTCCAATACGGTAATATCCCTATCTATCTCTGTGGGTTTAAAATATCTATGACAAAAGCAGGCTAATAAGTAAAACCAACTATGAATTAATTTAAATTGGAACTTTTTCAAGCTGTAAAACTCCACACAGTGTATAAAATATGCTAAATTATTTCCTGGCTATGAAGGGAACATTTTTTTTCTGCCAGTATGAGCCTCACTGTTGGTGATCATTGGATTTGATCAGAGAGGAAATAGAGTATTATAAATTAAAACTAGCTTTTGGAGAACTTCTGTATTGTTGACAAATAGGATGAAGATTCAAAGAATAAGGACAAATACAAGCAATATGGGGACAAAATGGAGGCTGCACAAGTGCTACTGTTTCTTTTTAGTAAGTTTAGCTAGCGCAGTGCTTTGTTGAACTAGGTTTTGTATTTATCAGTTTTCCCCTCTGCTCCCATGAAGTTTGTCGACACAGATTTTGATATTTGTTCAGGGAATTTCTGCATATTTGGCAATATGGCTGACCACAGCATACAGACCTGTTGCACTCTGAATGTGTAATAGAAGTGATACTCTTTGATGCTTTGGGCTTGCCATGCATATGCGTGTATGATGTTCTGTAGGCGGACTCTGAGATGAGTTAGCTATCTGAGATTTAAGGAGAAACACTCCCGACCTGCGAGAAATTTAGCTTGTCTTCAGTAGTGAGCAAAAGAAAAAAAAAAAAAAGAAAATTTAAAATGTTTTAATGTAAAAGGCTATCAGTAGAATAATTTACTACAATCCAGCAGATGATCCTCCATGAACAGTCTGACTGCCTGTTTTTACTCAACTATCATCTTCCTATACACATGCTGCTATATATTTTTTTCTGAGCAGACCTCTACGTCAGCTTTATCTTCCTATTTTCTGGTGTTAGCAGACACCATTCATAAATTCAAAAGCCACCATACCTACAGGAAAGATAATACCAAATTTAAAGTCTTTCTGTCTCTCTTTTTGTTTGTTTTTTCTCCCCCTCCCGCTCGGCTTGTGAGAAAAGTGGTGCTGGTACACGCTTTTCCATCTGTCTAAAGAGCACTTGAAAGATTACAGTACAATAAGTTGACAGTTGGCTAGATGATCTAAAAGAATTCTGTTGTTCATAGAAATACCATAGCTGTTAACCAGTGCCAGAATACAGAAATTTTGTTTTGTGAGGCATGGATACGCAGATTCTCTTTAAAACTCATGAGCTTTAAAGCAGTGCAGTTCGCAGCTTGCGAGGGCTCTTCTGACACTTAATAAACAACAAACATCACAGCCTTTGTGACAAGTGAGTTAATGTAATCACAACAGCAAAACCAGTTCAAGTTAATACTGCTTAATTTTTAATTTAAATCCTGTGTAGGGATTACTTGTAATCCTGAGCACCATTGCATAAGATTATTTTCTGTCCAAGTGTGTGCTGAGCCTTAGAATCTGTAACTACAGGCATGATATTGTGATGCTTTTGAAATAATTTTAGGAAGACAATGCTTTTTGGTTGTGGAGTAAACGGCAAGTAATACTAGCACTAGAATTACCAAGACAGCTGGCCCATTTCAAGCCTTACTGCTCCTCAGCACCAGGCAGTAGATAGTATATGAAGAGGCATGGTTCTACTATGTGGTTTTCCTGTTGAGCAGAATTATTCTTGATTTAGAGTAGTATGAGTCCAGTTCAAAGTTGTTTAATTAAAACAGGTGTCCAGAGTAGGAATTACATACACAGTGCCAGTAATATGGCAGATTAATGAAAAAAAAAAAAAAAAAAA
>Ga0065711_1008392_pt1 | contig 12907 bp, 6 predicted proteins | sample Hoacrofraction12_FD_59098 | JGI IMG/M metagenome (GOLD analysis project Ga0065711, IMG submission 59098) | Hoatzin crop microbial communities from Cojedes, Venezuela - Epithelial fraction 12 v2 (version 2) | ecosystem: Host-associated > Birds > Digestive system > Esophagus > Crop | place... | reverse complement strand
CTTCCAGGGAGGGGACAGCCACAACTTCTCTGGGCAACCTGCTCTAGTGCCTCACCACCCTCATAGTAAAGAATTTCTTTCTAATATCTAATTTAAATCTACCCTCTTTTATTTTAAAGCCATGACCCCCTGCCCTATCGCTACATGCCCTTGTAAAAAGTCCTCTTCAGCTTTTTTGTAGGTCCATTCAGGTACTAGAAGGCTGTTCAAATGTCTCCCCGGAGGCTTCTCAGATCCTACTGTCCTTGTCACCAACAAAGATGTTAAACAGTGCTGGTCCCAACACTGACCCTGAGGAATGCCCTTCATCACTGGTCTCCACTTGGACATTGAGTCATTGACCGCGACTCCTTGAGAGTGACCATCCAGCCAATTCCTTATCCATGAAGTGGTCCATCCATCAAGTCTATGTCTCTTCAATTCAGAGGCAAGGATGTTGTGCAGGACAGTGTCAAATGCTTTGCAGATGTCCAGGTAGATAATGTTAGTTGCTCTTCCCTTGTCCACCAATGTTGTAACCCCACCATAGAAGGCTACCGAATTTTGGTTTTTACAATGAAACTGCTAGAGAAAATGTGTCAGGCTTAATTAATCTATCATTACACACGTAAATTACAATTATTGATAGCATCTCTTTTAATAAAAATCAATATAGTTTCTCACAAAGATGGACTAGTGAACTTCTAAGTTTCTTTTCAACTTTGCTTATTTATGATTCAATGAATTTGACAAAACCTGACATATCTAAAATCCTTTGGGCTTTAATAGATCAAGATAAAAAGTAGATATGAAATGTTTTCAGATCTTTCTAGACTGAGATATTTACTACAGAAAAAAAGTAATTATTATCTACTACTTACAGTAAGCGTAAAAGTTTGTGTATCTCTGCAGCAATCTCAGCAATATCTGAGCTTATGCATACTACACAGAATTTCCTTTTCAACAAGAAAGTCATTTACTGCTGTTAATTTCCTCATGAAATATTTTGCACTATGCTTTGTTACCATAACCAAAGGAAATCCCCAGTCAAAACATTCTGAGTTGCTTGTTGGGGGCTTGAAACTTTATCTGCAAAGGCCCATACAAACTATCCTGTTTTATTCATGCCAGTTTACTTCCAGCATACTGGAAATTTACCAGAGACTTTTAACTAAACAGTTATTCACCAGATGGAATTGTAAAAGGAAATGAGCTTTAGTTTGAAAAAGAAGATATTATTTTAATTAGAGATGGAAATGCTTTTTAAATTAATTTCATAGTTAAAAAAATATTTAAGAGACACTTTACCTTTGTTAAAGTAACAGCTATGTTGAAATTAAATTTTTTTCTAGTAGCAGCAAGAAGTTATTTTATGAGAAATCATGTTTTCTGTTAGTAAGCCCAGTGATATGTTCACTTACATGTGGCCACCATGCCTTCATCCTCTTTTGCATTTCTTATACCAGAAACATCTTCAGAGATGGGAAATTCTCTGGGAGAACCCGGAGCTCCTCCCTTAATAGAGTCTGATGGAGCAAACCTGTATGCTAGTCCATACAGAGCAAGAGTTTCTAAATATCAGAATAAGACCTTTGAAAGGATAATTACGTATCTACCAAAATGAGAGTCATCACTTGAGGAAGGAAGAAGTCCCTGTAGTTTGTTATATTTACCCCAGAGTTTCCACATATTCAAAATTACTCCACCTTTCTTGTAAAGACACAGATTTACTCTGCATATGTTCCAGAACAGGTCTCTTTCCTTCCTAAGTACGGTAGGTTGTTCCTACTCATGGAAAACTTTAACATTTTGAAATTTCCAAAGAGTTTTCACTGTAATTAATTTGGGTTTTGTGCTCCCATATTATTTTCAACTGTAATACTGAACTCTAGAGAATTTATAGTGTTCATGTCAAGCTCTTGGACACAGAGCAGCCAGTCTGGTCAACCACCCAGTTCAGTAGATGGGAAGTGAGATGCTTCATCTCCCCATCTGTGCCACTAAGCTGGCAGAAATTCAAGTACTTTCAGAACTGTACTCTTCAGATTTCTGTGAAATCAGAATTGGCAAAACATACTGTCATAGCAGAATGCTTTCAGTTTGCCAGACAGCCAATTCTAAAATTACCTTCTCAATCATTTATTAATTTCAATTTCTCTTCCTTCCCTGTCAAATTTCATTTAGTTGAACTAAATTCCAGTTATGTGAATTGCATTATTACTTAGCTATCATAACTATCAGATGATTAAGGAGGAAAGAAGACTTAGCTTTCCTACACTTATATATGTGCGATATTGCAAAAGTTGGATGCAGATGCAGAAGTATGGAAAGAGAAAGCAGAGGCTGTATGCATGCAACTTGCATCTTCCAGATGGAGGACTAGGAGGATTTCAGCTTGTCAGTATCTGAAACCAAAGTTCTTGCTTCCCTTTGTGAGCTAATAAATTTCAATTTGTGGAAGGGTGAAAGCCAACAACACGTTCTCTAAATGACAGAAGTTACTATGATTTCCATTTCCTTTCAGAGGGGGGTCCTGAGATAGCTCATGAATGCTATACAGCCCATAAGATTCAAGAGTAACTCTTTCCTTATTCGTCCACAAAAGCCATCAACAAAATAGATTATATTTGGAATAGAAAGTCAGAATAATTTCTGATAAATTAGTGTAAATTAAAGCTAATATCCAGATGGTTTTACTCACAATAAAGTGTGGGAAACCAGTGTTCCTCATATGTAATTAGGCGATAGTATTACAATATTACTGAACAAGATATCTCCTTCTACCTCTCTAAATCAACAAAAATAGACTAAAGTAAAAAAAAACAGCAAAAAAAAAATGGTTATGGGGGTTTTATTGTAAATACTTTTCAATGCCCATCATTTTTCTAGTAACTGCTACACAAATAGCAAGATACAGATACCTGATGGCTGCTCCACTAGTGGTTTTTATTACTTAGAATCAAGTACATCCCCCTCTGTTCTGTCCTTGACGTTTTACTTCAGCTAGCTTCTTTATGTATGTCTGATGCTTTTGTATTTTTCAACCCCTAGAAAAAGCTGTGGAGTGTATTCTATTGTCATCCTTTTGTCAAGCAGTACCTGGTATTTTGGTATCTTAGAGGCAACTTTCCAATAGAAGGAAAAGCAGTGACATGGAGCTCTATTGAGCTTGTTTATTTACAGAGCGTCGGCCCTTGAGTGGCTCCATGATAGGTCACACAGACATGGGAAACCCCCTTCTTTGGGAAGTCTCAGGTCAAACACCAAGAAAAAACAGAGCTCTGAAACTTATCCCTAATTGAAACTTCATGGAAGAGAGTAATTTCTTCCTCCTTTTGCCAGAATGTACACCAAGAAACCATGTCACAAAAGTAATAAGTAAGCAATGTTTCTTCAGCCAACGTAGACTGTTTACATTACTATTAAAAAATGCAAAATAACTTAAAAGTTTTCCATCTGATGATTTTCACAAGAAAAATATTATTTTCTCATGAAAGCCTTACTTTATATGCCAAGAAACCTTAACCAAAGAGCATTTCTAGAAGTATCAGGATAAGAATTCTGCAGGAAAGAGCCATTACCTTAATCTTCTCGCTCAGTCAAACCACCAACATGCAAAGAGATACTCAACAGTTTTACTATTTGAAGAAGTGAAGCCTTATTTTACTAAAGATGTACAGAGATTTTCCTATTGCCTACTGAGAGCCCCAGTCTTCTGCTGTTAATGGCAACCAAATGGTCACTTTCAAAACTTTCAGCCTTTGTTGTAAGACTGTATTTACCCAGGAATAATATGTATATTATAACTTTCCACCTTCACATACAAACACATACAAAATATGTTCCTTCTCCTGTGACTTCACCGATTAAAGACTTCTGTCAATGTACAGGTTTTTCTCTGCATCTGCAACAGAAACAGTCAAACAACTTTTTCACCTTATCACAAACTCCACATCTTGTATGCCCTTTCTTCTCACTCCTTTTATGGTATTAGATGGAGAAGTTAAAGTAATACCAGACAAGCTCATAGCTGAGGCAGCTCCACAGGTGGTGCTATAAAAGGTGCTTGTTAAGCATAGGGATGCAGTAGCCTGCCACCCATAGATTCTGACTCACTCACATTGACCTTGGCACTTCCATGCTTGACTACAGTGATTTAACGACAAGCAGAAAGATAAGGAAGAACAGGGTTCTTTTTATCCCCTACTTCCTCCTCACATATATCATATAATCTCTGCCAACTTTAATATAGGGCCAGTTTTATTCATGGAAAGAAAAGAACCCCAAACCTCTCCTCTCTTCTTCTGTTAAATGAAAATATGATCTTCTAAATGGCCTAGAAACTTCAGATATCAGAAGAATTGTGCATTCATCTACCTCCCCCTAAAACACAGGCCTCCTTCTGAGCCCACTGGAGTCAGTAGAAAGATTTAGATTGAGTTCAGTGGGTTTTGGATGAGTTTTTCTTGAGACCACTCAATTCATTTCGTTTCTCTTATTAGCTCTCCAGGCTGCTGTAGTATTACTGAAAATTCTCATCTACAAATAAAGAACAAGTATTTAACACACAGTAAACCAATTAAGTTAAAAAATTGCTTAGGGATTTTTTAATTCAGCCTTTTTTATATGAGACCCTTTGAACTGGAACTCTTACTTTCTTTCACATAATCACTGAACAAGCAAAATTGCCAGACTTTAACCCAGCTCCTGTGAGCATCACTACATGCAAGAAAATGATAAATGAAAATTTTAGGCCATGTGCATGATAGCTCTTGGAGGAGGTGGTTTACTTCGCCACACAATTATTTTAAACAGATAACACAACATCTTAGTGTGATTTATTGATAACACATTATTTTTAAGCCATTTAGCTTATTCTCAGCTGAAATGATCTCTTTTCGGTCTTTTATGAGATTATTTAGTGGCATAGCAGAACTGCAGCCCTTCTCTGCTGGTTGTTTCCCTGGAGCTGTAATAACTCCCTAAAGCGAAAAGTGGCCAAGCTGCATTTCACCATCTGTCTATTTGTCATCACTTATATGATCTCATTATCATCCTAATGAACACCTGAGAACATATGAGTTCTTTGTCCACACAGCACTCATGAGGGGCAGAGGGGTACCTCTCCAGAGACACTGAGAACCACCCCTGAGTCTCACAGCCCGACTTGGTCCTGCTCAGAAATCCCATTCCAGAGCCTGAAGTGCCTCCTGCACCCTAAATCAGTATGTCTGCATTCCTATTCTTTGCATTAGATGGCATATAGTCTAATAAAGAGGGAGGAATGACAACGTAGGAAGCAGCAGCTAAGAAAGGTACTTCAGGATGCACCATAAACAACCCAGAAGCAGCCAAGACAATCACATCTGCCAGAAGTGTCTGGAAGCAGCAAGGTTCATGCTAAAGGTGTTGTTCACAAGGATAAAGGGAAAGTGGATGATAAAATCAAATAGGAATCTAGATACTCCATATATACATAAAATCTGGAAACTCTGTATGACAGTTACAGGTAAGCCTGGGACTCATGTAAGTATGTTGCACCACAGAAGCCATAAAGTACAATGCTCAAGTATAGAGACTTATCCTACCTTTTCATGATGTGTCTTACAGAAGGCACTTCTACTATAAAGGATGCATTTTTATTTCTATTTTTTGAAAAATTTTATTTTACTCTTTCTACAGAACCTCAGACAGCTGTTTCAATGTTCATTTCCAATGACCAACATTTATTTTCAGGTTTATTTGGGATCCACCTAGATCTCAGAGAGTCTTTAATCTACTTCTATAATCACTAAATAAAGAAGTCCTCACAGCATGTTCCTAACAGCAGATTAATCTGCTTTCCAGACTGACCTCACATAACCATTTGTACACATCTCCTTCTCTTCTCGAACTTTGTATCACTACAACTTCAGTGACTGTTCTAATATTTGTGGTTAATCTCTCCATTATTCTAACAAGAAAAAAAAAAATTGTTTTTTTTTGCAAGAGATAGCTGTTGACTGAAATTTTATTTTTCTTGTGTTTTATACACAAAATATATTTACACTGTAGATTCTAAAACCATACTAAAGATTAATTTTTGCAAGAGTATCTAGGCCATGTGTTCTAAGCCTAGCTTTTGAAAAAAGGAAAGGCTTCTCCCATAATTTTATGTACAGTCTAATAAACAGCAGTAGTAGGAAACACAATTCATTTCCCCTAGCTGATCTCTGTCTGTTCATAGTGTAAAACATGTGGATATGTAGTTCAATTAATTTGAAAGTACTGCCTGAATCAGCTTGATATCAGGTCTCTGAATGAAGAAAAAATAAAACAGTTAAAAAGATATAACCTTTCTCCCTGGAGAGTGACTGAGAGTTTTCTTAAAATTATGTAACGTTTCACAAAACAAGTACATAGGAACTTTAAAGGGAAAACTCTACTACGTTTGGAGAAGAAGAAAGCAATTTTATCTCTGTCCTTTGGAGGCTGGAATTCCGTAAATCCTGAAAAATCTTTTTCCTGCAAGTATGAATATACAGATTTAGTTCCAATAAAAGGCATTTGCCTTTGTCTCTTGGTACAACATTAAGCATTAGATTGCCATCTGTACCACAGTAGTAAACTGTGAAAGAAATGTGTTCTTTGTAAATTTCAAGCATTCTAAAAATTACTCTTGCAGGGGCATTGATGATTTTTGATCTAGAAGTGTTGAAAATGTTTTCTCCCACAAAATGGTTCCTCAAAATAACATTTTGATATTTTTCACTGTGTGTTTGATCCACAACAAAAGGTTAACACTTGCATCAGGAGACAGTAACTTTTAAGCAAACCAGAAATGCACAGGCTTTCCTGCTTTCAAGCATAAATATTAAAAAAGCCCAACAAAACCAAACCCAGACTAGCTTTCCTTCTTCAGAAAAACACAGAAAGAAACAAGGCAGTAAAAAAGGTTTTCCTATACAATTGCCAAGGCATGCCTTTCGAATCACATTAAACTAATATGCATTCTTTCATTTCCCCTTACTTAGTAAGTAACCTAACTTGAAAACAAACTAGTCCACATCTCCATTTGATACAGTCTCCCCTACTACTACTTATATACCTGACATCAATCAGTCTAGTGACAGAATATCAGACTTGTCCATTTGTCCACATCACCACAATCTCACTGCAATTCACCTCTCTACCTACAAGAATAGGTAGACCAACAGAGCTGTGAACATCTCAGTCACATCCTCATTTATAACAATGATTGAAAACCTCTTAAAAAAACCGTAACTCACATCTTGTACTTGAGCAAAACAAAGAGTCTATTGTGCGCTCCTTTCTTAATCAGACGACATTAGCATTTACACTTCAGAAAACCTGATATATTTTCTCAGGAGTCATTGCTGTCTGTAACTGGGTTCAGAACCACAATTTTAATCCCAGTCTAAAAGGTGTTCCATTTGTATATTCATGCCTTAAAAAACAGAGTTCTAACCTCTTGGAAGAAGTGTCAAACAGAATTTTCAAAAAACAGATTAGGCTTAAGAAATAAATTTATTCTACATACTAATAGTAAGAAGCCTGCTCACGATTTCTGATGCTGTATCCAAAATGCTTTTTTGTCCTGTATGTTATGTACTGACAACATATCTTCAGGCTAAATCAAGGAACTTTTGATTGTACTGAACGCACTCACTATCAGCAAAATTATTTCTCTTTTCATAGCCTTTCCAAACATAACACCTTTTCTCACAGAAAGACCCAGATATGGTTCATTCTCTAGTATTCATCATTTACCCTTTTCCCTTTGTCCCTGTATTGAACAAGAAACAGCCTTTCACTGCTTCTTTGTCTCCTTGGTTGGAGCAAAAAAAGCACATCTCCAATTTCCACAGGTTTTCCCTACCAATATTTTGTCTCAGTTTGTGACCCTGCCGGGTTTCCATGGATGGCTAATTTTTCCCAGAATGAACTATCCGTACAGCAAAAGGCAATTTTATGTGACGTGTATAATTTTAAAAAGCGTAGAGAGATGTTTGTCAACCAAATTCTTTCAATTTGGAATAAATCTTTTGGATTGTAGGCAATTTTGGCATATAAAATTCTTACCAATTGAACATCACTAATATTGTCTAGTCAGCTGACTGGTGGAGTGACTGAGTGTGAAATCCTAATGACTCATGGCCCTTTTCATTATTAGGAAGAAAAAGTTTAGGTGTATATCTGCATTTTTCAAATGTGTATTTTGTGAAGAATTTTCAGGAAATCACAGGTTTATTATGGATAATGCACTTTAGTGTACTTTTTTCTTCCTGGTGCTAACAACGTCAGGAAACTTCTAATGAACAATGAAAATCTGATTATATTCTATTTTAGAAATAAAATGGAAAAAGAAACACTGTATTCTTTCACGTAAATACAGCTATAAAGCAACACAAAAATAATCTCAAATTGGGTAAATTATGGTAAACCTGTATAATAGATGATGTAAAAATTTTCAGTGTTTCAATATATATCCTTTATCGTTAAACTTGTGTTGATAAATGGAGTGTAAAGGCTTGTAAAATATTTCAGACTTTTTTGTAGGTTGAAAATAACCATCATACATGAACCAATATCAGTTATTTTATTTAAGCAAACGCCTTTTTAATATTTCTCTATTCTAAACACTTTCCTGGTAGGACAAATGAATAACTGTCTGTTTGACAAGACAAATAAAATATTCCTATCTACAACACAGAGTTGTCTACTTGAAATTCCCTGAAGGTCTTTTAGTGTTGATTCCACTGAAGAAGCTTGGCTGAGAGGTAACAGGGTCATTAATGTCACTGCATAGTTTTCCTCAGACTCAGTCTAAATTTTGTCAAAATTTGAAGGATTCATGAGAATAAAGCATTTTGTTTGTTTGTTTTTCCCTACAAAAAGTGTAATTTAGTAATGAAGTGCATATATTGACCCATTCCCGTTGTTTCTGCTGTGGACAGAATAAATTAATTATTGTGTCTAAACTCTTTTGTGTCTAAAATGAGCCCCAGAGTGAAATGAAGAAGGTTGAAGATGGAGTTTAGGCAACTTCTCTGAGGTATGCAATCAGCAGTGGGCATGGGGGAGGTGTTGTTATTCTGGTATGCACTGACAAAAACACACATATCTGTGAAATATCATCTAGCGAACATTCGGAAGTGTTTCTGTGCTCGCTTAATAAGCTCAAAGTTAAAGCTCTTGTAACGTATCAATTCTTTAAATTCAAATTTATATTTTAAAATTGCCATTACAATATAAGAAGAACAGAAATAGTAAAACAAAAAATAAAAAGGTTCTCAGTGTCTGACCAGCTGTATTCTTGACATTTCACTTTCAAACAGGAATTATTCACGAATGAAAATCTAAGAAGAACTTACACCAGAATGACAATATACTAGAACAGTTCTGCATTGAATAAGTCATGTACAAATGGAAAGAGTCTGACAGACAGCTGTAACAGAAAGATTTAAAATGCTCATAGCATATAAAATTCACATCGAGTGCAGATTTTGCCACAACAAATCTGCACTTCTGGACCTGTACATTTTGCTTGTCTCTAGACCCAGAGAGACTTCCAATGCAAACTGGAGGTGCTTACTTCCTTGGAAATGTTTCTCATTTTATTACAAATGTTTTCAGGAACCTAAGATGCTTTGTGATTAATTTTGAAGTGTAATTCCAAATGTCACTTCTAATCCACAGGAAATCTCTTTACTCTTTCATTCTTATATATCTTAATCAGTGAGCAAGTATGGATTTCGAAAGTCCAAAAAGACTTCTCTCCTGTAGCATGCTACTAGGGAAGAGCTCAGACAAAAAGCAAACACTTTTTGTTCATTATGAAAGTAAACTTTCTTCCAAGCTGCATATATGTCAGAGATACTGTCTTTCCCCAGGACTTCTCCAGGTGTAATTGAGAGAGGGGGAAAAGCACTTTTGTTCAAAATTCAGCAGTATGCTTCCATTTAAATCTTGAAAAATTACTTTTTTAGGAGGTCTATGATAGGCAGAGACAGATGGGAAGGTATTGTCACGTATTTTCTACGATAGTGTTACTTAACATATTTGGTGTGAGTCATGGAAAATCTTCCTACTCATTTTTACAGCACATACTATGGACATAAAAGGCAGAGAAAGAGAACCTATAGCTGCCAAGTTCGAAAGCTCGACGCATCATGCAAAAGCATTTGAACCAAGGGCTTCAAATAGTTAAAATAAAATACCAGAACAGGAATTAGTGGTTTCTTCATTATTATGGAAAAATAAGCCATACAGCAAAAGTGATCACATTTTGGGTATTTTCAGCACTGTCTATTCTTTGTTTCTCTATATATGACATATTGTACATACAAAAAGGTTTTTATGTGTGTTAATGTCTACTGTGAACTACTTTATATACCTGTATGATACACAGCTATATCCATGTGTAAGTACTGTATACATAATTTTATTAAAAACAGCATTTTTATTTCCCTCCACTTATATTTCTTACCTTGTTTTTCTAAAGACAGAATATTCTGTTCTTATTTTGTTTATTCTCTGCCTATTCCTGCCTTCACTCCAAATTCTAGATGGTCTTAATTGCTACCTTTATAGTGTCTCTTCATCCCACCAAAGTTAATTTTAAATCTCAGCTCCAACTGACATTTTTCATCTACCATGTCTAGTCTTCCATTACCTGGGCCAAATCTTCAGTTTTACCATGTTCATGAAAGTTCTGTGTAATCATAATCTAGGGTGGGATTTGGCTACAGATTGACTCCTATATTCAGATGAATGCAGATGGGTGTCTACATGTGCAAGACATATCTAATTTGGAACTATAATCTACTAAATTAAGTCAACACTGAATATGGAGTCTGGAGAGTTACCCTGTTAATCAACCTCCACTTTAGGGTAACCCAAATAACTGCCTAGGCTCCACTGACTATATTGTTCTGGACCTTTCCTCGGTTGTCCTACTGGTCAAACACCATATGGAATGTCCTTAGCATCCTGGGTGGCTCTTCTACAGGAGGACATTAGGGATCTCATAGGTTTTGTCACCTCTCTGCCAGCCAGCTCTGTGTATTTATCCTTGGAAATTATAACTGGCCTTAAATGACGCTGGACACCTATGTTTAGGCAACTGAATCAAGATCTTGGATGCTAAGCAGTGTTTAGAGTCTTTTAAGCTTGCAGGCACTGACAAGTAAACATTTTACGCATTTTATTCTAGAGTTGTTTTGTTCTTTCACTCACATCTCCAAATTACTAGGGGATCCATATTATTCTTCCAATTTCATAATCTACTAACAAATGCTTTAGTTGCCTATTGTGTTAAAAGTGTCCCATTTTTCCTTGGAAAAAAGAAGACTAGTTGTAGATAAAAAGGAGGAGGGGTAGATGCTTCTAAAACATGGGACAAAATACAGAAAAACAGCTACAATTGCATGTGAATTTATGTTGGATTATAGATAAAGCACCTCTGTTGGCGTGGGTTACGGATCCATTGTAACGATGTCACCCCAATATGAGTATTGATCATTCAACCTTTATTAGTCAGCAAAACAAGGTTTATATAGCAAAGCAATTACAGCATCTGATTGGTTAGACCCCTAAACATATATAGGCAAAACTACTGCAACTCGTTGTTGGTGGTGCAGAGCTGCATCTTGATGCGGAAGCATCACTGTGGCAGGAAATGACAGCGTGGCAGGAAGTGACAGTGCGGCAGGAAACAGCAACGTGAGGGTCCCCCTGCTCCAGTGTCCCAAGCTCGTAGCTCTACCTTCCCAACAGGGTTCCGTGTCAGCCGCTCTCAAGGCTCACGTCCGGATCGGAACCTGGGTTGCTCAAAGGCACCAAGCTATGACCCCTCTCGTCCAGCCAGGACTCCACAATTCCCCCTTCTTGTTTTTGAGCAAGCCAGCTTTGCTTCGTCTTCTTGGAGAGAGCCTTTTTAAGACAGCTAAAGCAAATATATATTATAATTCCAACAGCAAGTAACACGATACAAACACACAAAATTTCTACAATTAAACTGTTAAGCCAAGCAGGCAGATTAACAAAGAGCGAGGTGAGAAACCCATCAAAAAATCCAAGTTTTGTTGTATTTGATTGGCGTGCTGTTCGAGCCATTGTAATTGCTTGTGGATGGACCTACTGCAACTACTCACCTGAATCTCCTTTGTACATCTGCCTGCACTATAATTAGCAAAATGAGTAACATTGTAGCTAGGTACCCCTATTAGACAGGTGCGAAAAGGTTCTGTTGCGGAAGCAAGAGACAAACAAAAAGCTGATTGGCCCGTTTTGTTCACCCAGGTAACCGACAGGTTTTGTTGGGGCTCAATGCGGTAAAGGGTTTCTTCGCCTACTATAATCTGACAACATGTAAAGAGCGCGGCTAACAGGGTAACCTCTCGTTTTCCTGCCATTCCCTTTAAAGCTGATGTAAGCATCGTACTCTCGTCTTTCCCCCCTCCGCTTTGGGGATGGCCCAGACAGCAGGTACTAACTAACTTTGGCTATACTAAAAAAAAAATACTACTTACCCATACAGTTTTAGCTCTCCGGTTTGCTAAACTTACCCACTTCAAGCGGCTACAGAGATAAGCATCGCTTCCTTCTGTCTTGAGCCTTGTAACAACTAAAGCGCGAGCTACGCTCCGCCCTATTAAAGGCACTGATCACACCGATGCTTCGCAAACGATATTCGCCGCCGCTGCTATGGTTAGCAAGTGTAACAATTCCATAAAACCCGAGGCTTACAGATCTTACAAAACATCGCAGGTGGTATCGGTGACAAATACCTCCTGGTAACCACTCATATAGTCTTCCCTCTATTCAGGTTATTTCTACTTGATTGCTCTGCTCGTGAGAGTCTGCTTGTTGCTCCTCGGCTAACTTGTCTTGCTGATTCAAAGCAGGCTTCACGGCTCGGCTAGGC
>Ga0065711_1046404_pt1 | contig 12908 bp, 13 predicted proteins | sample Hoacrofraction12_FD_59098 | JGI IMG/M metagenome (GOLD analysis project Ga0065711, IMG submission 59098) | Hoatzin crop microbial communities from Cojedes, Venezuela - Epithelial fraction 12 v2 (version 2) | ecosystem: Host-associated > Birds > Digestive system > Esophagus > Crop | place... | reverse complement strand
GAGGCTTTCTGCCTGTGTTAAAGGAAAACCTCACACATTTTGAAGGTAGTAGAGTCAAAATCTGTGTAAGTTAAGTCAATTCTTCTTTCTTTCCTATGGGAATGATGGGGAAAATGTCACTGCTTTTTGCAAGATTTGATATCAGTCTCTTATAGGAATTGATTTAATATTTTTTAGAAGTGGGTTTTCTAACTTGGGGCAGAAAATTTCCCAACCATCCGTAAGGAGCTAGAAGCAAATAAATTCAAGGGCAGCTAGCTGTATTTGTCAGTCAGCCAACAGAGCACCTACAGCTGTTGTAAAGTCCAGTAGGTAATTGCATTTGTGCAGTTGGAGGCCAGCTCTTAGAACATTGAGTTAGAATTCCTCGGTCTTCTGATCCAGATCTGTTCAGCCCCCTGTGCTTTGACTCACTTGGTTAATAACAGGAGGGGAGAAACGTTTTGAGTTGGTGTAAAGTTCGTCATCACACCATGAAACCAACTAATGAGTAATCCATTAGATTATGTATGTGAGGGCAGAATCTTTTCTTTGCCTCATTTTCCAGGTGAGGTTTATCAATGGGCCTGTAATGGTCATCACAAGTGAGTGGCAAAATGAGGGAACAATTAACCAGTTTTGTTGTGTGAAACAACAGAAAACAGCTGTAAAATGACTAGACCTTTTGGAAAACTGCAGTGGCTGGGCAGGGGGCTTGCAGCACTTGCATAGGTGCAGTAGCAAAGGGGAGGTTGACTTACTTGCAGCTGTATGTCTACGAGAGTAAGAGGGAAGCCACAGACTTCCTTTGGAAGCCAATAAAAAAGACATGGAAATAACCTGTAAGGTCTGCAAGTTAGCTAGTTACCTTTGTCAAAGAGACACTGAAATGTGGATATGACTAATGCTAATTCAATCTGTTGCTAGACTGAGGCAGAATGACTAAGTAGGTGGTTTTTCATGTAGCTAATTTTTTGCTGCGATCTCGAATGCAGTAAGGCAGGGAAGCTGGGAGCTGAGACTCCTGTGAGGGTCTCATTTGAAATACTGACTTGCGTCCTATTACGCATTACAAGAATGGTCTGAGCCTGGTTTCTTGACAGTAGATTTTGGCTCTGGATTTGGAATGGAGGAGGGATGTCATGGGGCAGAGATGAAAGTCAGTGGTTCTAACTGAATCTTGGATCAAAAGGCTGAAATCGCCCGAGATGGGTGATTTCCTCCCAGGCTACTGGCTCAGTTCCCTCTGTGCAGGTGAAGTCCTCCCTTCCAGAACAGCAACACTGGGTAACAGCTAACATGCACACAGATGCCCATTTGGAGAGGAGCTCTGGTATTCTTGTGCTTTCCCACAGCTCTGTTTAGCTGCTATTTCATGTTTTGCTGACCTGATTTGCAGCAAGTCCCCTGAGAGGAACTGAACTAATTGGTTCACATCAAAGGGAATTCTGCCCTGAAAAGGCCTCATGGCAGGTATAAGGGAGTGTGAGGACCAATAGCCCTTGACCTCTGTGTCCTAATTGGAATTAACAACCGAAGTAATGACTCGACTGCCCTGGCTATGCTGCTGTCTGGGTGGGAACACTGCTGTCTCACAGGCTGCTTTAGTGTTTTGGGGGAAGCGCTGAGCCCGTGGTGATGGCAGTGGTGAGTGCCAGAGCCACATACAATTCAGGGTGAGGATTAAGCCTTTACTTAGTTGAAAGCAAAGGCTGTATTTCACTCTCCTCCTGCCCTGAATGTCCCCTTACCTGACACAAGAAGCCTGCCTTTTGTCCCCAGCTGCGTGCCAAGGAGGGGGGAAGGTGGCACTACCATGCTGACCTGCCGTGCTCTCGTTCGGCTCGCAGCGATGCTCTGACTGGCTGCGTGGCTGGGTTGCTGCTATAGATACTGCCCAGACTTAGCAGTGGCATGAGAGAAAGGTGCATCTCGATATGGATTGGGGGCTGAATTCAGAGCTGGTTCTTGTCTTTGTGTCATATGTACTATTTGGTAAGTCAGGGGCGTGCTTCAACACATGCTTGTGCCCCAGCCTTGGGGACAACGCAGCAGTTTTGGCAGCTGTGGGAGCGTGGTGCTGCTTTGCCCTGAACTCTTGCAAATGGCACGGAAGAAGCATTCCTCTGAAAACGTACACAGAGCATTGTCTGCCTCAGCCTGCAGGCTGAGACAAATCCCTGCTCGGCACAGAGTTAATACAGCCGCTCCCCAACAGTGGGAATCTTAACTGGGGGCACTGACTTCTGAGAGAGTACACTGATAACTGTCCCCTTTCCTTGCAGATGCGGGAGTGATTGAGAGAGAGGAGAACTTGCATTCTGAGAAGGAGACTGTTGTCCAGGAGCCGATGGTAAGCAATGCTGTCATCTGGATGCCACCCAGCTCTGAATAAGAATCCAGCTGTCCCGTTTAATTAGATGCTTTCCCAGAAGTTTCTGTAACATGCAACTCCAAACTTCTCCTTGGTTCTGGAGGGATTCAGAGGGGTAACAAAGACTGGGTTTTTGGTTTTTCGAACCGCTAACGTGCACGAACAGAGGTGTGACTGAAGTGATACAAGCCAGCGCTTCCTGCTTGCTGGGGAAGGCAGGCTCACCTTGGCCTCTGTCTCCCAAGGGGATACCACGCCTGGTATTTATATGAGGCTTTTCTTGTCCAGATGCCAGATGATGCTGCAGATCCTGCCCAGGATCCCAATAACCAAGGCGAGGATGAATTTGAGGAAGCTGAGCTGGAGAGACCTGACTTTGAAGAGAAAGTGGGAGGCTTGGAGAAGCTCAAGGAGCCCAGTGTGAAGGAAGAGTCTAAGGAGAAGCCACTGAAGGTGACTGACATGAGGGCAACCACCAGGGGCCAGGGAGAGATCCCCAGCTATGAATGAGGGGAGGTAGAGAGCTTAAGGACTCAAAAGGAAACATCGCATTCTTGGATGGATCCGTAGTTCCACTGAAGGGGTATGGCAGGCAGGAGAAACATCTTTCTGAGAACCAGTGGGTCGGTCAGTTCCAGAACTTGTTCCGGCTCTGTCTGCTGTGCTTGTTGAAGTCAGCCCCGGCGTTTGCAGCACCTACGTGGCTGGAGAGACGTTGAATAGGAGATGTCTCACTCCACGGCTATTACTGCAGAGGTGCTGTATCTTTTCAAGCACTTGAGAGATCAAAACCAGAGACGATAAGAGTCTGTGCTCGGGGTCTGGTCAGCGCAGTCATTGCTGTTCCTGGGATGGGCATGCAGCAGGCTCTTGGCAGCAGTGACAACACGCGAGAACTCTGCCTCCTTGTTTGCCTGCTTGCAGATGGAATCCATTAGTTTTGCAGAGTGCTTCTTGCTATCTGAAGCCAGACTGCATCAGGGAAATGTTAGCTTGTTTTGACAAGCAGCTGAGTGTTGCCTGTTTTAAAAAGGAGTGTTTTATCTCTCAGGCTCTAAAATCATGATTAATAGTGAGGTTTAAAAAAAAAAGAAAGAAATCCAGGCCAATGAAATCAAACGAGAAAGAGATGCTGGCACCCACAGAGCAACACCTCCTTAAGATTAGTGAAAATGTGGAAAGTATTAGTGACATAAATGCCTGACTTTCAGACAGGGCTGGGCTGTGCTCCCTAAAGCTCTCCCCTAAATAACTTCTAGATTCCCTGCAGTCCTGGGACCTCATGAAAAGCCCTGGCCCTGGGACCTTCCTGCTGCAGGAGAGGCCTCTCCCTTCACAGTGGAAGGAGCTGGGTGGTTGCTGCCAGCAAGTGGGAAGAGACTGGGTGGAAAAATGATAGATGGAGTTTGGGTTGCCTTCTTGTCTCTCTGCTGCCCCTCATTCATGATCTGGAGCCCAGTCTTCCAGATCTGGGGCTCTAATGCGAGAGAGCTGTATCCTTGGCAGGGAATGGAAGTCGGTTGGGGCAGTGTCAGCAGCGTCTCACTTTCTGTATTTTTCAGGACGCTGGCAGAGCTGCCAAGCCCAGGGAAGACCCAGTGGATGACTATCAAGAAGATCAGGAGCAAGAAATTGTACGACACCAAGGTTCTTCCTCTTTCCCTCTCTGGTGTGATTGTTACCTGGGTATGTTGGTAGCCAGGAGCTGAGGATGACCCAGCTGTTAGGAAACGAGATGTGTGCACTGCCTTCAGTTTTGTCTCTGCCTGCTCAGTGAGCTGGGTCTCCAGAACAAACCTGGAGCTCGCTTACCTCTGCTCCCTTTTTCAGGTGGTCAGAGTACCCTTTATGCTCTGTCTCCCCATCTCCTTCCTTTCTGCATCAATCTGCAGCAGTTGAGCTGTGAGATGCTTACCAGCAGCAGCTGGGCTGAATTACAAGGCAAGATCAATATGTGTTTCTCCGAGCATCACCCTGGGTTTATTCCTGTGGTGAGGAATTCACTGGGAGCCCTGTAGTCTGCTGCTGCACAGGTCCTACTGGGCCTAGCTGGTGTCTATGGAAGAGCTGGGGAGAACTACACCCGTACTTTGAGAAGGGTCATTGGGTTACAGCCAACAAGTCTAACAGAAGTATGGGTGGCAGAAGAATAAGACATCCATCCCCAGAATGGGCAAGTGTGGGAGGTGGTGTGTTGGGCCACATTTGCCAGGAAGCAAATGTTCCTCCACTTGGCTGAAAACAGGTATTATTGCTGTGTCTCAGAGCCCCAGGACTACCGTGGTCAGTGACAAGTTGGCATTCTTCTAGGAGAAAAATTGGAGGGCACCAAAGAATTGAGGGCATGAGTACTAGAGAGGATGACCCTGGTGCCTTGGGGCTCATGTAGATCGAAATGAAGGATCCTTTTCCAGTCTTGTTCATCCTCTCCTTGCCCTTTGTGAATGGCTGCTGCTGGCTTTCTCTGCAGTTTCAATGGGATTGATGAAGAATTGAGGGTTTGGGCTGCCTGCTGGGAATGCAGGGGATGGGGAAATAAGGGGTGGGCAGAGAAGAGTTCATGTCAGGAGCTAACCTTATGCCATGTGTAGAACCTGGCTTGTACACCGGATCATTGGACCTAAAAGTGCCAATGCAGGCTGTGCTGGCTGCTGCACATTGTGGGTGGGATTTGTTACACAGTTTTAAATGTGGTGGATGTAGGATATCTTCTGCTACTCGTGTAGCAGTGGCAACAGGCTGAGATGTTAAAATTGCATTGTAATGCCAGGATATTAAATGTGCTTAAAATGAACAGGCTGATCATGGCAACACAGGCTTCTTGTTTACCTCTGTGTCTTGGCTAAGTGGCTTGCCAATGACACCTAAAGGTCCCTGGCAGAGATGGATTCTTCCCTGTTTTCCTGAGTTTCCCAGGCTGGGCTGGAATGGTAGAACAGCTGTACTCAGAAGCAGCATGATGCGCTGCTGGTTAGGGTCTCCTTTTCCAAGCCTTGCTGATTTTCTTTTTTTTTTTTTTTCCTTTCTGGCTGTTCCCTCTGCACCCAGGAGGATCATGGAGGTGAGGTGGATGACAATGATGATGTGGAACTTGTCCAAGACCAGAAGGACCATGCAGGCATACAGGGAGCTGATGGCAAGAAGGATGACTACTACTGAACGACGCTGAAGGAAAATGGAATGCACTAGGAATCAGGGGATGGGAACTCCTCCTGGGAACTGGCTCCTGTATTAAACACTGCCCAGAACAAAGGCAGGAGGAGGTAACTGTCTTCGCAGGCACTGTGCAGGGCGATTGCTGATGTGCATTACATCTACGTGTGTGGGGCCGTTGCTGCCTCTCCGGTCAATAGCATGGAAGTGCTCTCAGACTGTAGGAATGATTTTATCCTGCTGCTTCTCTTAGAAGCACTTTTTGATTTATTGTGTTCTTCACCCTCTTGTTTTCCCTATCCCCTCCCAAGCTGGAGAGTTGTTTCTTACTTTTTTTAACCCCCTGAGCAGCAGAGGGGTGCCTGAACTGGTCCCTGGACTTACTCGACTGATTGCTAATACAAAGGAATCTGTCTTCATAAAATATTTTGCTCAGCGGTGTTTCTTTATAACATCCTTTGCTCCCATCAGAGTAAAGTGGAGAGGAAGTTAGCCTGTTTGTCTGTAGCAATGCAAGGGTGATAGCTAACCATGAGCACCAACAGAAATGACCACGTGCCAGGCAGTGCTGTGTGTGCGTGTGTGTATATGAACAACTGGGTCCTCTTCCTGGGGCAGAGACCCTTCCCAGTGACTCAGAGTAGAACCCCTGTAGAGTTTTCTTTTCCTTGGCATTGAGCTGTGACTGTCCTGCTGGGCTTGGAGCATCCCCATCTAATGCCTTGCATCTTATCTTGACATTGCTGCTGCACCACGGGTTCCTGGAGATGTGGGCTGCCCTGAGCTAAGACAGGCTCTTCTGGGATGGTGGCAGGGACTGCCACACAGAGAAACAACTGCAGCCCTGCAGTAACCTCTGCAGATCACCGGCTGCAGTGAGGGAAGCACTTCATGGCACAGCTGCTAGTCCCTCTGATGGGATATTCTTTTTACCTGGTGTAGCATTTTGGTGGTGTGGGTGCCTGCAGTGGGACACGAACAGAGTCTGGGGAGGGCTAAGCTATCCACTGCTGCAAGTTTACAAATGCAAGCAGCAGGATGGGAGCAGATATCCATTTCTCTGGTGGCTTTGTTTGCTCAAACCTTACTATTCCTGATGCAGCTGCAGCATCCCAGCAGAGCTGTCTCTGCTCTGCCCTCCTCGGGCTACCGGCAGAAGGTATCAGAGCTTAGCCCAGCCTGCATCTGCCTCTCAGGCCCATAACCTCCTCCCTCCCGGTCTTCCTGACACACAGCTTTCGGCACCTCCCTAGGTTGTGCAGGATTCCCAAGCAAGCATGAAAGGCTTGCTAAGGATGGTATCTGGTGCACAGGAAGGATGGGGGGAAAGTAAGGAAGAGTATTTGTGATGGTAGATATGAAGGAATATTTGGAGCCTGACTAATGCAATTACATCCTGTTCAGCTTCTTTCCAGTCTCCCAATATTTGAGAGGGAGCTAAGATAAACTTTGCTCCTTCCAGACAGGTCTGTTTTTTAATCAGCAAGTTGGGTATTTATAGAGTTCTGTTGATTCAGTAGATTGAAATCTGTAGTGCTTTACTTAGGCAGGATGTGTTGTGGAGACTGACCTCAGATAGAAAGGAGGAATGAGTCAGCTGGAGTCCCTGCAATTTAAGATGGAGGCAGCTGAAAGGAAAATGGGCTTCATCATATCATCTCAAAGCCTGGTCTACTCATGGGAACAGGGCAGAGCTGTCACATCTCCTACCTTGTGCGAGACCCATGCACCTGAGCTGTCTTCTTCCTCATCACCATGTCAGAAGTCCTGGACTCTGGGACCTCACTCATCAAATGCAGCTTGTGGTTGAATGTTGTGACCTGATAAAAGATCAGAGGAGAGATCTTTGTTCCCTATTTGCATTACTTAAGCCTTTTCTAATCCCTTGTTTTGGGGCATATTTTGTATGCACCTTTAGACACTTGGAAAAACAATATTTATATCCCAATAAGCTTGGTTGTCTTCATTCAGACAGTATTGATTTTTTTCTTCCACTGATTCTAATGGAGCTTGAAATTAACATGTCACAGGACTTGCTGGTTCTTTGTTTTTATTCTGCTTGTCTTTCTTACCAGCACAATCGGCTGTGCAAGTCAAACCCTGGGGTGGATTGGAGCAGTTAATGTGGTTGGCTCTGCTTGCTTTGTGTGGAAGCAACAAGAGCTCTGCTTTTCCAGGTGCTGCCCTTTCTAGAGCTGCAGCATCAGGTCGGCTGGATGGTGCTGCTGGTTATTACAGAGTCCAGCACAATCACGTTGTTAGGACCTCGCAGACCTGATCTGCTGCTTGCTGAAATCGGGGAGGATGTACCTGTGCACTGAGACCATGAAGAGCCTCACTGCAACAGTTTTGAACTGTGTGTTCCAAAACCACGTGAGAATACAGAACTCCTCACGGGTGAATACAGATGACGGTAGCTTTTGGGAGGACATGAGTTGAGAGAGCTCCTGGCTACAGAGCTCCATCTGCAGCCATGCCTAGGCACCTTATCTCAGCTAAGTTAAGAAAGCCAAAGGCAGAGCACCCCAGCCACAGTCACTGTAGAGCTGTTGGCAGCAGCAGTTCAGCTGCAACCCACCACTTGAAGAGCTTTTTCAGGCCTGGAAAGGAGCATTCAGTCTGCAGAGCATTCTCTGTATACTGCTTTTCTTTTTCCCGGAGCTTTTTCCTGGATCAGAAATCCAGGAGTGGTTCAGCTCCTATTTAAATTAAGCTATTTCATTTGAGAGCTTCAGCAAAAACCCAATTTATAAATTGTTTTCTGATCTTTCGATTTTGTATCACTCCCTAGAACACCCTGCTTTAAGTGTAGAGGTATCCAGGCCTCAGTGTGCGCACAGATCTCCAGAGAAGACAAATGCTGTTCCAGGGGCTCTGTCCTCACCATACTCCTTGGTGTCTCTGTGGACAAGAATAAGCAAAGGTGCCAGATGCAGAACAGCATCCAGAGCCTGTTCCAGGGAGTCTGGGAAAAGGTCTATTAGCCAAGTGCCATAGATGGTCACGTAGCCTGCTGAGGAGCTCACTGCAAAACTATAATGGCGTGTAACGTATCCAGAATTACTTGAAATGGTTAATGCTGTATTAGTGCTTTGTATTACCAGCCTTGCTGTACGATGCAATACTTCTGTCTGCTATAAATAGCACGTTCAGAATAGATCAGCTGGAGTTGCAGTTAGTGGTTCAGATGCATCCTGATCAAAAATGTTCTTGGCTTGGCTGGTAAGATGTCATCATTTCACAGTTTAATGTAGGATCAATGGCCAATACAGCCTGGTTCAAACCTGCATGCCCAAGCTGCCCCAGTGAGGTATGTAGTACAGTTATCTGCTGAATTTCATTCACCCCTCTTCCATGCCTCTCTTAGCCTGTGACTGTCAGAGTCTATAGGTTCAGACCTTACTGGAAGCAAATCAAGTGCTGGAAATAGAACCCCAGTGGGGGTGAGACTGCGTGCTGGTTCAGAGAGACTGCAGCAGCTATCTAAATTAGGAGGCAAATTCTCTGCTTTCGCATGTCTAGGATGAGTAATCCTCAAAGTTATGACTTGGAGGGGACTGTAACAACTCAGCCCTAAATGTAAAGCTCCCTGCTAGGAGAATGCTTTAGCAACCATATGTCGCACGCTGCCCTCAGCTGAGAGCATCTCTGCCCTAGGGATTGTCTGCCCTGGCGGTATCCAGCACTAAAATTATCAGTGTTGCATAAATTGTTAGCTGTGGGTGGTTAGTGCTTCTGTGTCTGGCCTATAGCAAGTTGCCTCCATTTTAGTACTAGCTCACTGTTCCCTCTGAAAGGAGATGAAACAGGAGACAATAAACCCAGTGGAGGAGAACCGGAAAAGCAGAAAACCTGTGGTGTTGGGTCTGTCTGAGGGCCTGTAAAGCAATATGGGATGTTGCCGATTTTGATATGCTGCCTGGGGGTTTGCTGCTTAAAGCAAATAGTGCTTTGCCTGAGTGGCAAACTGTTGAAGCAATACACGAGGAGTCCAGGCTGAGTTTTATTGCAGATTGGGACACAGAAGAAGGTCTTGGGAAACAGCTGGATTACTAAGAGAGCAAACAAGGAGACAAAGTATTCATGTGAAGCCAGTGCTGGCAGACTGGCCAAGCCAAAGCATGTGGTTTTGCTTGTCTCTTGCATAAATAATTGTGTTTTGCTTAGAGATGTAGTACAAGGCCAAATGACGCAGTGCAGGATAAAGTGTAGTTAACCTGTAGTGTTCTTAAAATTTTTTTTTTGAAGTGTTGCTCTTTATTTTCCTTTGGACTCCAACACGATGACGTAGATTAATTTCTGTAAACAAATATATTTCCAGGGTATGCATGATGTTAAAGTATTAAGTGGTTTGGCCACACCTTTAACCAGATGATGAGAATTAATAGTACATCCTGTGCCCTTAAAATAAAGGCATGGATGAGGAAAACATATGCCTATTAGTTAAATTAAATCTCTGTTTAATGAAGCCTACTTCTGTGTCAATCCACTTCTAACTTGGAAACCTGTTAAGGATTATTAGGCTCGTTCATTTACATGGCATTTTTTAGGGGCTAAAATGTGACAATCTATTAGGAGTTTAATGAGAGTTTTCTCCAAGACATCTGAAATAGTTGGAGGGGAAAATGCCATAAACCCTTGCACACTGTAGGTGTGAACTGTCTGCACGTCCCCAAACCAAGAATGTCCTCTCATTTCTAATTATATATAAGACTTAAGCAGAACAGTTGTTTCTGAGGATGACTACTGTTCATATTCTGTATAGTTTGAGTGAGACTGGCTGTTGTAAAACTTGGGGATTAAATACAAATCTGACCTAGACTGATGGAGTATAGGCCTGCCAGGAAATGAACATCCTTCAGTGCTCCTTCCTTCTTTGCACCTTGCAGTGATGTATATCTTCTCACCTCAACCCACATCTCTCTCGGTGCCATTTTACACTTGACCACCTCTCCAGGGAAGCCTGACAATTTTGCTGAACTCTGTGCTGCTTTAGTGTTAGAGAAGATCAATAACACATGGAAAAGGTAAGGTAGGAAATATCACTGATGGGGGTTGGGGTGTTCTGTATCCTTACACTCATGTGCCTGAAGAAAATCTGGAAATCGGAGGAATACGTGTTTATCCAGATGTCTTCTAAAGAAAGAAGACTGTGGGTCTCCAGTAAAGGGTACACGTATAAGCCAAAAGGTCTGAGGATGATGGTGATGGCACAAGGATATACTCAACAGGTTTCGTGATCGTTCAGGTCAGTTCACTGTTCTGTCCAACAACAAACCTGTTCCAGCCCATGATCACAGAACCAGTTATTCTGATCGTAGTACGTAAATGGCTGAATGGAAGACAGTGTGCAGGTATACTACTGCCTTGCACGAGTCAGAGGTTCAGGACTTGAATCCGAAGGGAAAAAGATGGTTATTTTTTCCAATTCCTGGTAATTCTGGCAGTCATTCTGGGAAAGACATTTGAGGAAGCTTCCACAGCTTTCCATGAAATGAAGTATCTCTTGTTGGCTTGTTTTTTCCCCTCTTCTGAAACTTCAAAAACAAGTCTGGAATTAAGTCCAGAGCTAAGTGTTGTGGCACATGCAATCACGTGTCTCCACTGCTGTGCCAACCGCTTTCCTTTCCTGTACCAAATGCCAGCCCCTTCTGCTGGATCTCTCAACAGAAGAACTCAGTGTGTTGCAAATCATAAACATCAGAGGCTGGTGCTGTATCTCTTCCCTGATCACTGAAACAATGACAGCTCTGGAGTGCGATCTGCTATTAGTAGTGGTTAGAACTGCACAAAGTTTAAGGTGGCAAAACTTGGTTGGTTTGGCTCCAGCCACGTCCTGAACACCCACACATTTCTCAGGAAGGGCTGTCAGATCTTCAGTTTAGCATCCTAGCTGGAACTTCAGCAGGTAAGTTTGCCTCAGCCACCAAGAAGTGCCTTCAGCAGCACAGCACCTCCTGTTCTGTGACCACCGAGGGTTTTGCAAGCAGAGCAGCCATTACTGCAACTTTGGCATCCTTTTCTATGCTGATCCTCTTTTATCATTGATTCCTACTGCTACCTCTTGGTTTCAAAAGAGATTTCTAGCAGCGTTCTATAAGCTAGCAGACACCCTCCCCCGCCAACATTAAATTTGGTTTAAAAACTAGCTGTGGAAATAACTTACAGTACTTTGCATTGTTAAATTATGTTTGAAGATTTCCTTAAGAAGCCATATGCTTTAAAAAGGCAAGTCTTTCAGACACAAAAACGTGTCCTGAGATGAGACCATAACATGTTGCTACAAATTACACTTTGTATATATTCAAGTAACACCTTCAATGAAGTCTAAGGTTTATGATTTGGGTTTGTTTTTTGTTTATGCTATGAAATGAAATAAGCTTCAGAATCTATTTTTGTTATATTTTAAACTTATATAAGACAATAAACACTTTTAAAGAAAACTTACATATTAATCTATAGATCTTCTATTTCCAAATGGGTAACACAGTGAAGAAAAACTACGCCCATGTTTTTAGGTACGTATTTATCCATGTAACATTGTCATTTTTCTACTTCACAAGATAAATACAGACAAGTTCTTATGTTCTGCTGTAAAAACTGGAACAGGACACTGTGTAAAACCTGATCAAAGCACAAACCAAATGAATATAACCCATATTTTTTTGTGTGATATGAAATTTGCAACTTGGAAAAATGACTTAAAGCAGTTTTTACTAACTGACCTGTTCAAAGAATCTTCAAACATCGCTTTGGTGAAGTATATTTTTATTATTGTTTCATTAGAGATCTTTTGTTTCCCTATTTAGACAAGTCTGTACCTTAGTGTAAACCTTTCGAGGTGGCTCAGGAAGCATTACAGTGTAACGCTGGCGTGGAGCACTGCTCTCACTCCTGCAGTCCTCTTCTCTGCTACAGAATACACAGCTGGCTGTAGCTCAGAGGGACGGACCGTGGGCTGGTCCTGCTGCAGAGAGGGGAAGATGGAATTTGTTAGAAGACAGGAGCACGACGAGGACCTTTTTCCTTTGGTCTCACAGAACTGGTCTCTCATCTCTGCTGTCGGCGGTGCCGGGGGACTCGTGTCCTCCTCCCTGCGTTACCCCCTTGCCCAGTTTCTCAGAATTTCCAGTCCTAAGGGGTTAAAGCAGCCCTAGTCCCCAGGCACAGCCATCGAAACACTTAACCCTCTCCCCATTTCTTTGAGCAAGCTCTGCTGCAGCTGGCGGGAAGCGCCTAACTTCCCCGGGCCAGGTCCGCGGTGGCTGAGGGACCCTCCCGGCCCCTGATGCCCGGCGGTAGGGCCGCGCCCGCCTTCGCCTCCCCGGGACCGGCGGCGAGCAAAGCGCCGCGACCCCGGGAGGGGGGAGCGGGCCCTCCCCGGGGTGCGCAGCACTCGGGC
>Ga0065711_1046380_pt1 | contig 12908 bp, 10 predicted proteins | sample Hoacrofraction12_FD_59098 | JGI IMG/M metagenome (GOLD analysis project Ga0065711, IMG submission 59098) | Hoatzin crop microbial communities from Cojedes, Venezuela - Epithelial fraction 12 v2 (version 2) | ecosystem: Host-associated > Birds > Digestive system > Esophagus > Crop | place... | reverse complement strand
ATCCCCCCCCCCCCCGCCTTCCCCGTTAAAGTCACTAATACAAATACCTATTTTGTGGTATAGCTACAACATCAGGACACCTCCCTGAGTAGGAATACAAGCCTTCTCTTTTTCCTACTACAAGCCTGTATAATATTTTGATTAATAACGTGTCAAAGATTTGCTTGGCTGGTCTAACAACATGATGAAATGCTTTTTCTGCTATAACTGGAAAAAAGTTAGTCCCATTCAGCAGATGAATTATGACTTTGCTTTCCTCTAAAGAATTGGCTTTGAAATGGGTGTAGGCAACACCTTAAAAATAACAAGGACTGGATAATTCTTTTACTCTCTGGGAGGGTTAGTTCTACTAGACATCACCCTGAGTAAACACTGGAAACAGAATCAGGCTTTAAGATGCTCAAAATAACTAAAGCTAAAATATTAAAATTAATATTTTAAGTTTATATGCCCACATAATCTTTATGTAGAATACTGGTAAACTGCAAGTCTCACCACTCAGAGAAGGTGGGATACGTAATGACTGATGTAGGTAAGAAATACCTTTACAAATACATGTTGTTAAAGTATATACACTAATCAGTGTAACTCTAGGCTTATAATGTATGTTTGTGTCAAAATTTTACCTGCAAGTTAAATATTGCAGTCTGGTGTTTCTTTTTTCAACCCACAAATAGTTCATTATCATTCACAAAAACAACACAGGGAACACAACAGATTCACTGCTAGAGAACTACTAACTAGTGAATGCCATTCTTGTTAAGAGTGACTGTATCTCTTTCACCTCAGAAGGACTTAATGTAGCAAACGCAGAGCAATGCACACCTAGAAGGAGCTAGTACGTTCAGGATGAGATACAGGCTTTGCCCTTCTCTTACCTAAAACCATACACTTTAAAGTTCGAGTATTTTGGGACTTATGTCTCAGTACAGAACAAGAAGTGATCTACTTCTCCAAGCAAAATGTTTTGTCTTGCAGCAGTAATCTTTCCAAGTCTCAGCTGTACTCCTAAAGCCTGAATGGAAATGTGCATAATGCAGGCTTCTCCACAGGTTCTGGCTAGTGCTTCAGATTTTAGGGCATTTTTACTTTTCTTAACATTAAATCCATAGTCTCAAGACTCTTGACTACCCAGTATCTGTAAACTTCCTCTGTTCTCCTGTTCAGGCTAAAGAGTACCTACATCGCAACTAATTTGTCCATTTTGATGGAATTGCAGCACGGTTGCATGTGATCCTGTGATCATTCAGTGCAAACTGCAAAGCTAGGTGTTCATCCTCCATGCGGTAGTAAGACTGCCAGCGAAAAACCTTTGGGAGGAATACAAAGACCCTGACAGAAAGAGGCCTATCTCTGCTGCCAGGAACATGTTCATTTTGTTATCTGTGAAAGACTAGGCTGGCAATTTCACTGTTTAATTTAAAAGTTGTATTTTTTTCAGACTATCTATAACTTAATGGCTAATGAAACAGGAGACAATGGTGAAGACTAGGAACTCTGATCCCACCCGCACAGCACAGGCAGTTGACAGTATAGTATCTCTCTGTCTCCACAGACTCCCAAAACTCTGGGCCAGTTAGCATCCCTAGAAAAAAGTTGAATGAAAGTAACTCAGTTTCATGCCCTTCTAGTCCTTTCTACTTTTGCTGATCCTCCACCCTAAGTAAAAACTGCTTTTGGTGGGCTGATGACATTCTGTAAATATCTTTTCTGTATCTTGACCTTAGTCTTCTCAGATGCTTTCACACAGAACACTAAGGGAAAGACATTCCTCATTGCAAAGTCTCGAAAGTTTCAACCCAGGGCCTGCCTTTTCAGACTGTAATTATAACTTAAAACGTTCAGTTTTGAACATTTGTCTTTCCATCTTTTCCAAAAGCCTCACCTTTTTCTCCCAAACATACTGTTCTGTTCAGGGCCTTCTAAGAATTCCTGGTGTGCTTAATGAGTCAGAAAGCTGTAACCATCACTTACCATATACTCTGTTCCCCTACTGCCTTTTCAATATTGCCAAAAGAAAAGACAGTTGATATTTCTATTTTCACACCGTCTTGCTTCGCTGTCGTGACACCCCCCTCCTATTTTTTATACACTGCTTATTTTCCTGCTAGAAGACTCAGCTGTCCTCTAGCTTTAGAAAACACAGTGAGACAAAAAAACTAATCTCTTGTCCTTGAGAAGAGGAGGTTATTTTTCATCCTTCTATTCCTAACATTAACAGGCTTCTTAGAAATGTAGCATAAAATATTAAATAAATTTGAAGGAGATGATTGATAGACACCAAAAGCTATTTTTCAGCTTGAAGTTTTGAAGCAAAATTATTATTACACATGCATCCACAAACAAAAAAGGAAATTAAAGCTTTAGTGGTTGGTTTTTTGTTGTTGTGGGTTTTTTTTTTAAGATTCTTCCATTTTAGTTTCAGGTGACTGTGTTTTTGACATCTGCACATGCTAGGTTAAAGCAAGCTCTGTCCTGGAAGCCCGTGTAATCCAAAGTGTGACAAAGTCAGTATAAAACATCTTTATTTCCTTTGGACTTCCAAGGCAGCAAACAGCCTAGTTTGCAATTGAAGTGTAGACAGTATGTTTTAGAGAGAAATATTTTTGTTGATTTCAGTCCATATCAAACAGAGGGGTTTGTTACAGAACTTTCATATTTATTTGATTTTATTTTGGCTTATGTTTCAGTCTCTTCCACACACCTACAACTCAAACACTACTCCTCGTCTACACACCCATAACAGCCTTACCACTACACTACTCCTCCTCTACACACCCATAACAGCCTTACCACTACAACAGGGGGGACAAGAGAGTGAGAAATCTTTTTCATGGCATCAACACATGTATCCAAAAAAGAAAACAAGAAGGAAAATGATCCAACTAACCAGTTTGTGCCAGATACATCCCTACCAGACACAACTAGCGAGGTCTGCTAGTGTGATGGAAACAAAAATGCGTCTTGTTACAGCATTACAGAAGAGCGACACTCAGAAATTACCTTTCATCAGTTAACATTCAATCAGCTTAAAGTAACAAAAAATATGAAGAACCTGCAGCACTGACCAAGGAAATTGGTTAGAAATACTGTAATGCAGTTCTTTCGCTTGTGGGTTCTTAGTAATAAATAGCAGCATCCAAGCAAAAGTAAACTGTATGAAATTTCGCTCAAACCATTTATATGGCATTCTCTTACACTATTTGCATTATTTTTAAATCTAAACTGAAAACTCGTAATCCACAAAGTTAACAGCTGGTTACTTCCATGGGCCTGAAGCACACCCATTCAAACAAAACGCAGGTGTAAGCAAATTTCAGCATTTGCCATAAGGCTGACTGAAGCCTGGTTTTCTAGATTTGTACAGGAAATCTCTGCTGTATTTGGCAGCCAGTCTCTTCTGGAGCTCTCAGGACTTTTTTTTGTCTACATAGTTGCTCAACAGAGCAAGAAAATTCAGCCAAAAAAAGTCTGTTGAAGGTACCTCTGCTATTTTACTTTGACAACCTAGATTATTTTGGATATTTCAAAAGCCACATATCCTCTAGGACAAGATTATTTAAACACTGCAGACTAACCTTCGGTCCTGCTCCTCAGACCTGATAGTTACTTAAGAGCACAGATTCCACAGAAGTCATCATGTGGCTAAAAACCAGTACATTTTATACAGAAACCGAGTACTTATCAAACTCTCTACCTTGCCAGCCAAGTACTTTAGTTTCTCCTGTACCATCTTGTAAGAGGCTAAACATTTCCGATTCTTTTTTCTCCTCCACGCAGAAGCGACAGGAAGCACTGCAGTAACAATATACCTGGTCTCTGGGGGAAGGGAGGGACTCGGATTGCTCAACAGCTAGTCTGCTGGCTGACCAAAGAGAAGATTTTAATGGCTCTGGCAGGAGCTCTGTCTGGCCTTTCACAGCCAGTAATCATGAGTTCTCCTAAATGATGACAGCTGCAAGTCTTAGGGAAGAGTGGAGGCAAAATAATTATCCACAAATGTCAAATATAATCTGATTTAGTCATCTTTGAAATAGAAAATCCCTGCATGATATGTCAATATAACTGATAAAAGTAGGCATATGGCAGACTCTTACTGTAACAAAGGACATTAGCGACCTAGACACCTATTAAGGCAGCAAAACAGCAGGACACACCATGCACAATTTTGTGGAATGCATTGGCAACATTTTTCTTCAGAGACAGAGGAAATTGCAAGGAAGTGTCAGTTTCTTTGCCTCTGATATTGATAAAGAAACTATTCAAAAATTTAAAATTTGGAAGAAAATAATTTGATTATGAAAAAATTTAGTATTCTAAGCAGGAAAAGTGTAGCAGTATCACAGTAACAACAACGGGTTTCAGGAAAAAAAACCAAACATTTAACACTGCTGCGGTTTACAAGCAGAATAGCACGGAAGACAAAGCAAAGCCTATTACGGGTCTTGAAGTAAAACTACACAGAACACATGACAAGAATTTATATGAATTACCTTCAAAGAGGCTGGAATAAAAGTTGAAGCAGTGAGGTCAAACGGAAGTTGGCCATTGAAACCCTAATAGCTTGAGAATGTATTAATTTACCCAGAGCAAGCCATGAATTAAATACGTAGTCAAGATAGGAGAATGCATTGAAACAAAAGAAAAAAAGAAATGGAACCAGCACAAGTAACAAAATAATTCCAAATAAAAATTTTGGAGAGAAAGGATTTAGAGGAACAGGTGTCTCAGTAACAACAAGTATGCAAAAACAGGTAAATTAGATTAACATTCATTTTATCACAATGTCCAAAGAATTTTAATTGCCATAAACTGACACAGATGTCCTAAAACAGTATGGCCTGAGGGGTTTATTCATACAACCAAGACATTTCAGTCCAAAAGAGAGCAAAACTAGATTAAGTAGAATTTGGAACAGGAGGATGACTTAGTGTTCATGAAAACCAGGGTACCCCAAATAAATGCTTTCATTCCACAGTGTGTTTTCTCTCACCCCCATTTAACTAATTATAAATGGTATCAAATTCCTGGTAAACTCCACCAGTTCTGTAACTCCTAAAAGAAGGTTTCCTGTACAGTGTTCTGGTCCAGATGGACCAAAAGCACAGCTGATAGCAACCTCAGGTTCTTTCTGCAGGAATACATTTCAAGGCTGTCATGATGTAAGTCCAAAAGTTCATACAAGTACTCATGCTGGGATCCTTCAATAAGACCCGCCATCATCTGAAGACAGCAAAAGCATCAGCAAAGATGCTGATACTTCTGCCTGCAAAAAATACAGTGCTACCCTTAGTTCATTGGAACAATACCTCCCTTCTAAGTCATGAAATCAGCTGGAGTTCATTACTGTGAACTTCTTATCTGTCAGTGCCCTGCAAGTACAGTGAGTGGATCAGGAGCAAACTGTAGCAATATAACACGCCATCTCTAGGAAAAAATGTGCTAATAAAAGCTACAAAACAGTAGCAACATGAATGATAGCAATAACTGCTAAAGGCAACATGAACCTAAACCCAAAGACAATCTTTGCTCCACCAGCTCACAAGTTCTAGTAAAGTTTGGGAAAGGGTATGTAGAGTATGTAATGGATTAATATGTGCATACCATTTTACAAGATCTTTTAGTTTGAAATAGTGCCTATGAATCAACACTGAGAAGAAAGCAGGCATGCAGCAGTACAGCTGAGCAACCATGTCCAGGTTAGGCAGGAGAGACTGGAGGGTGTCATGCCTAAACCACACTTCACGCATCCACATGACCGGCTACTTGCATATAAGCTAGGAGATACTCTCCTGTTCATTTATGCTTGTCAGTCCAACAGACTTCAAAATACAAAGCTATTCCATGATGTCTGACTCTTGTTTCTAACAGCTAAATTGCCCCAGTTCACAAGACATCATGGTTTGAGGTGTTTACGTTGTTTTTGTCCTGCTATTTAAAGCAGCAGCATTTACTCAGAACAATAAAAACCCTGTGCCTTAAAATACACCACACAACTCTGAAATAAACAGTGAGTCTGGACTCACTCTCCCCTCCAACATCCTTCTCTCAGTAGAGATCATGGTAACAACCACTTGGCAACAAAACAGTTTTCCCTGCGATGAAACTCAATACAACGGTTCAAAAAATCCACTCCGCAGCTGCTGCAAGAGAAAAACTCGAACCTTACCAATAGGCATCTGGACTTGGCCCTTGGAAATAATTTGAGAAATGAGTGTTACCTCAGCTGGAATACGCTGATAAACTAGAGTTCTGTTGGCACTCTATCTCAGAGGAGACCTGTAAACAGGAAAGGGTACGTACCCTTCAGCCAGCAGCAGCCCACATGTGCCAGACAAATGCCAAGGCATGAAAGAAACATCAGTGCAAAATGCAAGAAGAAAGCAGAGGATAGATTTCTCATGAGAAATAGGTGTGTGAGGGGAAAAAACAGGTAAACCCGACCAGTTGCAATACCAGTAGAGGGGAAGTGGGTCATGACCTGACCCATTATACCCTGTTATTTGGGACAGGACACCCACTAGTTCTGAGGCATCACTCCCACTGCTCTTATCTATGAACCTGAGGCCCCTCTCAGAGTTCTCTCCCATTAAAGACAACCCCCTCTCTTTAGAAATATTTTTTAAATGAATTAATGAAAACACTGAAAAAATAAGATTCAATGCTTGCTTTCTGAATTGCTTCTTGAAAACTAGGGCGGACAGTTAATCCTAATGAACTAATGCAAAAAAGTACAGTTTTTCTCCATGACTTCCAAGTTTTTACAATGAGACTTTTCACAAAGACACTAAAAGCTACAGCAAGACCCCAGTCTCTTTGGCCTGCTTCCTCCCAGTCACTGGCCACGTAAAGCTTACAATCTGTTGTTTTGTAGTTGGAAATGCTAAGAGCAGAACGCTGTTTACACACAGCAATGCATAGTCACAGCTGGTTTGAGTCACAGGAAAGGCCGGCAACATTTGCTAAACTGCAAGTACAGAGATTTCTATAAGACTGAGATCCAGAATCTCTTTGTAAATATTGCAGTACTCACCTTCCCTACTTGGACAAAGTTTGGACTCCTTTGTTAGTGGTAAGGTGGGGGGGGGGGTGTGGAATCCTCTAAGACATTACGGAACAGGAGGCTCTAGAGATTCAGCAGATGGTTGAGGCGAATGGGATCAAGAGGCTCATTTGATTCCCATTCCTCTCAAACTGTATCCTTGCTTACTAACAGCCACTATTTTAAGAGAACAAAACTTCGAAGCAAGATCTGCACACAAAATAATATATTCTTAAAGTACGTCTGTCTTTTTCGAGCATATTCCCCACACAGAACCATTTCAGTTCAGAAAGAAGTTGAAGATGCAGGCTCTCTTTGGCTTACCAGTGTATCTTTGGAATACTCAACATCTGTTTCGGAAGTTACGAGTTGCTCTGTTTTAATTTTTGTGGAAAGGAAAAAATGTCCAGCAGTAGCCAACTGATAAAGTAACTTAAAATCATTTAGTGTCATGGCTGATTATGAAGGGCTTATTCTCATTTATTTCAGAGCTTCTTGTCACTACTAGATTACTGGAGAGGTGCCAGAACATAAAAACCAGCATTGCACCTCTACATCTGGCTGGTAATAATAAGCAGTTAATAACAATGGGATTTGACTGCCATCATAGAACTGTACAATTTTTCAGTGAGCAAAACCGAGCTGTAAAATGCACATGGATTAACACTCTCTCTGTTGGGTCAATCTAGAAGATACTCCTGGCACTCCATCTACCAGGCACTTGCTTGCCCAGTTGAAGCCCTGACTCTTCTATGATTGCATTGGTATAAGGTGCATAGAGAGGCGTGAAATGCAGATGATGCACAGCTTTTAAAAACCGCCTTATGGGACAACACGTACATAGGACCATATACAGGTCCCATACATCGGCTAGAAGACTGTCCACAGCCTACATACAGAAGCACAGCTGTATTTGTATGCAGTTCAGTTGGTACCACAGCTCCACAGAACGTCCTTTCCAAAGGCAAAGGCACAATCCAGTGAATGAAGAAAAGGACAAGCACATCCACACACCACCAGAAGCTGAGCTGCTGCTGGCCTTCTACGTTACAGTTTTTTCTATTTCCATAGAAGAGAGACATTATTAACTACTAGAAATGGCCAGATAACAAAGCCTATGCCCTTTTTTTCCCATTAAGAAAAAATAAATCCAGGAATTTATGAAATGGGAAGAAATTTCAGTGAAATTCGTGTTGGTAGATTCTAGTAGGAATAGTCCATTTTGTCTGCTTGCAAGGCTTCTCACCACGTCATTACGCCCTACTAGGTAACTGATCATCTCATTATAAAATGTCAGCAACAAAAGTTCCAACAAGCTCTACTGGCAAACTAAATATACTTCCAAAATTTGGGTAATTACTGGCCAATATTGCCAAGATACTTAAAGAACTTTATTATAAAAATCAAACTATTATGGGATAACTTTCTAACCAAGAACTCTGCAGTATTAAATATTTTTAGAACCTCCAAAAGAGAGCAGTACATTCAAAACTAACTATCTCAAACTAAACTCAAAGTATACTAATTACTCTGTTTCACAATTTACCAGAGACCAAAGCATACAAAGAGATGAAACTATTTAAAAGGCCAACTTTGGACTCAAAAACAAAATTCAAATTTCCATTTATAAAGCCTGCCTCTATTCATTCTTGCCATACGCCAACTTCATCCTTCAGCTTAGGGATGTCTCAAAACAAAATTTCTCTGAAAAAAATAATTAGTTTAAATGATTTACATCTGTTTTAAATAAAAAAAACTAGCTAAAGTACTTTTAAGATGATGTTTTGCACCAGCAGGTGTTGGGCCATCGCGATCTCGGTAAGAAAGGTTCTCACACTTCGTAAGGCATCATTTCAACAGCTGTTTTTCAGGGCTAACGCTATACGGAGAGACTGCTAGGGGCAATGCCAAACCCCTCTAGGCGGTGCAAGATCAAACAGGCGAATGGCCCCCGCACCGCGTGCTGGGCAAAGCCCCACCAGCCGCGATCCTCCTGTTCCCATCGGGACGGTGTTTGCTCCTACGAGAACCAGCCTCTGGCTCACCCGCCGGTGTTGTTCCTGAGATGGGCGAGCTGGGTGGGACCAGGGCTCTGCAGACACCGCTCCATGCGAGGGGGATGCCACCCGCTCGCGGCCTGCCCGCCGCTCGGGCCCTGTGGGTTGCTCAGTGCCAGTCGCTGGCAGGTCAAACCTCCCCTTGGTAAATCAGTGCAGTGCTGGGTTTCGGGTGCCGCAGAACAGAGAAGGTATTCACTCCTGGCCTCTGCCCTAAGCAGGTTTACATGCACAAAACAGCAATCATTACTTGAGTCGGTCACACCACCTCCTGAATGATGGAGTTGTGAAAACGAGCAGCCTTTCCTATCTCCCATATCATTACAGAGGACCACAAGGTGTGCATTGCAGAACCCTCTGCATACACTGCAGAACCCTCTTCTACTCTTCACCATCCACAAGCTAGCTGGAAAAAAAACACCACAAAATGGAAGACCTACTACTATCAGCGATTTCTTCTATTGCTTTGATTTACGCTGACAAAAAGCCACTCAAGAGCAACACTGGAGTGTACAAACAGCTCAAATTCTGGAATGTTCTGGACACACTGCCCTGCCACTGACACCCCAGGCAGTCGGCATCACAACACCAGGGCAGCATGCGGGGGACAGCAGGGGAGCTGATCACAGCTCTCTGGGAGCACCTTCAGAACAACCACACATAGCTGGGTATTCTGCTCAGGTGCAAGGCTGAGATGAAATAAGGTCCAAGAAAGTAAGAAATGTGCTGAAAAGAAAGTCAAGTTTAAAACACAATTAGCATTTCAAAACAGTTTTTGTCCTCAAGTGTATGACTGGCTTCACGGGGCGCAGTGGTACCGTGTATATCATGGCCTGCCTTCGGGGGCGGTCATCCTGCTCCCCCCAAGGCAGAGCGGGGGTTTTCCCGGATGGCTCGGACACGGCATTATTTATGCAGGCTTTCACAAATGTTTGAACAGTGACCAAATTTACAATCTAGACACGGGGCATAACCCTAACTAGGAACACTTGTTTAGAAAGAACTTGCCTTTTCGTGTGGAAGGATTGCCTTCTAAGTTGATAACATACTCAAAAGTAATTATTTTTTAATCTACAGCATTAAAAATAAATGTTTCAGAACTACAAATGCATTCTCTCCAACTAGCATACCTAGCATTATTTACACAATCACACAGGGAATTCTAAACGCAAACAAATCTTTGGCCAATACATGGACTGTCTGCTCCACCCACTGCAACACATTAAAAAAAAGCTGTAACAATTACACCTTGTAGTACTTACAGTCACTTCTCAGAGGGTCACAAATTAATTCCTCCTAGATAACCATCAGGCTGAATGCACTACAATTCTTACTGAGAATGTTACAAAACTTTTCTTCAGACTTGCACAGACAAACATGAACTTTAGATACTGGAAATGTACATTTAAACAAATAAATCGGAAAACCATCAAAGCCCCCACTTCAGATAAATGAAAACAAACAACAGAGTAGATTAATTTTGCTCCTGACTCACGTGAATACCACAAATCAAGTACTTTAAGCACGTCCTACTCCTTCAGCCCCCCAAAACAAATTTTGGCAAATTTTGGTTCTTTATACTCCTGTGCACCAAGGCACATTTTCCCCACTCAACAATACAGGTTACAACACTGAACCAAAAGGCCAAGTGCATTTAAAAAAACCCAACAACTTTTTTTTTTTTTTAAACACACAGGACTGCTAGTAAATTTATGGCAACCCTTTTAACTTTGACTACAAAAGTCTTTTACTATTTTAAAATGAAACTCCGGGAAAATACTATGAGTTGTTTCATGAAGTGAGATCTGACCATAAGTTGTATACATAACCTTACATTCATTAAATATGAGACAAGGTTTTCAGGATCAAATTTCTTTATTCGTAACATCATAGTAGAAAGACACTCAAATGGATGAAAAGTACGTCAGTACAAAGTTTAAATTAAAAAAAAATAAAAAAGGGAGAGCAAGGAGTATGAAAGGAACACATAGCATAGGGTGGGAGCAAAGATAGAGAAAATAAGCCATACGCCACCAGTACCAGCACAGAACACTGTTCCCGTACAGCACAGCCGCTGCTTTCAGCGCTGGGTTTCTCTGCTTCCAGCAGCACAACTAATTGGTGTTTCCCTTCCCACGCCTAAGCATTAGAACCCAGTAACGCAGCTACAATTAACGTGATTTCAGTAGCAAAAGACCATCTGGTAGTTACGATACACAAGCTTTTTTCATCTGTAGGTGACTGTGCCATTGTTCTAAGTAACACTGTCCAAAGATATTAGTAGTGCTGCTCTAAATACAGAACATTACAGCAAATCGGACTGTGTCACTATAGTAGATCCAGTATTTACCCTCCTAGTTTGGGGGTAGTCTTGCATTCTACGTGGTTTATTACCTTCAAAGCTTATGACCGATTTCTTAAAATGATAAAATTAAATGTGCATTACAACAGTGTAATAAACTCACACGCATTAAGATGCAGAAGGTATTTGCAGTTCTCCTTCATCCAGCAGAAAGTTACACCAAGTTTCTGCATTTTAATTAGGCTTGACTACATTTAGTGTAGACCCGGACTAAAGAGGTAATAAGATTTTTCCCATTCACATAATTAACGTGTATTAAAGGGACTACTTTTTCCTAGAGAAAGGCATCTTTTCCTGTCTTTCCCCCGTGATAGAACTCTGGCTTTATCTGTGGCTCAGAACTCAGTCATACTGTCCCACACAAGAAAAGCATTAGAGTGCATCTGCCTTCACTTTCTAAAATGCTCACCAGGATGAGAGAACGACACAGCTGTTCAGCCCAACAACCATAATTAGGCAGAACTTGTAAATTCTGCTCTCAGCTCCAGAAAGTGCGTACCGTTTAATTGTTAAAGCATTTTGAGTTTAGGAGCCAAGTTTCTGGGTGCATTACACTCTCCCTCCCACCCATACCCAGTTCCCTACGACCGCAACACTCCAATACATGCGCTGCTCTCCCCATGTGAACCTCACTTAACCACCAAACTAGAATTCAGTCTGCAATTACGAAAAGGACGTAACTTTTCAGCAGGATAGTCACAGCTAGCCCTCCGGAACGCACCTGTTTTTGTTATTTTAAGTGGGACTGTTTAAAAATCAATTACAAGCATACCAGAGATTGCTTCAATAGTGTAAACAACAGCCAAACATACACAGCTGTGGGAGAACTGTAAGGACTATTCTAAAGCAAGAGTGAAGGGCTCAGACACCATAAATCATGCCTTATTCCAGACATTCAGCTCACTTTCAACAGTTTTCCTCCAGACATGAGAACATCATTTCCTCAGTAACTCACAATTCGTCCAAGTCGGTGAATAACTGTGGCTTTAACACAGCATACCTATCTATTTCTTCTGCTCAGCCTTTCCGCCTCATTAGACAAGGGAGCTGGGCGTTTTTCCCCTCAGATTACCCAGGGCTCTCCCTCGCTGCCGCCCGGCAGCCTGCGCGGCAGCCCCCTGAGGCGCCGGTTCCGCGGCGGGGCCCAGAAGAGCCCCAGTGCGCTAGGGTGACTCGGAGCCGCCCCAGCTCCCTCCTGCCCGGGCCCGGAGGCGAGCGGCCAGGGCCCGGGGCGGGTTTCTGCGGGAGGGCCGGGCTCCCCGCGCTCACCCCCTCGCCAGAGGAACGCCCGCCACGGCCGTTAATGGTCGCCAGCCCGCCCTGAGGCGCCGCGAGGGGGAGCGCACGAGGAGCCAGGGCGCACGAGCAGCCCGCCTTCAGTCGCCGCGAGGACGCACGAACAGCGCGCCCCAGCCGAGGAGCCAATCAGCGCCGGCGGCGGGCGGAA